>PVBE011089369.1_pt1 | contig 14125 bp, 11 predicted proteins | sample 1631181 | NCBI WGS metagenome assembly PVBE01 (sample SAMN08397723, study PRJNA350692) | Marine metagenome, whole genome shotgun sequencing project. | isolation source: water | place: Pacific Ocean | collected 2012-04
CAGACTCTCCTCGAGAGGTGCCTCATCGCCGGGCGTGTTCCGTGGTTCTACTTCTCCAAGCTGATCTGGCCAGCCGAGTTGACGTTCATCTACGAACGGTGGGTGGTCGACGCCGGCGAGGCGTGGCAGTTCGCGTTTCCGGCAGCGGTCTTGCTGCTCGTCGGAGCGTTGGTCTTCATCGCCTGGAAGAAGGGAGTTCGCGGCCCGTTGGCGGCTGTGCTTATGTTTGGCGGGACGCTGTTTCCGGCGATCGGGTTCGTCGACGTCTATCCGTTCCGCTACTCGTTCGTCGCGGATCACTTCCAGTACCACGCATCCGTCGGGATCATCGTCCTCGTGTGCGCGTGGCTCGCAGCCAGGGTTCCCGCGCGGATCGGCATGGCGGCGACTGTCATCGTGTTGGGGCTCTACGGCGCACGAACCTGGAGCCAGACCCACAAGTACGAAAACAAGGAGGTCCTCTACAACAGCATCCTCGACGACAACCCAGACGGCTGGTTTGCGCATAACAACCTCGCGGCGATCTACGTCGTCCGCGAGGAGTGGCAGCGCGGCTTCGATTCGTATCGAAAAACCAAGAGACTGCATCCTATCCTCGCTCTGGAAGCGACGCCCGAGGCGTACGCGCATTGCATGGTCGCCGACATGATCGCGAAGACGTGGTCGCTTTGGCCGGCGATACAAATCGTCGGCAAGGCGCCTCCTGCGGAGGTCGTGAGACTTCGCGACACGGTCATGCCGTACGTGACCATGGCGAAGGAGCACTTCGAGAAGAGCATCGGTCTGAGCCCGAAGTACCACACGCCACGCCTCGACCTGGGAACGTTGATGCAGGGCCTCGCGCGCGTGACTCTCGAGAAGGATCCGAGACCGATCTATGGGATTGCTGTCAGGAGTTGGGGGAGACTCCTGGAGATGAAACCCGAGGACAGCAACCTGCGTGCGAAGCTGCACAACCTGCACATGTACGTGGCGAACATGAACGAACAGATGGGCCACAAGAAGATCGCGGAGGCACATCGCGCCACCGCGCTCGGTCTGCGCATGGCAGACCCCAACCCCAGAGGTCGCTGACACAGACGAGCTAGAAGGTCAGTCCGTACCCGATCGAGAGGTTCGTGGCTTCATTCGAGATGCCGTAGTCGACGCGGAACAAAGCCGTGCGCTCGAGGCTGAACCGTAGACTCATCCCGTAGCTGTTCTTCGCCTTGTGGTCGAAGAGCCCGTCGAAGGACGGAGCCACGTTGCCCACCTCGTAGAATACCGCGGCGCCGACGCGTTCGATGCGGACCCAATCCGTCACCGAGAATCCGCGGGGCATGAACCAGAAACGGTACTCCGCTGACGCATGCCAGGCGGCTCGATCCGTCCACCGGTTGTTGATGTAGCCGCGCAGCGTCCGCGAACCGCCGAGGGATGGCAGCGAGTAGAAGGGGATCTTCCCGGTCGTCACCGACGCCGCGGCCCCGATCGCGAACGTGTCCGTCGGCGGGTTCTCCTCCTTGTCGTCACCACCGTCGTGCAGGAGCGGTGGCACTTCGAACACCTTGCTCGCGACGCCGCTGAACACAGCGCCCACGTCGCCGCCGGTCTGGAGGATTGCGGTTTGCGCGGAGAGTCCCACGTACCAACCAGAGTAGGGGTTGTGGAGGCTGTCGCGGGTGTCGTACCGGGCGTGGAGGTCCACCCACAGCATGTCGTGGTCCTCCCCGGCGTTGAAAGCCGACGTGTACGCCGTCCCAGTATTCGCCACATTGCTCACGTGTCCACGCGACAGGTTGTTGTGTTCGAGCGCTGCGCCGATGTGGAGCACCAGATTGTCTGCCGGATCTGGTTCGGTGAATTGGTAGTAGAACTCAACTGACGAATGCTCCCGGGTGTAGTTCGATTCGGCGGCCTTTGTCCGATTCGGCCCGAACCCGTAGAACCGCGTGGTCAGCGATTTGTTGTAGCCGCCGTTGAAGTGCATGAAGCTGCGCTCGTCCTGCGCTACGCCCCCTCCCGGCAACTCGATGTGATTCGTCCATCGCCGCCAGTTCATTCGATACGTCTGCTGCCCCTCGGCGGAATAGGTCACGACGATGTTCGCGAACTCCTGTCGCCGCTTGTTGCGAAAGTCGACGTCCGTGATCGCGATCCCGCCACCGGTTCCAATGTCTTCTTCGCGAAAGATGATCGGGCTGAAGAAGCTGCTGATCAGGAAGCGCTCGAACATGTTCCCCGGGACCAGGCGGCCTTCCGGAAAGTAGCGCCATCGATCGGGGTGCTTGATGTGTTCGGGCAGGGACTTCTTCGGGATCCGCCCGTTTCTGTCCATGCCGTCGAACGGGTCTGGTTTGGACTTTCGAGTCTGGACGGACTGCTGCGCGGTTCCGGTCGCGACCGCCGAGAAAACCGCTGTCGTAGTCAATAGAATGAGACGCGAGAAGTGGCGGTGGGCCCTGAGCATGTTCGTGGAGTGGAACCGCGAACGCGGATTCGATCAACTCCGTGGCACGAGATTCCTCTCTGTCTGCTGCTAGCCCGCTACCTTTGGAGCCGAAGGAGCGGAAGGTACTCCGAGCTGATTCGTCCGCCGACAGAGCTCGCCGCGAAGGTTGCGAACATCCACGCGGCCCCGGAAGGTGGCGTTGGTTGCGCCACGATGGTCGTGAGTCCGCCGCGCGTGAGTTCGAGACGATTCCGCGTCGGATGTTGGAAAGCAGCCTGTGTCCAGATCTTGATCCCCACGGCGGTGGACACATAGTTCTCGGTGAACGGAGAACTCGGTAGGAAGAAGGCCTTCGAGTTGTCGTTCGGTGTCCGACCGAATAGTGCGATCCCGGGGCCGACGAAGTAGTTTTGGCAGGGGTTGTTGATGTTCGAGCCGGACAAGTTGCCGAAGAGGCTCAGCGTCACGACGGTCGGGGCGTTCGTCGGGTACCGACCGAGCCACCACTGAAAGTGGAACTTGTTCGCGGTGCCTGGGTTGCCGGTGTTCTTCGCGTACGTATGCGCTATCGGCACGCAGAACGGCGCGTTGGTGTAGGGAGCATTCGCGCAGTTGTTCGTGCCGAAGTTCGTTGAGCTTCCACCCGCACGCGTCGTGACGTGGACACCGTCGACGTAGTAGGGGCGGTAGGTGGTCCAAGACTGTTGGTTCGCCAGCGTTCCGCCGGAGAATTGGAAGTCGAGGGTCACGTCCTTGCCGCCGGAGTAGGTCCACGGGGTCTTGAAGGGGAACCTCACGTCGTTCGCCCACGTGTGGGGCTGTGATGTCGGGCCGCCGCTCGAGTGGTCCGGCCACGTCACCGATCCGCTGAACACCTGGCTGACGCGGTTCTGCAGGTTGGAGCTGAACGTCGAACTCGCGTTGGCGTAGCTGCCCTCCGCCATGGTCAGTCGCAGGTCCTTCCAGGAACGGCCGGCGAAGTGGTAGGGAGATGCATCCCGAGCGCCGTCACGCCGGCACGACACTTCCTTGAACGTCTTCGCGCTGCCGCTGTACTCGGCGTTGAAGAACTGGCACCGCATCGAAGGCCGCGCTCCGAAGTAGATGCTGTAGCCCGGCGCTTCGATCGTGAGATATCCCGCCGGCATGGTGACGTAGCTCTGCCCGAAGAGGGTTGAACCGAGGATCAAGGTACTGGCGAAGCGCGACAGCATGGGGGTACAGGTCGAGCGGCTTCAGGCTAGGCCCATGTAGCTGACGGCGCTAGTGCCCGTGGTCCTGCCGATCCACGGACCGCCGAAAACCACCTGTCGAAGGGATCCCGTGCTCTCCCTAAGTCGCGACCTGGTCGAACAGCGCGTCGTCGTCGCGGATGGCGTCGCAGCTGTCGAACGCGGTGCTGAAAGTGCCGCAGATGCCTGGAATCGTGATCGAGTGGCCGGTGAAGAAGAGGTTCTTCAGGCGCATGCGGATCATCTGGCGGTTCATGCCCTGCTGGCCCCCGTGTGGCTGATCCCGAACACGCCTCCGTGTTCGTTGTGCGTGTACCACATGTCGGATACCGGGGTGCTCGAGTAGACCTGGTCGATGTGATCGGGAAGCTCCGGCGCGCGCTTCGTGATCATGCGGATCATGCGCTCGGCGATGCTCGCCTTGAACGCCTCGTAACCGCAGGATCGGTTTGGGATGGCAGGCCGCGATGAACTGGTCCGCGGCGAACACGTCTCCTTTCTCGGTGCGCAAGGACAGCACCCGGCGCTTTTCGCACTCGAAGTCCGTCGCGAGCTGTTTGAATTGGTGCTCGACGCCCAACTCCTTGCCTCGCTCGATCAGCGCGGATGCGCCAGCCATCCAGCACTCGTGGCCGGTCATGCCCTTCGTGGATGCGACATTTCTGCCGTCGCGTCGGTGGAACCGTCGTCGACGACGAGGACCGGTCCGTGACCCGCGGACCCGCGCATCACATCGGCGAGGGTTCGTGGGTTGTTGTAGGTCGGTATCAGAACGCAGGGGGCTGGGTCACTGTTTGCGCAGGCGAAGGATCTCGATGATCGAGCGCGTAGGAAAGGTGAGACCCAGATAGTGCAAGACGATTTCGCGGCGACCGTCGCCGTCGAGATCGGCGGCCGCGGCGAAGTCCAGACGGTACTTCTCCGGGTCCCGCAATGCGATGCTTCCGGATTCGGGTCTTCCGCTCGTCAGTCGAGCCGTGCGGTCGTCGGCCATGGACTGAAGGAATATGAGGATGCGATCCACGTCCCAGACCTGGTTCTTGTCCTGGAACAGGATCTCGCGCACCTGTTTGTCTCCGGCGGTCTTGTCGTCGGCATCGCCCGCGTCCATCAGCCAGAACTGGAGGGTCTTCTTGTCCTCGGTTTGCATCAGCACGTCGGTCTTGCCGTTGCCGTCGAGATCCGCGGTCACCACGTGGCGGAACTTGCGGCCCACGTCGGTGAATCGCTTCACGAGAGACTCGGGATTGCTGATCAGACTCAAGATCGATGGGGCACGGATCGTCGTCTCGCTGCGCCACTTCGGTTTCCTGGCGAAGGTCTTGCCGCCTTCGTTCGCGTAGCCGACCGATCGGATCTTGATGTCCCAGTTGCCGAAGAGTCCGAAGAACAGCGTCGCGAGGGTCGGGACCTGCATCTTGAACGCCAGGAGGTCAGGAAACCCGTCGTCGTCGAGGTGGATCAGCAGCAGGAATGACACGTCCTCCGCGAGGATGAGGATCTTCGACGGGTCATCGAACTGCGGACTCTTCGAAGTGCCGTGGTAGATCCATACCTTTCGCCGGTGCGCGATCACGTAGTCCAGGATCCCGTCGCCGTCGAGGTCCCGACTGTGGAACTGGGCGTGGTCCTGCGCGAGTGTCTTGCCGAACTCGAGTTCCGCTTTGGGTGTCGTGTCGCGAAAGCGTTTCAGGTCCAGGACGACATCGGGCTTGGCGGGAAAGGCGCCATTCTCGCGCTGGAGATGGAAGTGTCGGCGCCGCCCGACCTCGGCCACGAGGTCGCCCCGTTCGTCGCCGTTGACGTCCAGCGTGTGCAGGTTCGGAATCGTGACGCTGTGATCCAGCTGGGAGGCCAGCGAGTTGCCGGTCGTGCTCGCGGAGGAATCGATGTGCAGTTCGAGTCGGCTGGCTCGAACGAACCGCGGAATGGCTTCCTCGGACGAAGCCGCGGGTCGGTTGAGGTACAACGTGCACGATGTGTTGTTCGGCACGACGAGATCGAATCGTCCGTCGCCGTTCACGTCCTGCGCGATGTCCGCGAACCGCGGGCGTCCCACCCGCAATGTGAAGCGCCCACGCCGCAGCAGCCTGACAGGCGGGCCTCGGAACTCTCCGTCCTTCCACTTGTACGCATGGAGGCCGTCGGGAGAGAACACGATGAGGTGGCCGAGCTTGTCGCCGTGAAGCGGGGCGACTGCGACGAGCGAACGGTTCGGGTGCGGTAGTATCAGATCGCCGATGAACTTCCCCGTGTCCGGTTGCAGCACGCGGACCTCGCCTCCCACGCCGAGGATCAGCAACTCCTGCCGACCGTCGCCGTTCACGTCGTGGACTCTCTCCGCCGCGACAGCGAAATCAGGCTTCGCAGTTCCGATGACCGTGAGAACGGGCTTTTGCTGGGCGGTCAGCGTCGCGAGCAAGAGCGGTAGGGAGAGCGCCCGCATCAAAAGCTCACCACCAATACCTGGTTCGACTCGATGACGAGGAAGCCCGGGCGTTTTGTCTCTCCGGTGAAGTACTGCACCCGCGCATCTTCCGTCACGCTGAGTTCCCAGATGGGGTCGGGGATGAGCGTCAGCGAGCCCCTCCTTGCGAGAACCTGCAACAGTCGCAGCTGTTTGGGCTCATCGCGGACCAGCAGTTCTGACACGCCGTCACCGCTGACGTCGCCCAGGAAGCGGAGGAAGAGCTTGTTGCCGCCCTGGCCGAGGACCTTGCCGCCGAGTGTCGCCTTGTACGTGAGGTTCGGGCGCTTGTAGAATCGACCCTTCGTGTTGAGGTAGACGTAGATTTCGATCGGGAGGACCTGCTTGTCGGACGTGAGCTGGTCCATTACGTCGAGTCGCCACGAGCTGATCTGCAGGTCGACATCGCCATCACCGTCGATGTCGTGGAACCGCGGCGGCGAAGTGAAGCCGGCGAGAATGAGGAGTTGACCGGGCACGCCATCCGTGAACAGCGGGGCGTCGCCGCCCTTCTGCGGAAAGAACATGATCTGCGAGCGCAGTTCGTCCGAGCGACCGTCTTTTGCGATGAGCACCGCGTCGACGCGTTTGTCGAGGTTGAAGTCGGTGAGGGACGCGCTGAAGCGTGCGTCGAGGCGAGTCTGTTCGTCGGTGAGTGGAAATTGCAGTGCGAGGTCCGGGGCGCTCGCGAACTTGCCGGTGGCGAGCTGGTACCACACGAATACGCGTTCGCTCTGCTTGACGATTACGTCGAGATCGCCATCGGCGTCCCAATCGTGTAGCTGCGGCGCCGCGATGGACTCGGAGATCGACACGAGCGTGTCGTTCTTGACGCTCTCGTCGAACCCCAACGTGATACCGATGTCGAAACCCTTGCCCCTCTTCGAGCCGCGGATGGGCGTGGCCCCATCGCCTTGCTTCCGCGGTGGCGAGGCGGGGACCGTGAGCTTCGAGGTAGAGAACGACACGGTGCCCTTTGCATCGCGGGTCTGGATCGCGATCCGGTAGCCGTCGGGTTCAGGGAGGAGGATGTCCACGAAGCCGTCTCCATTCAGGTCCCGCACTCCGGCCTGCCAGGAGTGGACGGTCTTCGGGTGTGGGTACTGAAAGAGGAACTCGCTCGCGAGGAGCTTCACCTCGCGTTCCTTCTCGGACGCGTTTGGTCGCCAGGCGTAGGTTCCGCGAGGGCCGAACCAGATGACCTCGCCGCCGGCGTCAGCGTGCACGTCGCCGATCGCGCACGCGGAGATGCTGCGTGGCACGAGCGCGATCGTGTCGGGGTTCTGGGAGAAGTTGACTTTCCCTCCCTTGGAGAGATGGATGCGGAGCGAGCGGGCGTAGTCCTTGCCCTTTTCGCGGACGGCGATGATCAGGTCGCGCTGGCCGTCCCCGGAGAGGTCTTCGTAGAAGACCTGCTGCACGGTTGTGTCCTTCGGCACCTGGACAGTCGTTACGTTGCCGATCTCTCTCTGGCTTGTCAGTGGCGCGAGGCAGATCGAGGACAGGGCGATCGTCGCTGCATCATGCCGCATCCGTCTCAACGCTTGAGCTCCTGAAGGATGTCGCTGTCTCCGCCCTTGATGCAGAACAGCCAGAGCAGTCGGAATTCCCAGGCGGCGGGCGTGCTCTCGAATCCCACTAGCCCGAGCAGGATTGACAGCTCCGTTGTGTCGCGGCTGTCCGTGTAGGAGAACAACCCAAACAGCGAGACCTCGGTGATATCCGATTCTCTCGACGTGAGCGGGATCGAGACCGTGTGGAGCGTCGTGATTCGCCGGTAGTCGATCGTCAGGTCGGAATCCGGCGCCGCTGTTCGGATCGCCCCGAGCAGGAGCTGTGGATGATCCACGGGTTGGTCCTGCACCTTCACGATCAAGTCGCCGAACTGCAGACCGGCGGCGCGCCATGGGCTGTTCGCCGCCATTCCGATCAACACCGCGCCACCCCCCGGCCCGAGACCGGCGGCGCGAGATTCCACTTCCGTGGCAGTGCGCAGGACGATGCCGGCGTGGCGCTCTTCGCGAAACGACTCGGCGGCGACCCGACTCGGCGGTCGCACCCGGGCGACGAGAGTCAGGTTCGCGGCCTTCTCGACTCCGGCGCGATCGAACACTAGCCGCAGCACGGTTCCGGCGGCGTGGTCGGTCTCGAGCTTCCGCCACTGCGACGGCCAGCTGAGTTTCTGTTCACCGCCGCCGCCGAAGCGGACCGCGATCAGCAGGTCGCCCTCCCTCAGATCCGCTGCCGCGGCCGGGGAGTTCTCGACGATCTTCTCGATCGCGAGGGCATCCGGCTTCTGGCCGGGCTCGTCGGGCTCTTCGAACCATGCGGACTTGACGTGGATACCGGTGAACGAACCGAGCGCGAGCTTCTCGCGCCGCGCTTCGTCGTCGGGTTCCTTCTTCAGCGCGATCGGTTCCTCCATGTCCTTTAGCGGTGGCGGTTCTTCCGGCAGTGGGGTGAGACCGCAGGCGGAGAGACCGAGGATCAGGAGGGTGGCTGTGGCACGCATCGTGACGTTGTCGTGACGGGGATCTTCCCGGCAAGCGCGCCTGGAGTCACTACCTTAGGTCTCCGCTCTGCTGATGGGATCACAGTGACCGACCCTGGGCTGTCAATATCGGTCCCAGTCCGTCGAGCAGCTGGCGCAGCTCGACCGGGGTCAGGGCCTGATTCTCGTCGCACAAGGCCTCTTCGGGGTTCGGGTGCGCTTCGATGATCAAGCCGTCGGCACCCGCCGCCGCCGCAGCCAGGGCCAGCGGGACCACGAGATGTCGCACGCCCGCGGCGTGGGACGGGTCCACGATGACCGGCAGATCGGTCTCGTTCTTGAGCACCGGCACCGCGCTGATGTCGAGCGTGTTGCGCGTCGCCGTCTCGAACGTGCGAATCCCCCGTTCGCACAGGATCACCCGTTGGTTGCCACCGTCGAGGATGTACTCCGCCGCCTGCAACAATTCCTTGAGGGTCGCGCTCATCCCGCGCTTCAGGAGCACAGGTCGGCGAATCTGACCGAGCTGCTTCAGCAAGGCGAAGTTCTGCATGTTGCGGGCACCGACCTGCAACATGTCGGCTCTCTCCGCGATGCGAGCGACGTCCTCGGATCGAAGCACCTCGGTGACGACCGGCATCCCGTACTTGCCGCCGACCTTGGCCAGCATCTCGAGTCCAGCGAAGCCCAGGCCTTGGAATGAGTGCGGCGAACTCCGCGGCTTGAAGGCACCACCGCGCATCAAGTGAGCGCCGTGCGCCTTGACCAGCGCGGCGGCGTCGTCGATCTGCTGCTCGCTCTCGACCGCGCAGGGTCCGAGGATCAGGGTGAACTGCTCGCCGCCGATCGGCACTCCGCCGACGGAGACACACCGCGTGTTGGGTGCGGGCACGTGAGTCGCGGGCCGCGGAGTGGCGTTCCTGTCGATGGGGCGGGCGTGAACCTTCGCCGCAGGTCTCGTCGGCGCGCCGATGGGGCGCCGCGAGGGGTAGGTCCCCAGCACCCGCACGAAGTTGACGAACGGTCGGATCTCGCGCAGCGCCTCCTGCACGCTCTGATCCTGGCGACTCGCCTCGATATCGGCCAGGAACAGACACTCCCAGGGTGACCCAGGATTCGGGCGGCTCTCGAGGCGCGTCAGGTTGATGGCGTGGTTCGCGAACACGCCGAGGCAGTCCGCCAACGCACCACAACGATCGTCGACGGCGAACGTGATGGTGGTCTTGACGGCCACCCCTCGCACGATTTCCTCGGCTTGCGACCCGATCAGCAAGAAACGAGTCTCGTTGGGAAGGTTGTCGGTCACGTCCTCGCTGTACACGTGAAGCCCGTGCAGATCCGCGGCCTCTCGGGAGCAGATCACGCCGATCGAAGCATCACCCGAGGCCTTCAGTGTTTCCGCAGCGCCGGCGGTATCGAAGTCCTCGACCACCTGGAGCCGCAGTTCACGGAGAGCCTTGCGACACTGCCCGAGCGCGACGGGGTGAGAGCGGACTTCGCGCAGGCTCCCGATCGAAGTGCCCGGAAGCATCGCTAGACAGTGTCGGATCGACCAGATCTCCTCGTCCAACACCGCCACCTCTCGCGACACCAGTAGATCGCTGACAGCGTGGACCCCGCCGACCAGGGAGTTCTCGGCTGGCACCAGTGCGTATTCGATGTCACCGCGATCCAGTGCGTCGAAGACGTACTCGAAGGTCTCGTACCCGATGGCGCGGCAGGTCTCGTCCCGTGCGGAGAACATCTTCTCGGCAGCCAGCTCGCTGTACGAAGCCCGCGTACCCTGATACCCGACACGGACCGTGCGGGTGGCGGTGGACACAACTCGCGATTCCTGGCGCCGCCGCGAGTGGTCGAGGATCTCCTTGAGGATCCTCTTGGTGAAGATCGGCGAGAGGCCGGACTCCTCGGAAGCGGTCGACCAGGCCTGGACGACGGCGGCTTCGCGAATCGGGTCGAAGACGTGGATATCCTCGTCGTTCTTGCAAGCGCCGACTCTTTCGATGGCGTCTATCCGCTGTTTGAGGAGTCGGATCAGATCTTGGTCCAGAAGGTCGATCTCTCGGCGCGCGTCCGTGAGCTTCTCGTGGTGTTCATTCATGGCTTGAAACATGTGGGAGAAACGAAGAAGGCCCGCCCGCGGGATGCGCGGGTGGGCCTTCTGGTCTCGGGTCGAACTCGTCGTCTACGACCTGGGACGCTGCCTTCCCGCGCGGGCGCCGGTATAGAAATACCGGTGTCCCGCAGCGCTAAAACGCCAGTCGAGGGTCGATGAATGGAAGGTCGGGTTCACGGCTCCCAGGATGGTCTTCCCTTCGAGAGTTGTCAAGAGGGTGGAAGGCGGGCGGCAGCGACGGTCACACCGCCACCGGCTCGCTTTCTAGGGCGCCAGGGTGTCGTCTTGCGTGGATAATCGGCGAGCCATGGACCTCGATCAGACTTCGATCAACGTGCCTCAGGCCGTCGCCGGCGAAGACGCCTCCGTCGAGTGGATCGTCGCGCACTTCCAACCCATGGTCGAGAGCCTCGTGCGCGTGCGGCTGCTCGGAATACCACCGAACTCCGTGGCCGTGCGATACCGGATCCACGACCGCGAACGTAGTTACGGAACGTACTTGCGACGTATCATCAGCTTGGCGAGCACGCTGCAGGCCACCAGCCAGATCGTTGGGACCGCGCATGCGAACTGCCAAGACGCCGTGCTGACCCCCCCGGCGACCAACACGAAGTTGTCGAGGTGCGAACTCTGCGGGGCGAGCGGCGACGGGAGGTAGGGGCCGGGCAAGAGGTCACCGATTCCCCAGGCTCCCGCGAGTCCCCGGAAGAGTTCGAGAGCGGTGATGGTGCCGAGAGTCAGGACCAGCGCGCCGGTCGCGCTGCGGGTCACGGTGCCGCACAGGAATCCCAGCGCGGTGAACGCGAGGATCGGAGCGAGTGGGGATGCGAGGGCTGGCCAGAGCTCGGGCCACACCTCCTCCGCCTTCATGTGCGCGTACGGCTTGCCGGTCGCGAGGATCTCGACGAGGTCTCCGTAGTCGAAGGCGATGCCGGCGGCGAGAGCTGCGGAACCGAGTAGAACGAAGTACGCGAGCAGCGCGATCGTCGCGAGCACCCAGAGCTTGCCGGCGACGATCTCGAATCGGCAGAAGGGCCGGATCAGCAGGTTGCGGAGCGTGCCCCCGCGCAGCTCCCCGGCGATGCTCTGGCTGGCGAGGCCGGCGACGATGAGAGCGAGCAGCGGCAGCGTCGTCTGCAGGCCGCGACCCAGTGCTTCGAACGCGGTGACGTCGGTCGTCGAGATCGGACCGCCGCTCGCGACGTCCTCGGCGTTCTTCACGGCGCCGAGGTGGCGCCGGTAGACGACGAAGGGAGCGAGCAACGCCGGGATGGCCAGGGCGAACAGCGGCCCGGGTCGCGCGAGCCGACGCAGTTCGTACGCCATGACCCGCGACGTCGCGACGAACGCGTTGCGAGGACCCGGCAGGGTTTTGTTTGCGCTGGACTGGTCGGCCTCGACTGGCGCCGGAGTCGTCGCTGGCTCGGTTTGCCGGTTCCCGCTGGCGTAATCGAGGTAGATCTCCTCGAGCGAAACTTCTACGGGCGCGAAGCGGTGCACCTTGCGACCAGATTCGACGAGCTTCCGCACCACGTCGCTCGGCTCCATGCCGCAGCCTGCGAGCGCGATGCGCAGCCCACCAACCGGTCCATCGGTCACGGTTGCGCCGGACCCCTGGAGTACGCTCGTCGCCGCTGCGTCGTCGTCTGTTTCGAGGTCGTGTGCGTTTCCCGCGTTGTGGAGTAGATCCTCCGTCCCGGCTTCGGCGAGGAGCCGGCCCTCGTGCAGGACGCCGATCCGGTTGCACAGTCCCGCGACTTCGGCGAGCAGATGGCTCGAGAGCAGGATCGTCACCTGCGTCTCGCGCGCGAGTTTCTGCAGGAGGACCCGAAGCTCGTGGATGCCCTGCGGGTCCAGTCCGTTCGTCGGTTCGTCGAGGATCAGGTAGCGCGGATTTCCCAGCAACGCCTGCGCGAGCCCGAGCCGCTGCCGCATGCCTTGCGAGTACTGGCCGACTCTCTTGGTTCCCGCGCTCGAAAGGCCCACGAGTTCCAGAACGCGCGCGACCTCGGTGGACCGCTCCGACGCGGGGATCCCCTGTAGGCCGGCGAGCATGCGAAGGTTCTCGGGGCCGCCCCGGTTCTCGTGGAATCCCGGGTGCTCGATCATCCCGCCGACGAGAGCGCGTACCCGCGGGTTGCGCGTCGCGTCGTGTCCGTCGATGAAGACCCGCCCGCCGTCTGCCTTCAGGAGACCCAGGGCGATACGCAGCGCGGTAGTCTTGCCTGCTCCGTTGTGCCCAATGAAACCGTAGCAGTCGCCACGGCGTACGTTCAGGCTGACCCTGTCGAGGGCGACGAGATCCTTGAAGCGGTGATGGGCGTCGGTGAGCAGGATGGACAAGTCGGACGGTACTCTAGTGGGGCGAGTGATAAATCTCTTCGCATTGTTTCCCCCTCGTGCCGCGCTGCTCTCTTCGATCTCGAGTTCAAGAGGACCGGGCCTGGCGATGGCTTACTCTTCTCGCGAATGCGAGTTAGGATAGAAAGCGGCCCACCACTGCTGAGTTCGCAAGAGGAAACCGACATCATCTGTAAGACAGCCACGCTCTGCATCGCCCTCGGTCTCCTAGTGGCCGGCACATCCACGGCGCAGAAACTCTCGAGAGTCAGGATCACTTCGACGACCGTGGGCGTGGCGGTAAACCTGCGCTCCAGCAGTCGGTTGCCCACCGTGTTCTCGCCACGACCGGACGGGTCGGGGTGTATCGGCTACACGGACACAAAGGGCGATGCCCGCGTCTTCGCCGTGAACCGCAAGTTCCAGAGGACGAGCGTCGAGACCATCATCAAGGGGCATCGACTCGTCGGCCTCCACGCCAATCCGGATGGGTCGTTCGCGTTGCTCGCGAGCACCGAAGAAGGGCCGACGGAGTTTCGACCCGGGTGGTGCAGCGGCGACAACACGCTCTGGGCGATCAAGGTCGGCGCCGACGGCAAGACGCTGTGGAAGACGCACCTCATCGGCGGCAAGGGCTACGGTCCGCAGCAGAAGTGGTTCATCAACGGCAGCGCTGCGGTCCTGGCGCACAACGGCCTGGTCTACGGTGCGTTTTATTCCGTCGGCAGGAACTTCGCGAAGCCCGGCAAGGCGCCGAATTCCCACGAGGGCGACGCGTTCAGAGCCTTCGAGGAGCAGGGTGACATCCGCGACGACCTGTCCTGCTTCTGGAATTGCAGCCACAGCAAGGACCAGCGCATGTTGGTCGACGGTGAGGACTTCCTCACCCTCACGATGGGGGACACGTACCCGCTCGGCGTGCTCTTCAAGGCACATCCCAGTCGAAGGCGCGGCGTGGTGTGGCCCGAGAAGAGCCGCGGGGCCGAGTTGAAAAAGAACTACAAGTTGGTGTTCATGCCCGGCGACCTGGGCGGCATCGCGTTCATGG
>PVBE011693140.1_pt1 | contig 14123 bp, 16 predicted proteins | sample 1631181 | NCBI WGS metagenome assembly PVBE01 (sample SAMN08397723, study PRJNA350692) | Marine metagenome, whole genome shotgun sequencing project. | isolation source: water | place: Pacific Ocean | collected 2012-04
CTCGCGGCGGAGTCCTGCCGTAGTTGTGGATCAGATCGTTGCCGCCAGTGGTCATCACGACCAGTCCCAGCACCTCTTTCGGTCGCACCGGAAGTTTACGAGCCTGATCGACCGCCTCGAAAGACGTGCTTGCAGAGACCGCGGCGCGCTGCACCCGCAGCTGGGGCAGGACGGCACCCAGGCAGATGCCCCGCATATCGGCAAATTCGTTCGGTGGATTGCGCACCAGGCGCTCGACATACCCATGACCCGCAGAGGCGCCAAAGCTGGCCGTGACGCTATCTCCCAGCGTAACGAGCTGCACCGGTCGCTGGGTCCAGATTTCATTGAATGCGGAGCGCGGAACCGACGGACCTGCTGGCCCCGCTCCCGTGGGCAGCAAGAGAACAAAATACCGATAGGCCCACCCACCACCGATCAGCAATCCCCCGATCACCAGCAATACGGTCAGTCGCTTACGCTTCGACATCCTGGCTCCTCGCTGAGTTCTGCCTGCATTGGCCCGAGGCCAAGGTGGTGCCGCTAAATGGGGCGCACCCCGATTCGACAGGGCTACCGGACCAACCTGCAGCCGCACGGGTTCCGGATGCCGGCATAGAATCAACGTAGTCGACGTTACATTGCCGCATTTGTCAACGTCTCGCCAGCCCCCAATCCAGTTGGCTGCTTGCCCTACGTTCTGTTACTATAAGGACATGTGGGAGAATCGCTCCGGGGGGGGGGCGGTGCACCGACGGCACGCTCGCGGCGCTTTCGAGGAATTCACGTGAGGATCTGCGCCGGACTGCATCAAAGCGGATGACGACCGAAGACGAGGATCGGGATCGGCATGATCTGGCGGAATGCCAGACCGGAGACGAGTCTGCTTTTCAGCGGCTCTACACCCGTCATGCCGGTCGGATCTACGGTCTGGCGCTGCGCACGATGCGTCGCGAGGACCAGGCCGAAGACGTCGTCCAGGTGACATTCATGCAACTCCACAAAAAAGCGCACACGTTCCGCGGCGAGGCCAAGCTCAGCACCTGGCTTTCTGCCATCGCGATCAACGCTTGCCGGATGAAACTGCGCAAGCAAAAACACCGAACCGTTTCACTGGACCAGGCCGCCGAGTTACCGAGCAACGAGCCGCCACGCCGTGAAACCGGCTTGATCGAAGCCCTCGATGCGATCGAGCAACCAACACGCGAGCTGCTGCTGCTAGCCGCTCAGGGACACAGCTATGACGAGCTGGGAGGCCTGCTCGATCTCTCAGCAGATCAGGTCCGTGGGCGACTCTACCGCGCCCGCAAGGTGCTTGTCGTCCAGATGCGCCAGATGGGGCTCAAAGATGTCTGAGCGTTTCCGGGTCCGCCAGGAGCATCAACCCCAGTGCGACGCCTTGGCCGAGTCGCTGTCGGCACATGTGGATCACGCCCTCGAGCCTACCGAACAGGCACTCGTTGAGGCTCATCTGCGCAGCTGCCCGAGCTGTGAGCGAACCCATCGCCAGCTGAGCAAGCTCTCGGGCGACCTGCGCGACCTCGTCGCGCTAGCGCCTCCGGAGCACGTCTTCGATCGCATCAAGGACGAGATCGACGCTGGGAACGTCGGTGCTCAACGGCTGCGGGAGCAGCCGCGGTTACTGATATTGCTCCAGACGCTCCTGCTCCGTTTCTATGACAGAGATCTGTATCAACGGGTTCGCGCCGAGGGCAGCTGCCGGGAGCGTGATGAGGTCCAGCAAGGTAAGGTAGCCTTGTTCCTGGCCACCGCCTTCTCGCTCGCGCCGCTGACGATCGCCGGCTCAGCGCTGCTGCCCGGCGTGCTGATCATCCTGGCGCTGGTCTGGCTGTCCACGACCCGCCTGGAGTCACAATGGACTGGGGGCCGACTGGCCGGCGCTGTGCTGCTAGGCGCAGCCGTCCCGTGGATCTGCGAGTTGCATTTCGGCATGCAGGTTCCGCTGGCGCTCCCCGCCACCCTGGCCACGCTGGCCACGATCCAGGTGCTGGCGATGCCCAAGTTCCGAGCGGAGGTGTTCCTCGTCGGTCGGGTGTCGATGACTGCCCGCTCCCTGCCACTGCTGGCGGCGGCCGCAGCCATCGCGCAGCCACACCAACTGGGTCTGCTGGCAGCCCTTCCGATCGCTACCGGCCTGGCCGGCGGTACGCTGGCGCACCTTGCCAATCGCCGAGCAAACAGGGCAGCATGATGCACGGTCCTCGAATCTTCTGTGAATTGACCGAATACGCTGAAGAGCCCGAGCTGGTACCCTGCTATGCCGTTAGTTTCAGCGGCTGCAACATGCGCTGCACATTCTGTATCACGGCGCGCTCGAGCCAGGACTCCTCCGCAGGCCAGGCCGCCGAATTGGAACCGCTGGCCCGGCGAATACGCGCTGCCGTCGACCAAGGGGTGGCCTCCGTGATGTTCCTGGGAGGCGAGCCGACCCTACGACTGCCCTTTCTCGAGCAGGTGATCGAACGAATCGGACCGCTGCCCGTCCCACTGGTGCTCAACACAAATCTGTATTGTTCGACGCAGATTCTCCAGAGATGCCTGCCGCTGTTCGACGTGATCCTGGCCGACTTCAAGTTCGGCAACAATCAATGTGCGCAGGACCTGTCTGGTGTCGATCGATACGTCGAGACTCTGCAGCGCAACCTGGAGCTGGCGGCTGGTCAGCGACGAGTGATCGTCCGTCATTTGGTGATGCCGGGGCACGATGTCTGCTGCCGCGGCCCGGTTATGCGTTGGCTCGCGGACCGGCCACAATTGGACCTGTCAGTACGCGATCACTTCGTCTCACCTGCGCCGTCACTGCCCGCAGATGGATCGATCCGCTTTCACGTCGACCGCCGAGGACGGATCCTGGTCGAGAACTTCGACCGGTCGTGCCTCGCGCTGGCCGACAGCCTGTCTGGAGCTTCGTGATGAACGTCAAAGACGAGATCGAACTGCTGATCCGCGCCCGCTACCCCATCCTCTACCTGGTTACCTGGGAGGAGAGTCGCGTTCGGACGCTGATGCAAGATGTGGCGAGTCAACGAAGCAAGAAGCTATACGAATGGACGGTCACCACCGGGATCACTCCGGCCGGGACTCCGATCCAATCTCAGAAGGGACGCAATCAGGCAACCCGTGACCCGCTCGTCGCGCTGGACCAGATCATCGACGAGGTGGAGCCCGCACTGTTCGTGCTCTACGACTTTCACCCGTTCCTGCAGAAGAACAACTACGCGGTGATCCGGCGGTTGAAGGAAATCGGGATCCACCTCAAAAACAGCTACAAGACGGTGATCCTGGCCGGCCCCGTGCTGGAGGTCCCCACCGAGCTGGAGAAGGAGATCACGGTAATCGATCTCCCACTGCCGGACGTCGGAGCACTGGCGATACTGCTCGACCGGATCCTCGACGAGGTCAAGGAGAATCATCAGCTGGAGATCGAGCTGTCTCCCGACGGTCGGGAACAGCTGCTCAAGGCGGCTCTCGGCTTGACGCTGACCGAAGCGGAGAACGTCTTCGCCAAGATCCTGGTCAATGACGGCCGTCTCGATGAGGAGGACATCCCACACGTCTTCGCCGAGAAACGCCAGATCCTGCGTAAGTCGGGGCTGCTCGAATATTACGAGAGTGACGAACAGTTCGCGCATGTGGGCGGGATGACCAGTCTGAAGGACTGGTTGCGGATCCGGCGCGCCGCACTCTCCGACAAGGCACGGGATTTCGGCCTGCCCGCGCCCAAGGGTGTGCTGCTGCTTGGTGTTCAAGGGTGCGGAAAGAGTCTCTGCGCCAAGGCGGTCTCGGCGCTCTGGCAGTTACCGCTGCTCCGGCTGGACGTCGGTCGGATGTTCGGCAGCCTGGTCGGCTCTTCGGAGGAGAACATGCGGCGCGCGCTGAGAATCGCCGAGTCGGTGGCCCCGGCGATTCTGTGGCTTGACGAGATCGACAAGGCGCTGGCCGGCTCGGGTGGTTCAGCCGGCACCGACGGCGGGACGACCGCGCGGGTCTTCGGAACGTTGCTCACCTGGCTCTCGGAGAAGGTCGCCCCGGTCTTCGTCATCGCGACCGCCAACAACATCTCCAACCTCCCGCCGGAGCTGCTCCGCAAGGGACGATTCGACGAGATCTTCTTCGTCGACCTACCCTCGCTAGCCGAGCGGGAAGAGATCGTCCGAATCCACCTGAACAAACGTGACCGCGATCCGGAGCGCTTCGACCTGGCGGCGATCGCACGCTGCGCTGAAGGCTTCAGCGGCGCTGAAATCGAGGAGTCGATCATCTCGGCGCTGTTCGATGTGTTCTCGGTGGGCGGCCAGCTGGCCACCAACGATGTCCTCAACGCCGTCCGCGAGAGCGTACCCCTCTCGCGGACGATGGCCGAGGACCTCTCGAGACTACGCAGCTGGTCCGATGGAAGGGCGCGAAACGCCTCGCCAGTCGAGGAGAACGAAGCGGCCAGCGTCCGAAAATTGGAATTCTGACAATCCCAGGAAGGCGAGGAAGAGCCCCGCCATCCACCCGTCCAGAAGGAGAGATGATGAGTGCAATAGTGGTCCTGACTCCGGCCTTGATCGCCGCCTGGCCAACCGTTTGTGCATCGGTCGTCGGTGCTGCCGGCGCACTCGGGTTCGCCCAGGTCTCGGGCCTTGAGCACGAAGAAGCGGTTCCGATCAGCTCGAAATCGGTCGACCTGAAAGTGGGTGGCAGCGACATGGTCACGGGCGCCCTCTCGGTCGACGAGACGCTGAGCTTCGAGCGAGACGGGGTTCAAGTCACCTTCTCGCGCGACGCCCGTGGCCATTGCGGTGTCAACGTCAGCGGAACGGGCCACGACTGCCAGCAGCTGGAGGCGGTGGGCCGCGAGTTCGCCGAGCAGGTCGTTCAGCAGTACGCCTACCACCGACTGATGACCGAATTGCAGGCCAAGGGGTTCAACGTGGTTGAGCAGGAGGTGGGCGAAGACCGGACGATTCACGTCCAGGTCAGGAGGCATGCGTGAGGGCTCCGGCAACCATCGCGGTTGACCTACGCCAACCCGCCGCCAGTGTTCACCGGGATCCTCCCCGGGACGGAGCGATCGAGGTCGGTCGCACGAGGGCAGTGCCGAGCAGACCCAGTTGGGCCACATCCCGAAGAAAGGAAATGCAATGAGCAAGCCCCACGAGCTCGAGATCTCGATCGACCGGCGTGGAGAGGTCCGGGTCCACATCAAGGGGATCAAGGGCAAAGCCTGCCTGGAGTACACCGAGTGGCTGACCCAGGTGATCGGCCCGGAAGCCTCCCGCGTGTTGACCGCCGAGTACTACGAGCCGGGCGGTGAGGTGCGCATCGACATCCACAGCGAGGCGCGCAAGGCGTGACTCATCTGCCCCGACCGACGGGCACGGCGTCATGGGAGTCGTGCCGGTGAATTCGCAAGCGAAGGCGAACATGGCCTGTGAGCGCTGCGGGTTCTTCAATATCCCGGGAACGGCCGTCTGCGTATCGTGTCAGACACCGCTGCTGGCTCGGGCCCCGGTCAGCCTGGCCGAAATCACGCCTCCTCGCGCCCCGGGCTGGCAGAAGTTCTTCGCCCCGCGTAATCGCCGAATGTTCCTCCGGCTAGCCGCCTGGCGGCGGCGTGCTCCCAGGCTGTCACTGCTGCTCGGTGTGCTACCCGGTGTGGTCCCCGGCTTGCCACAGCTATCTCGTAACCGAACCCGGCGTGCTGCCGCCCTGGGCGGTGCCTGGATCGCCTGCATACTGCTGGCCGCCCACTGCTTCGGCACCGCCTGGTGCAACCTGTTCATCGGGGCGGCACTGTCGATCCACCTCGTCTCGGCCCTGCTGCCCTATCACGCCACCCTGGCCTTTCGGCCTCTCCGTCAGCGTGCCGCGATCAGTCTGCTGACTTATGGCGCGCTACTGGTCGCGATCTACCTTCCGCTGAACAGGATGATCGAACGCTACATCCTGCCTGTCCGCGTCGCCATACGCCCTGCAAACCTGCCCTGGGAGCCCGGAGACACCCTGCTGATTCGTCGCAATCAGGGCAGCAACTGGCAGCCCGAGCGAGGAGCGATCGTCGCATACGAATTCTATACGGGTGTTGCGATCGACCGGGTCCTGGCCCGCGCGGGGGACGTCGTGGTTGTCAAGGACGACGTGCTGACGGTCAATGGCCAGGTGCCGCCGCCGTCGATGTCTCCGCTGGCCCCGCTTAAGGGGCTGCCGAACGGGATGCTGCAGATCCCGGATGGGCAGCTGTTCATCCTGGACTCCGCATCGGTGCGGTTTACGCGGGAGGCCAATGCCGCTACACTGAAGACCTACGGTCTGGTTCGACGACAGCAGCTGATCGGCGCACCCTTCATGATCTACCACCCGCTGTCCCATCGGAAACGACTGAAATGAGTCGATTCTCCAAGCTAGAGTTCGGCGAGGGGGAGACCCACGAGCCGACCCACCGACCGGAGGTGGTCAAGGACGAGCGCTACTACCTCGGCCTGGCGCACGAGCGGCTGGAGGACGGCAACTTCGAGAGCGCGCTGCGCTTCTACTCGCGTGCGCTCGAGTTCGACGCGCAGCTCCCCGAAGCCTGGCTGGGCCAGGTGGTATCGCTGATCGAACTGGAGGAGCCCAGCGAAGCGCTGGTCTGGGCCGACAAGGGGCTGGAGATGTTTCGCAATCAGCCGGAGATGCTCGCCGCCAAGGGCGTCGCGGTGGTGCGACTGGGAGAACTGAGCAAGGCGCTGGCGTTGTCGGACGCCGCCCTGGCCGAGAAAGGCTCCAGCTCCTATCGCTGGCGGGCCCGTGGCGATGTGCTCCTCGGGCGGGGAGACCGCAACGCGGACTTCTGTTTCGACAAGGCCCTGGCGGCGGCTGGCGGCGAGTGGTTCGAGCCGCTGGCGATCGGCCGGGTTCAGCTGCACTACGGACGGCATGCCGCGGCGCTGCGGTTCCTCGAGGAGGCCGTCTCGCGCAACGGATCGAGCGCCTTTCTCTGGGAGAACATGGGTCGCTGCCACGAGGGGATGGGGCGTCTGGGACAGGCAGAGCAGGACTATCAGAACGCCCTCGACCTGGAGCGCTACCGAGATGTCGCGCGCGCCCGCCTGCAGCGACTGCGGCAGCGCGGGGTGTTCGCGCGCCTGTCCACGATCCTACGAGCCTGATTTTCGCGGAAGAATTGAGATGAACATCAACAAAATCCTGACGACGGCCCGCGAGCGAGACGCCTCCGACATCCATCTGATCGCCGGCTTGCCCCCTGCCTTTCGAGTCAATGGCGAGATCATCATCGCCAACGGAGACGTGCTCTCGCAGATCCAGACCAAGGCGCTGACCTACGAGCTGCTGACCGCCGAGCAGCGGCAGGTCTTCGAGGAGCGGCGGGAGCTGTGCATCTCTATCTTCGATACGCCCGCCGGCCGCATTCGGATGACCGCCTATCTGCACGCCGGCAGTCCGGAGGCCTCGATCCGCCTGTGCAATCAGAAGATCCACACTGCCGAGTCGCTCGGGCTGCCAGCCGTGATCGACGAGCTGGCCCGCCGCCCCAGCGGACTGGTCCTGATCACGGGGCCCACCGGGGTGGGCAAGACCACCACGCTGAACTACATGGTCAACATGATCAACCTGGAGCGACGCTGCAAGATCGTCACCATCGAGGACCCGATAGAGTACGTCCACGCACCCCGCCGAGCGATCATCGTCCAGCAAGAGCTGCACACCGACACCCCTTCATTCGCCAGTGCGCTGAGACACGTGCTCCGGCAGGATCCCGACATCATCGTCATCGGAGAGATGCGAGACCTGGAGACCATTCAGACCGCGCTGATCGCGGCCGAGACCGGACACCTGGTGATTGCCACGCTGCACACACCCAGCGCGACCCAGACGATCGACCGGGTGGTCTCGGTCTTTCCGGCGACACAGCAGAACCAGATCCTGGTCCAGCTGGCCGACACCCTGCAGGGGGTCATCGCGCAGAAGCTGCTGCCCCGCGCTGACCGCTCGGGACGGGTGCTGGCGACCGAGGTGCTGATCACGACCGGGGGCATTCGCAACATCATCCGCGAGGGCAAGTTCCAGCTGCTGGCGACCGGCATGCAGACCGCGGGGCGGGAGGGGGACGGCACCTGCACCATCGACATGTCGCTCGAGACGCTCTACCAGCAGGGCCTGATCACCTACGACGTGGCGATCAGCCACTGCCGCGACCCGAAGTACTTCCGCACCAAGCTCAAGAGCTAGTCGGCAGCAGCAAGCGAGGGTTTAGCGACACCACGGATCGGCTCCGCCTGTGTTCACCGTCGCTTTTTCATCCGCTTGAAGTACTTGCGCAGGACCGTCTCCGACGGGGACCCCTGGACCTCGATGCCGCGCATCAGGTAACCGATGAAGATGTAGCCCACCGGCCGGTGTTTTCCTTTCAGCGCCAGATACTCCTCCAGGGAGATGTGGAAGTAGTAAGGCTGCATCTGCTTGAGGAACTTGCTCTGCTCGGCCTCCAGCTGCAGGTCCGGCTCCCCGTGATGGAAGTAGGCCTCCCCCACCAGCCAGCGGCAGCCGCTCTGTTTGGCGGCCTGGGCGATGTGCAGATAGTTCTGTCGGACCAGCGCTCGGAAGGGCGCCTGCTTGAGATACTGGTGGTCGATGGTGAAGCCCAGATAGTCGTAGCCCTTCACACGATACCCCGGATGGGCCTGCCCGACCTTGGCCATCAGCTTGCCCTTGTAGATCTTGCGGATCTTCGGCAGCAGCTCCCGATGCCAGCGCGAGGCCAGCTCGACGCGCCGATCGGTGGCGGCGTCCGGCTTGGACATCGGCGACTCCGGGGCCACCGTGCTGGTCAACCGCGCCGGCAAGACATCACTCTGCAGCGCGCCTTCAAGCTCGTTGGCCGGCGAGAAGTAGTCCGCGCCGTGGTCGGCCGCCATCCGAGCCACCTCCAGCGCGGCCACGCCGCAGACGTCGAGATAGCTCTTGAGCGCGGCTTCCCGCGTCTGTCCAGCCCGGGCTTCGCTACGCGTGCTGGTGCAGAGGAAGACCGAAAAGCCATGCTTCTTGTAGCGCTGGATATCCTCGACGATCTCCCGCTTGCCGTAGAACACGTGGCGTCCCCGGTCGTCGATTCGAAACGAAGCGACCACCGAGATCGTGTTCAGGCCCAGCGCACGTAACCGCTTCAGACCGGCCGAGCTGTCGGCCAGTCGGCCCAGCTCACGATAGGCCCCGGGTTCCCAGATGCCGCGGATCTGCGCTTGGGCAGCTACCGGCAGACAACACAGCAGCAGCCCGAACGTGACTCGCCGAACAGATGTCATGACAGTGTTCCTCCTCGAGGACCGGACGTTCGAGCTCTGACTGTCCCCCGACGGCCAGTATGGCAAAGCGAACCGACCAGGCCAAGGCTCGGGCCATTCCCCGCCCAGACGCCGAAAACTTTGCGCACTAGAACAGATTCTCGGTGAGGTTGCGAGAGCCGCCGTATCGGTGTGTGAGGGGCATTTCGATCGTGCCCGGGCATCCAAAAACATCACGGTGGTGAATATATCGCGGGGGAATTCCGATCGACGCGTTCTTGGTAGCGTAGCCAGGGACGACCAATCAAGATTCTGAGGATAAGACAATGCAGAGCATGAGCGTGATCAACCGCAGCGAAATGGGCGATATCGTCGGTGGAGGGGGCCCGGGCTTTTGGAGCACGGTCTGGAAGTGTACCAAGTTCGTAGGAAAGAAGGTCGCCCTACCTGCAGACCTCGCTTATTGCGGTTACGTCGCCTGCACAGACGGGCCCATGGCTGGCCTCAACGAGCTGACCTGGCCGTTGAGTGAGTGCTGGAATTAGCACAACCCAAAATAGGCCATTGGCGGGAAGAACACCCTTGGCCCCTGGCCTCAAGCTGAGACCTTACTGAAAATCTGAGGACCACACAATGAACACTACATTCGTAGGAGAGAGCCCGATGATCGTGGAGATGCAGTCGCTAGACAAGAATGAGTTGACGCATATCGTCGGTGGCGCGGGGCCGCTGAAGTGGGCCTGGAAATTGTGTCGAAAGTTCTTCAGCAAGAGAACGGTCGAGGTGACGTCCAGCAGTGGTGCCAAGCACACTCTGGAGTCACATCCCGTTCGCGATGTCGGCCTCGCGATCGCCGCTGGCAGCACCGCCGTCGCCGCCACGAACTGCAGCGGCCGGTAACAGTCCGGCTTCAGCAATTCTCCACCAGGTGACCACCCGCGAGAACTGCCATCCCCGCCCCTGACCCACCCTGGCCAATCAGGGTGCTGTCCGGTAAGCTGCCTGGTCTGATCGATCAGGCAGCCCCGGAGGGAACATGCAACCACTCGTCTTGCTCGCGGCGACCCGCGAAAACAACCACCGGCTGGCGAGGGAACTGGCCGCGATCGCCGAAGAGCTGGGCACCGAGACCCGGCTCATCCTGCTGCCAGAGATCGACCTGCCGCTCTACACCCCGGATCGGGAGTCGGAGGGGATCCCCGAGCAGGCGCAGACACTGCGCGATCAGCTCCTCGACGGGCGAGCAATGGTCTGGGTCGCACCGGAGTACAACGGCTCGACCCCCCCCATCGTCTCCAACGCGATCGCCTGGATTTCCCGCACCGGCGGCGACTGGCGGGCCGCCTTCAACGGCCGGTTCGCAGCCCTGGCGAGCCACTCGGGCGGCCCCGGGATGAAGGTGCTGGCCGCGATGCGTTCCCAGCTGCAGCACCTGGGAACGATCGTGCTGCCGCGGTCGATCTCGCTGGGGCAGGACAAGGCGCTCAATCCGGACTCCGCCCGCGCGGTGCTGGGTCAGCTGCTAGAGCTGACCAGCTGATCCCGACCATCCACAGCGGGGACACACGCTGAGGTCGGCCGACGTTTCAGTCGAGTAAGAACTCTCAGCGACGTCGGCGGGATCCGCCGGGGTCCGTGATCGGCACCGCGGTCTTCCAGACGACTCCCTGCCGTCGGCCAGCGCGCACATGGCTCCCCGACTCCTTCTCGGCAGGCTGACGAGCGGCCAGCAGGGCCTGGATCCGCTGCTGGATCAGCGTCAGCTTGGCCGAGGAGCCGAAATGGGCGACCACCTTTCCGCTCTGCCCAAACCGATCCAGCTCGATGATCAGGATGCCGGCGGTACTCGGCAAACCGCTGATCCCTTTCATCTCGGCCGCCGAGCTGGCCCGCGCATGAATCAACCGACCGACCAGGGCGTCGCTCCAGGCCAGGGCAGCCAGCCGCTTCTCCAGCTTGGCGCGGGTCCGCGCGGACTTGGCCAAAACGACCGCCAGCGGCAAGCTGTCGCAGGCCGCCACATTGAGCGCCAGCCGCACCGTCGGGACACAGGGCAGCGCCCGGAGGCTCGAGCTGGATCGTCTGTACGGGTACCGCTGGGCCATGCGCTCCAGCTCACGAGCCATCTCGGCGCCGTCCGAATAGCGCGGCCCCCGACCCGCTCGTACCAGCTGCCGCTTGCCATCCGGAGCGAAGACGGTGAAGACGGTGTTCTCCAGCACGCCCGATCGCCCGCTGAAGATCGAACCCAGGAAATCCGCGTCCTGCTTGTTTTCGTAGGTCCCCAGGCGGATACAGATGAATTTCCGCGAGGCCGCGACGACCGACTTGTCCAACCAGAAACTTCTGGTCATCGTCTGGAAGCCGGGTCACCAGATGCCCGAGACCTGTCGGCAGTGCGGCGCGGCCGACTGCAGCAGGATGGGTCTTCCCGTGCGGGCCGCCTCCCTCAAACCCTCTGTCCAGTTGCCGTACCAGGCGACCCGGTCCTCGGCCATTACGCTGCCCGTGACCGCGATCGACAACATCACCACGATCGTCGCTCGTCTGCTCATCATCGTTCTCTCCCTGCACCCGCCAGACGCCAGTCTAGCACGGCGAAGAACCCTCAGCCAAGTAGGCCTCTGGCCCCTGAAGCCAGAAATCGGCGCCTGCTGCCCCCGACCCACAAGGCGACGAAACACCCATCGCCGCAATCGACATGTCGTATAATGCGGACTGATGCTTCGCCTACGCTATCCGATGCTGTTCCTGTTACTGCTCGGCGGCCTCCTGTCCGTCGCTGTGTTCCTCAGAAGACCCTCGGCCAAGCACGCGATCCGTATTCACGCCCTGCGCTACGGCGCCTCCCAGTTTCCGCTAGATCAGGTGTTCCAGAACGGCGACAAGACCAAGAGGATCCCGTTCGCCTGGCTGGTCTACGTGGTCCAGCTCGGCAACAAGAAAATCCTGATCGACACGGGTTTTCGAGAAGCGGGCGCGCGCAAGGCGTGGCAGCTGACCCAGTATGTGCCGATCTCCGAGCAACTGAAGATGCTAGGGGTTCCGTGCGTCGCGATCACCCACGTCGTTCTGACTCACAGCCACCTGGATCACGCCGGCAATATCGACCAGTTCCCCAACGCGCGCTTCTATCTGCACGAGAAGGCCTACGCCCGGTTGCTGGCCCACCCACTGTTGAAAAAACAGGTAAACGCCGTCGGGACTCGGTTGTTCACACGCTTTACCGACGAGGTGGAAATCCTACCCGGTCTCCGGGCGTTCCACGTCGGCGGACACACCAGCGGATCGGTTGCGGTGGAGTTGACCTGGCGCGGCCAGTCATTTCTGTTCCCGGGGGACAACAGCTACCTGATCGCCAACTGCCGGAAGAACAGATATGTCGGCGCCGTCGAGAATGCCGCGGAAAACCGGGCCTTCATCGACCGCTACCGGCGATACCCCGGTGAGATACTGGCTCCGCACGACCCGCAGATTCTCGAGCGCTACCGCAGAGTGGGCGAGAATCTGGTCGAGGTCTTCAGCCAGCAGAAGTAACCCAATGACCAACGACTATCCCCGGCTGCGAATCTTCTTCTTCGGCTTCACGCTTTTCCTTATCGAGATTCTGGTCTTCCACCTCCTCGAGTATCTGACGCTCTATCTTCAGTCGTTACTGATCATCTCGTATGCGCTAGCAGGCATTGGCCTCGCTGGGCTGCTAGCCGGGCGGATAACCTGGCATGACGACCGCTGCTTTCTTATCTGCGTCGCCGGGACCTGGTTCTCCCTGGCCATCTCGCTTATTTCACTGCTCTGCTTCCCCTCGACCCCGCAGGGCAACCTGTTGCTGAGCAGCCTGTTCTTCTTTCCGGGGCTCTACATAGCGATCGCCTTCCGCCGATACCCGAGCGGCCGGGTCTACCTGGCCGACCTGTCCGGCGCAGGCCTGTCGGTCGTCGCGCTCTTCGCGCTCTATGCCCTGCTCAAGACCGAGCAGATCCTCTCGCTGGTCTTTGCACTGCTGGCGCTGGCCGGCCTGGTCGCGAGCCTGCGAGCCACTCCCCGGAAAATGATGTCCAGCGCACTGTTCTGCCTGCTCGTCGCGCTCTCGGCAGCAGCGGTGATCTGGGGGGTGCACTCACCACGCGCCGACCTGTACTACCTGGCGAGGGTCAAGAAAAAGCTCCCGGGCCTACGAACGTACCGCAAGGACTATCGCTTCGTCCGCTCTTACGACAACCTGGTGTCTCGAATCGAGGTATTTCACAAGCCGTTATCTGATCGGGCATATGACCTACATGTCGTGTTCGACTCCGGAATTCAACAAGACGAATTTCAGCGAACGCCGCTGAAGTTCCAGGACCGCGACATCCGCCTGATCGGTGGTCTTCATCCCGATCCACGAATCTTCTTGATCGGCTCGAGTGCGGAAGGGGTGGTCAAGACGGCCAAGTGGCTGACCCGCCCCGAGTACATCGACGGAACGGAGATCAACCCGGCGATCACACGGATGATGCAGCACGACTTCCTCGATGAGTCAGGACATGCCTACGGCGGACTGAGCTTCGCGGTCGGCAACTCACTGGCCTATCTGCATGATCGATCGCGGACCTACGACATCATCACGTTGATGAACTGTCGCAGCATGCGCTTTCCTTTCCTGCTGGGCCCCCCGGACCACCTGCACACGACCGAGGCCTACGGACTCTACTTTCGCCACCTGTCGGACCGGGGCTACCTGATGTTCGAGGAGCGACCCCTGCGCCGGCCGGGCGACCTCGTGATCGAGCGCCAGATTGCGACGCTGTACCACACGTTACGCACCATGGGCCAGACGGACCCCGCACGCCACCTGTTCATCTACGACTGGCA
>PVBE012930436.1_pt1 | contig 14121 bp, 16 predicted proteins | sample 1631181 | NCBI WGS metagenome assembly PVBE01 (sample SAMN08397723, study PRJNA350692) | Marine metagenome, whole genome shotgun sequencing project. | isolation source: water | place: Pacific Ocean | collected 2012-04
CATGCAGTTCAAAGTTAAAAATATCTGCAGCTTCTGCATAGCTATAACAGACATTATTAAAGTCTCCAGACCAGCAGACTTTTTCACCTTCTATAGAGCCGTTTTCTTCGAAGTAAGTTAGCAGATCAGTTAATACTTGGCAGGGATGAGATAAATTACTCAATCCATTAATGGTTGCAGCTGAAGAGAAAGAGGCAAAGGTTTGTTGCGTTTCATGTTTTTGCGTTCTTAATACAACTCCATCTGCCATAGAACCTATTACTCTGGCGGTATCTTCAAGTGGCTCACCTCTACCGAGTTGCAAATCTGCTATTGAAAGAAAACTAGCCTTTCCTCCAAGTTGATTCATGGCAACCTCAAAGGAAACTCTAGTTCGGGTTGATGATTTCTCAAAAATTAACGCAATGTATTTACCCGCAAGTAATTCCGTATTTGCCGAAGATTCTTTTAAAGATAGAGAACTTTCAATAATGTTTTCTAAATCTTTTTTAGACAGGTCTCTTAAGTTTAAAAAGTTCTTATTCATGTATTCGGTAAAAAAAGGTTGAGAACTATATAGATTATCGAAGATTAACGCAATTAATGATATGCTTCGCGCTTTTTTAAAAACAGTTAATATTTTATGACTAATTATCAGGTAAAACCATATAGCAACATCGCCAAAATAGGCCTTGATAAACTTGAAGGTACAGAGTGTTCTTTAAATGAGAACTCAGATTCGCCTGACGGAATTCTTATAAGAAGTACTAAGTTAGCTGAAGATCATATAAAGGACGGACTTAAGGCTATTTCTAGAGCAGGAGCAGGTGTAAATAACATACCAATAGACTTATGCACCGACAAAGGTATTGTTGTTTTCAACACTCCCGGAGCAAATGCAAATGCAGTAAAAGAATTAGTTTTAGCAGGATTAATGCTTTCTTCAAGAAATGTTTATGCCAGCATTGATTTCGTAAACGGACTCTCCCATCTAGAACAAATGACAGATCTAGAACCCTTCCTGGAAGAAAATAAGAAATCTTTCAAGGGAATAGAGCTAGCCGGCTCAACTCTTGGCGTAGTTGGACTGGGTGCAATAGGTTCTAAAGTAGCAAATATGGGAGTGGCTTTAGACATGAATGTTGTTGGTTACGATCCAGCTTTATCAGTTGAAGCAGCCTGGAAACTTCCAAGTCAAGTAGTCCCTTCCGAATCTATGAAGGACTTATTTGCCGTCTCTGATTTCGTCTCGGTACATATTCCTGCCATAGATAGTACTCAAGGGATAATAAATGAGGAGGTGTTTAAGAAAGCAAACAACCTTTCTCTTTTAAATTTTGCCAGACATGAAGTAATTAATACCAAAGATGTTCTAAAATATTTAAAACAAGATAATCTTAAGAACTTTATAACGGATTTCCCAACTCCTGAATTAATTATGAGAGCCAATGAGAATAAAGATGTTATCTTGTTACCGCATATAGGAGCCAGTACATCTCAAGCTGAAGAAAATTGTGCAGTCATGGCGGTGAATCAGCTTGTAGATTTTTTAGAAACAGGAAACATAAAAAATTCTGTTAACTTTCCCAATGTTCAGCTTGCAAGGAGCACAGTCAATCGAATAACCGTTACAAATAAAAATGTTCCAGCCATGATTGGTCAAATAGCAACCTCTTTAGGTGAATTAGATTTAAATATTGCCGATATGACGAATGTCAGTAGAGGGGATATTGCTTACAACTTAATTGATATAGAAAATGAAGTTAAAGAGAGTGCCATTGCAGAGTTGCAGAAGATCAAAAATATTCTAAACGTAAGGTTAATTAAATAAGCTCAATATTTTTAATTTAAACAAGACTTTTAACCTATTGTTTTATCAAAAGATATCTCGTAATATCGACAAATAACGTTCTAATTTCTTACTTTATTCTTCTACGGTTACGCACAGTCGTATTAGGCTAAAGTACAGAAGATTTAGAAAGTTAAGAAATATTAATAGAAATAAACTAAATTTGATGAATATTAGTAAGCTATTGATTTGATTATATATTTTATTTTATGTTGAAATTTTGATCAATCTGCTGAAACTCATTCATTTTTAAGTGGTTTAGAGAAAGCATCAAGTTATCCAAAGAGTTATCCACAGAAATTGTGGATAAAATTCTTGCTTCATGCTCACTTAAAATAGCGTTAAAATTATTGAATATTTATGAATGAAATTTCATCTACAAAAAAACCCAAAATACATCATTCTTGGCTTAGGGAGATAGAAGAAGAGTTTAAAAAGCCCTACATGAAAAGCCTAAGGTCTTTTCTTATTCAAGAGAAGTCTAGGGGGGTAAGAACCTTCCCACCTTCTGACCAAATTTTTACTGCCATCAACGAAACTAGTCTTGATGACACTAAAGTAGTAATTATAGGTCAAGATCCTTATCATAAAGTTAACCAAGCACATGGATTATCTTTTTCAGTGAATCCTGAAATTAAGATTCCGCCGTCTTTAGTGAATATATTTAAGGAATTGAAAGATGATTTAGGTTGTGAATTACCAAATCACGGATTTCTACAGAGTTGGGCCGATCAAGGGGTGCTTCTATTGAATTCAATTTTGTCAGTTGAGGAAGGTAAACCAGGCTCTCACGCAAATAAAGGATGGGAAATATTTACAGATAAATTGATAGAAGTTCTGAATAGAAGAAGAGATCTTGTCTTTATTTTATGGGGTAATTATGCATCAGTAAAAGGTAATAAGATTGATTCGAAGAAACATTTAGTTCTTAGAGCTGCTCATCCTTCTCCGCTTTCATCGCATAAAGGGTTTTTTGGGTGTAAGCATTTTTCTAAGACTAATAATTATTTAGTTAAAAAAGGAAAAGCCCCTATTAATTGGGTTGAATAAATTTACTTGATGCTTATAGCAGAGGAGTCTTTGAATTTGATCTCTTCATTTTCGTAGTTTTTATTCATAGAGATTAAGCATAAATTTGAGTTTTCTTGTTTCGCAGTAGATAGCAAGGTACCTGCTTTTTTACCTTCTTGATTGAGTACTTCTGGAGACGTACTTTCGTGGGCATCTAAACTTCCTGTTAATAAGAATGGCAGCTTTTTAGCTCTATAGTGCATTCTGGCAACAATTTCTTGTCCCGTATAACACCCTTTTTCAAAGTCTATTCTTTTTGTTTGATGATACCCCAGTTCATGAGGAGTATATTTGTTAGTATCTTCCGGCTTTATATTAAAATCTTTATTAATTATGTTGTCCTTTTCCCACTCATTAAGGTCATTAGTTTTTTTTAGGCCTTTAAAGCAATCAACTTCCTTATCTAAAATCAATAAATGGAACTTTTTTTCCAAATAGTGCACGCGCAGAAAATCTTTATGGTGTTGAATATTCAGATTCAAGTCAGTTTCAGAGAAATTAAATGAAAGAAAGTCTTCATCTATTGCAATAAATTTATATTCATCATTGAACCGCATTTCTAGCTTATAGAAAGGGGAATATTTCTGCAGAATGTCTTGAGTGGTTTTCATCACCTCTCTATCGCCTATAAGAAGGAATGCATCTTTCAATTCAGCCTTTTTTACAATTAAAAAAGAACTTTCTACTCTTCCTTTGATATTACATAAGGCCCCAAGACAGTTTTTACCATCTGTTACTTTAGTCATATCTGCAGTAATCTGACCTTGAAGCAGATCAATTGCGCCTTCACCTATGATTTCAAGTGTGCTCAAATAGTCTAATTCTATTAATTCATTGGATTTCACGATTAATATTATAGGACATTAAGCTTGGCTGATTTAAAGAAAAAGATTTTATGGCAATGCAGAAGGGGCCTTTGGGAGCTTGACTCTATTCTCGTACCTTTCGTAGAAGCAAATTTTGATGATCTAAATGCCATTAACCAGGATCTTTTTAAGGAATTAGTTTCTTTTGAAGACGTTGAGGTGTTTGATCTTTTAGTTAATAAAAAAGAACCTAAGGATGCAAGAATGAAACTTCTAGTAGATATCATTTTATCAAGCCATGAAAAGACATTAGGGGGGGATTAATGATTCTATTAGCAGACATAGGTGCAACTAACGCTAGGTTTTGTGTCACGAGCGACTGTTATAAATATGAGCATTCTGAAAGTCTTGAAGTTATTGATTCTAGCTCTATAGAGGCACTTTGTAATAAATATTTAAATAGATATGAATTAACAAATAAAGTTAGCAAGGCTGTAATAGGAGTAGCAGCACCCATAATCGAAGACGAAGTTGCTTTCGTTAATGCAAATATCTCCTTCAGCATTGAAGGACTAAGAAATCAGCTCTTTAAGGAAGGTTTAATAGTTGTGAATGACTTAGCTTTACAGGCTCATGCTATAAAAGGCCTAGAAAAGAGTGAATTATCTTTCATAGGTATAAGAAAGGGACAGCCTGAAGAAGGGCCAAAAATATTAGTCTCTCCAGGAACTGGACTTGGGTTGGCTGGTATAGTTGACCAACAGATTATTGCAACTGAAGCAGGGCACTTAAATATCCCTCAAAAAGAAATAATAAATGATTTGAAGAAAATCACAGATTCTTTTATCTTAAAAAGCAAGCGCGCTCCAACTTACGAAGATTTTCTATCCGGAAAAGGTATCAGATTCTTTTATAAAGTCTTGTCTGAAGATGAGGGAACAAACCTATCAAGTAAAGAGATTCTTGAAAATAAGGATCTTAATGAAGACTGCTCTAAAACAAAAGAATTAATAGTTTATTTACTTGCCTCTTATTTGAGGTATGTAGCCTTAGTGTGGGGCTCAACTGGAGGGGTTTATCTTGCAGGGTCCATAGTAAACACTTTAATTACAGAAGAGGTATATCAAACTTTCAGAGAAACCTTTGAAAGCAGTGAAACTATGCAAGACCTCCTAAAAGCTATACCCTTAATCCTGGTAACGATTGACAATATAGGCTTTAGAGGGGCTTTAGAGCTATCAAAAAAATTATAAGTGTTTACGAACTTTTATTAATAAAATATGTCTACCGATTAAGTGAAAAACAAAAAAAGGAAAATCAGTAATAAAGAAATTGACCTTTCTCTTGTAAGAAGGGCAAAGAAAGGTGATTACGGTGCATTTGATCTGTTGGTTTTAAAGTACCAAAGTAGAGTCATAGCGACTGCTTTTAAGTATGTAAAAGAAAAACAGCTTGCGGAAGACATAGCTCAAGAAGCTTTCATTAAGTCCTATAAATCAATAAATTCTTTTAGAGAAGAGAGCTCCTTTTATACATGGGTATATAGGATTACTGTTAACACAGCCAAAAATTATTTGGTTTCTTCAAAAAGAAGAGACGAAGTAGTAATTAGCGATTTATCTCAAGATGATTCTTTTTACCCTGAAAAACTAGATGTTGATTCACCCCAAGAAATATTAAAAGCAAGCGAATTGAGAGATTTGATCTTTGAGACTTTATCATCTCTAGGGGAAGAGACAAGAACAGCATTATCTTTAAGAGAGTTTGATGGATTAAGCTATGAACAAATTGCCGAAATAGTTAAATGCCCTGTTGGAACAGTAAGGTCTAGAATCTTTAGGGGCAGGGAGATGATAGAGGAAGTCGTAAGCAAACATATGGAAAAGAATTCAATTAATCAAAACACAAAAATATCATGACAATTAGTAAAGGAATTAAAGAAAAGATTTCGGCCCTTAGCGATGGTGAATTATCTGACTTTGAAACTCGTAGAGTTTTAGATGAAATAAATATCAATCCTGAATTAAGAGAGTATTGGAAGAAATTACAAATCTCTAAAAGTGCTTTTAATAATGAAAGTTTGGCTTTTGAAACTTCAGATGTTTCTTCTACTGTAAGCAGGGAATTAGGAAAAGGTTTTAAATCTCCATCAATTTTACAAGAATCTTTTTTTGTGAAACAAAAAAACTACATCGGACTTGCTGTAGCGAGTTGCCTTTTAGTTATTGTTTATAATTCTCAAACTTTCATTTCCAAACCTGACACTTTTCCAGAATTAGCTTCGCAAAGAATATCTGAAGCAATTGCTAGTCCTCAGGCAATGGAAGTACTAAATAATTCAATTACAGGATTAAATGCAGAACTTCAAACATTACATTCGGATCCTAAGGGCTCATTAAGAGCCAATTACCTCCTGCCTTCAACTGGTAAAACTTTTGATGTAAGCTTGTCTCCAATTGATTCTTCTTCAGGTTTCTCTTCTACAGGAGCTTCGAGAATAGCTTATCTTAGAACTAAAGATGGAGTTTTCGTTATTTCTGTAAGCGGTAATATTACTACTGAAAAAAAACTAGAAATACTTCAAAATGCAAACTTCTTTGCTAATAACTTAAATAAATAAAAGGTATTCAAATGTTTGAATATAAAAGATTCTTGTTTGTAGCTATTCTTGTAGTTACTGGACTTGTGCACGCAAAAGATTTACCTAACTTTACGGATCTTGCTGAAGAATCTTCACCTGCTGTTGTTAATATTACTAGCACGAAAACTATAAATACTAGAAATTCTTTTGGTGGAGGTTTTGGAGATCCTAGATACGATGAATTTTTTGAAAGGTTCTTTGGACAACCCAGACCATCAGATCCAAGAGAAAATACGAGACCCGTTGTTTCTACCGGTTCAGGTTTTATTATTTCTAATGACGGCTATTTATTAACAAACAATCATGTCGTTGAGGGCGCTGAAGAGATCACCGTTAGTTTAGGCGATAGAAGAGAATTTAAAGCAGAAGTAATAGGGGCTGACGAAAGATCAGACGTAGCTTTATTAAAGATTGAAGCAAAAAATCTTCCTACCCTAAAAATTGGAAGCTCTAAAGAGCTTAAGGTAGGTGAATGGGTGGTTGCTATAGGCTCTCCTTTTCAGCTTCGTTTCTCAGTAACTTCAGGAATAGTTAGTGCTAAAGGACGAAGTATACCCAATGGGTCTGATTCTACTTATGTGCCTTTTCTACAGACCGATGTAGCAATTAATCCTGGTAACTCAGGAGGTCCTCTTTTTAATCTAGATGGAGAGGTGATAGGTATTAATTCTCAGATTTATACAAGATCAGGAGGCTACATGGGAGTTTCTTTTGCAATACCAATAGATTATGCGATGGATGTTGTAGATCAATTAAAAGAAAAAGGTTATGTGGCAAGAGGTTGGCTGGGAGTTAGTATTCAAGAAGTGACAAGTGAATTAGCTGAAGCTTTAGATATGGAAGTTCCTAAAGGGGCTTTAATATCGCAGATTATAGAAGATAGCCCAGCAGAGAAATCGGGGCTAAAAGAAGAAGATGTGATTTTATTCTTTGATGGCGAAGAAATTTTTTATTCTTCAGATTTACCTTTAACTGTGGGTGCAATTAAGCCTGACACTAGGGTCAATGCCATGATTCTAAGAGATGGAAAGAATAAAACTATCAGTGTAAAGGTAGGAGAGTTACCTAAAGACCCTTCTATAGCCTTTACTAATACTAATGAAAATATTCTGGGACTGCTTGTAGAAAATCAACCTAATAGTCCAAATAAAGCATCAATCTCAGGTATTTTAGTAACCGGTGTGGATTCTGAGGGAGTGGCTTATTCTTCCGGAATAAGACAAGGTGACATCATTTATTCTTTAGGAAGAGCTAGAATAAGCAACGTTGAAGAATTCAAGATGATTCTTAAAAGCATAAACACCGAAAGAAATATTACCATTGGTATAGCAAGAAACGGAATTAAAAGAATTCTTAGCTTAAATTTGTCAAAATAGTTATCCTTCCTAGGCTTCTAGAAGCTAAAAACTTGTATTTTTGATGAATATTAGAAATTTTTCTATCATTGCTCATATCGATCACGGTAAGTCTACTCTTGCAGACAGAATTATTGAGCTATGTGGCGGCTTAAGTTCTAGAGAAATGACCTCACAAGTTTTAGACACGCTCGAATTAGAGAAAGAGAGAGGTATAACCATAAAATCTCAAACCGTAAGCCTTTCTTATAAAGCCCAAGATGGCCAAGAGTATCAATTTAATCTGATCGACACTCCTGGGCACGTAGATTTTGCATATGAAGTTTCAAGGTCTTTATCTGCTTGTGAAGGGGCTATATTGTTGGTGGATGCCTCTCAGGGAGTAGAAGCTCAAACTCTGTCAACTTGCTTTAACGCTGTTGAAGAAGGATTAACAATCATCCCTGTTCTGAACAAAATTGACTTAGATCAATCAGATCCTGAAAGAATAAAACACGAAATAGAAGAAATAATTGGTGTAGATGCTTCAGACGCTCCTTGTATTAGTGCGAAAATGGGTACCGGCATATCTGAGGTCATGGAGCAGGTTGTTGCCCTTATACCACCCCCTGAAGTTGACACTGAATCTGAAGTACAAGCCTCAATTATAGATTCTTGGTTTGACAACTATCTTGGCGTTGTATCTTTAGTTCGAGTAGTAAAAGGGAGTATAAAGAAAGGAGATAATATTGAAATATTTTCGAGAAAAGAAAAACACAGTGTAGACAAGATAGGAGTTTTTACTCCAAAAATTAAAGACTTAAATGAACTCTACTCGGGTCAAGTAGGTTTTATTTGCGCAAGTATAAAAGAAATAAGAGGAGCTCCTGTTGGTGATACTATTATTAAAGCTAATTCAGATACTCCACGATTAGAAGGGTTTAGAGAAGTAAATCCACAAGTTTACGCAGCTTTATTTCCTCAAAGTGCTGATGATTTTGAAGCTTTCAGAGAAGCTTTAGAGAAGCTATGCCTAAACGACGCCTCTCTCCATTATGAACCTGAACACTCCGAAGCTCTTGGAGCGGGATTTAGGTGTGGATTTCTTGGGACCCTTCACATGGAGATAATCTCGGAAAGGTTAAATAGAGAATATGGGATGGATTTAATCGCTACAGCTCCGACAGTTGCTTATGAAGTCACTGGCACCGATGGAGTTACCCAAAGGATAGAAAATCCTAGTGCTTTGCCTGATTATAGTAAGGTGAAGTCTATTCAAGAACCTATCGCTCGAGCAAATATATTAGTCCCAGAAACCTACATAGGATCAGTAATGAAGCTTTGTAATGACAGAAGAGGCAAGCAAATTAGTATGCGTTATGTTGCAGGGCAAGCTGAATTAATTTACGACCTACCATTAAGTGAGATAGTGGTTGATTTTTTTGATCGACTTAAATCAGTTAGCAGGGGATACGCTTCTTTAGATTATTCATTAGATAGATACGAACTATCAGACGTAATTAAATTAGATATTCTGTTAAATGGAGATAAGGTTGATGCTTTAGCCTATATGGCGCATAGATCCGTTGCTACTTCCAAAGGGCAACAATTCACGGAAGCTTTAAAGGAAGTTATTCCAAGACAACAGTTTGATGTTGCGATACAGGCAGCTATCGGCGGTAAAATAGTTTCTAGACAAACGGTTAAGGCTTACAGAAAAGATGTAACTGCTAAGCTATACGGTGGAGATGTTACTAGGAAGATGAAATTGCAAAAGAAACAAAAGGCAGGCAAAAAAAGAATGAAGAACATAGGCAGAGTTGAAGTACCTCAAGATGCCTTTCTCTCTGTTTTAAGGGTAAAAGACTAAAATGGATACGGCTTTAATATTTCTTTTAATATCCGAGACTATTGGATACTTATTGTGGATACTTTTTACTAAAAAAGAGAAATCATTTTATAGAAATATAACGAGCACTTTAATGTTTTTAGTGTCGCTTGTTATTCTTTATAGAATTTTCGTGTTGAATCTCGATTTTGGTCTAATTTTATCTGTTGCAACACTTTTAGCCGCCGCTTCTTGGATCTTAGGGTCAATATTAACTATTGATGAATTAAGAAAAGAAAGTAAATCTTATTTCTTTATTTTATTGGCTATTACTTGCATTAGGTCATTTGCTTATGAACCTTACCAGATACCAAGTAGATCTATGGTGCCAGGACTACAAGTTGGAGATTTTGTATTAGTAAATAAACATGCTTACGGTTTAAAAGCCCCTGGAACAAATTACTTGATAACTGATTTACAAAAGCCAAAACGTAACGATGTTGCTGTATTCATACCTCCACATACTCTTTGTAATGCCTCCCCATTAGAAGCTAGGCCAGACTTAGGAGTTTTAAGTACAGCTCAAAGCCAAATATTTTTAAATAAATTTCTTAAACTTCAGAAAGATAAATGCACAACAAACGGAATAAAGTATGTTAAACGAGTTATCGGTATTCCAGGAGATGAAGTTGAAGTTAAAGGTTACGAAATATGGATTAATGGAGCTAAGTTAAATCATGAACTTATTTCCACTATAAATGGAGAGTCTTTAATAAAAGAAACTATTGATAACAAAACTCATTTCATTAGGTCTTTAGGACTAACCGAGTACGCCCAACATAAATGGATAGTTCCTGAAGGAAGGTATTTAGCTATAGGAGACAATAGAGATAATAGTTTAGATAGCCGTGCATGGGGTTATTTTTCAGAAGATACCTTAGTAGGTAAGGCTGAATACATTTGGCTTCACTGGAGTTCATTCTCTGATCTTCCTACTTTTTCTAGGAACCAAAGAATAGAATAATTTTATGAAAGATTTAATGTCGACATTAGGCTATAAGTTTCAAAATTTGGCTTTACTCAGAACAGCGCTTACTCACAAAAGTTTTTCTTCGGAACACAATGAAAGGTTAGAGTTCCTAGGTGATGCTTTATTAAATTTATATGTAACAGAATATTTATACGATAGGTTTGATTCACTGGACGAAGGAAAGTTAACACAATTTAAAGCAACTATAGTAAGTAGGGAAAACTTAACTAAAATAGCTCAAAGTATTGGGTTATCTAATTTTATCCGAACAGGCAAGGGAGAGGGGCTAGAAGGTAATTCTATACCCGGTAACGCTGTTGAAGCTTTAATAGGGGCAGTTTTTTTAGATTCCAATCACTCAAAGACAAATAGATTTCTAAATAAATTACTAAAAGAAAATTTATTAACTTTGGAAGAGAGTGCAGATTTAAAAGACCCTAAGTCAAAACTTCAAGAGCATCTTCAAAAAAGAAATCTTCAATTGCCTTTATATTCTCTTAAACAAAAAGGGTCTAAAGAGAAGAAAATTGATTTTAAAGTTTTTTGCGAAGTTAAAGATCTTAATATATCTGCAACAGGCAATGGCCAAAGTCGCAAGAAAGCTGAATTAAGCGCCGCTCAAAAATTACTTAATAAAGTTGAAATTTCATAATGTCTCCTCATAACAAAAAATCAGGTTACATTTCTATAGTTGGTAAAACTAACGTTGGCAAATCAACGCTTCTAAATGAAATCTTAGGCCAAAAGATAGCCATAACTTCTAGAAAGCCGCAAACAACTAGACATAGACTTTTAGGCATAAAGACCATTGAAGATTCACAGATGATCTTTATTGATACACCGGGATTCCATAAAGATCACAAACGAGCTTTGAATAAGTATATGAATAAAGTAGCTTCAAGCGCCATGAAAGGCGTAGACGTTCTTATTTACGTTATTGAAGGCTTAAATTGGACAGAAGAAGACCAAGAGTTAATGAATCAAATTCCGGAAGACTATGAAACTTCCATTTTAGTTATTAATAAAATAGATAAGATTAATCAAAAGGACGACATGTTGCCATTCATAAGGACTATGTCAGAGCTAAATAAGTTTTCTGATATTATTCCCATCTCGGCGTTAAAGAAACAAAATATCCCTGCTCTTATGGATTCTATCTTGTTAAAACTTCCTGAAGGAGATCATATTTACCCCACGGATCAAGTAGCAGATATATCGGAGAGATTCTTGGCTAGTGAGATCATTAGAGAGAAATGCATTACTAGGGTTGGAGATGAGTTGCCTTACAGAATAAGTGTTTCTATAGAAAAATTTAAAGAAGAAGACAGGATTACTCATATCGACGCTAATTTATATGTTGAAAAGAACAGTCAGAAAGGAATGTTAATAGGTTCATCTGGAAGCAAGCTTAAATCTATAGGCACCGCTTCTAGATTAGAACTTGAAGATATCTTACAAACAAAAGTTATGCTGAATCTTTGGGTTAAAGTGAAGAGCGGGTGGACTGACGATGAGGCTATGTTAAGTACTATGGGGTATGACCTTGGTAAAACGAGTTAATCTAGAACCTGCTTTTGTTCTCCATACAAGAGCATTTAAAGAAACAAGCCTTCTTGTAGATTTATTCACTAAAAACTTAGGGAGAATTAACGTCGTAGCTAACGGAGCTAGAAAACCTAAAAGTCCCTTAAGGTCAGTTTTAACACCCACTTCTTTATTCGCAGTATCTTTTAGTGGGAAAACTGAATTAAAGAACCTTAATGCGTGCGAATTATTGAATCATTATTCTCTCTCTATGCCTGTTTCATTTAATTCAATAATCTACGTAAACGAGCTTTTAATCAAAGCTACTGAAAAAGAAGATCCTCATGAGGAAATATTTAACCAATATCAGTTATTGTGTGAAGGCCTGTCAGGAAAAAAAGAAAGAATCGAAATAGAAGTTTTATTAAGAAGCTTTGAATTAGTATTATTACAAGAACTTGGATACGGAATAGATTTAAGTTTTGAATCAATTAGCGGGAATAAAATTAAACCAAAAGATAAGTATATGTTTGATCCAAGCCTTGGATTCACTAAAGTGCAGACCGATTCGATTAAATCTAATGGAATCTTTCTAGGCGAAGATATCTTAAATTTCTCTAGTGGAGATTTAACTAAAGAAGGTTCTAGGTTAGCTTCAAAAAAAATAATGAGATTAGCTCTAGACCATCACCTTGGCAATAAGAGTCTAAATATAAGAAAATACCTATCAAAAGAGTAAAAAATGATTAAAGGAATAGGAATAGATCTAGTAGATAAATCTAGGATTAAGGATATATATTTAAAACACGGTATTCGATTTGAAAATAAAATCCTTTCTTTTAAGGAGCTTGAAGAACTGTCTGCAAGGAATGACTCTAATAAAATATCCTATCTAAGTAATAATTTTGCTTGCAAAGAAGCCTGCTCAAAAGTTTTAGGCAAAGGTTTTTCAAACGGAATACAGTTTAAAGACATAGAGGTATTAAGGAATTCTAGTGGCGGCCCCTTCATAAATCTAAATGGCGAAGCGTCGGTTATAGCCAATGATTTAAAAATAAACAACATACATGTATCTATAACTGATTCGAAAGAATCATCCATCGCTTTCGTTATAGGAGAATCATTATGAAAATTATCCTTTTAGGACCACCAGGTGCAGGAAAAGGAACTCAAGCAGAGGTATTCGAGAAGATGGACGTGAGCGTACCTACTTCAGATTCGAAGGTGAAGGCGGCCAAGGTGGCGGCCGTGGTCGCAGACAAAAGGCAGCACCTGGTTGCAGGCTATTCGTCGGTGGACTTTCCAGAGATGTCGAAGAAGACGATGTCCGTGCCATGTTCAAGAAGCATGGTAAGGTCACTGACTTTGCATTAATGCGTGATGATGCTGGAAACCTACGTGGATTTGGATTCATTACTTTCGAATCCAAAGAGATGGCAGATGCAGCAATCGCAGACCTCGATGGTCAGAAAATCAAAGGACGTAGAATCGGTGTTAGAGACGCAGATGCTCCTAGAGATGAGAAGCCTAAGCGTGCACGACCAGAAGGCGCAAGACTGTATGTTGGGAACCTTCCATTCAAGGCTAGCGAAGATGACTTGACTGCCTTATTCAAGGACCACTGTGACAAAGTGCATGTCCAGTGGGCTACCGACAGATCTGGTCGCAAGAAAGCATTCGCTTTCGTTACAATTCAACCTGAATCAAAGGGTGAAGAAGTTGTTAGCAAGCTCAACGGTACTGATTTCATGGGCCGCAATATCAGGGTCGATGTATCCAAGCCTCAAAACCGTGACAGGAAAGGAAATTCTGGTGGCAAGCCTGGCGGTAAATCTTCACGTGAACTACGAGCTCTTGCAGAAGAGGAAGCAGACGCCAAGAAGAAAAATCGCCGACCTAGAAAGGAATGAGGTGAGCAAATGAGCGAGTACCAGGATGCCTCCTGGCTCATCATTGATGGCTACGAAGACGAGCCTGCTGCATTCGGTGTACCACCGTATGTTGGATTTCACATCCGATACATCTGCGGAGTTTTGGAAGAAAGGGGAATCGATTACGA
>PVBE012669080.1_pt1 | contig 14120 bp, 14 predicted proteins | sample 1631181 | NCBI WGS metagenome assembly PVBE01 (sample SAMN08397723, study PRJNA350692) | Marine metagenome, whole genome shotgun sequencing project. | isolation source: water | place: Pacific Ocean | collected 2012-04
CCCATGTGAATTTGCCTAGATCATTCTGTTGAAGATGTCCTGAAAAAATCTCTGGAACTTATTCGTCAGTAACTATGAATCATTTGTCGAGATAGTGTGTCATTTTATAAGCAGTGGACATCGCCCGAATAAAAATTAATACCACTTTTAAAATAATATATATTTAGTTAGATCGATGGTATTGATAAATAGAACCGCCTACGCCCCCGATCCCATATGGCAACCTGAGGACCTGCGTTTTACTTTAATCTGTTCAATCCGCTGCAACCATATTTCTTTTTCCTTTGCGTGTGACAACTCATATTTCTTTCAGTTCTTTGGTTTACAAGTTTTATGGCACAGAGATCTGAGATCATTGCAATTTTGTCAAATGGGGTTAGCTTCTGGAGATTTTCAAGACCATATATGATAGCTTCTACATTGTTGTTGATACTTTCTCTTTTTATGAACCATTATATTGCTCCATTAGCAAATAGAAACAGGTTAGATTTTGAAAATAAGTACACGCATTATAATGTTAACTTTAAAGATGCTCATTTAGAAATTGAAAAGGGCACTATAGTTAGCTATCGACAGTTTATTGGAAATACTACTACTGTAAGGCGGATGTGGATAGAGCATTGGAAAGAAAACAAAGAAAATGTTTGGGAATTAAAAAGTGATATGCAGATTGAAAAGGCAGTAGGTGATAGTCTTTCCAATAGCTGGATATTGAGTAATGTTTTTATTAGAGAAATAAATGGTTCAAATGAAGAAATGAAATTCTTTGATCAAATTGATACTGTTTTAAATTTTAACATAAGAGATCTTGGTCAGAGGAACAACATTACATTTGCCATGACTACACCTGAATTGGTTAAATACAGGAATAAAGAAGAGCAAAAAGGTAATCCTACAATTCATGTTGATATAACTAAATATGAAAGAACAGCCTATCCATTTGCTGCCTATATTTTGACCATTATAGGGATTTCAGTCGCTTCTTTAAAGTCTAGAGAAGGGGTTGGAAGAAATTTAGTTGTTGGATTAGGGTTTGGTCTGATTTATATATTCTTTATGAAAATGACTACAGTTGCTGCAATGAATATTGGTCTATATCCTATATTGGCAGTTTGGGTGCCTAATATCTTATTTGCTTTTATTGCTTTGTATCTATTTTATAATAGAATAAGGAAGTAATCAGGGTGATAATTCGTAATATAAAACTAATTGAGTTTCATTTCCAGCAGTATGATGACCAATTGTCGTAATGGTCCCGTTATCCGCTAATTCTATTGGATTAAAAGTGCCCGAAGCAATAAAGTCATTGCCGCTTGTTGCATCATAATCTACTAAATCCCATTCATAAGTTTTATTTAATAATTTTATATTATAAGGTGCTGTCCAAACAGCAGGTGTGTTGTAGGGTTGGTCTGTCATTTCTGATGATTCAAAAAGTTCTTCAGAATTGTCTTGTTCCCAAATTCTTAAAATAAGATCTGCATTTTCTCCTGATATAGGATCGTCCCATGTATATATTGGCCATGATGCATTAGGATCTTCATTAGGATAAAATGAAATTTCATATTGATGAACATAAGCATATAAACAGGAAGCATCTTCAAAATCAACTAGAGGGTTATAAATTGGGGAATCTATGTCTGTACATCCACCCACTTTAGTCTCTTCTTCAACTTCAGTTTTTTTACAACTACAAAATAAAAGTATAATTATTGAGAGTGAGAATGTGATTATTTTTTTGAATTCCATCATTAGTTTAATTAAAATGTCCATCCTACACCAACGTTAAAAGATGTTTGATAATTGATCGATTTATTTAGTTGAGAATTTCTGGTTTCAGCAAAAAACAAAGGGGTGTAGCCAGCTTTTGCCATAATTCCGCCATCTGGTTTCATGTATCTATATTCAATACAAAAATGAGCAAACCATTCTTTGATTACTACAAGAGTTGGCTCAATAGGTTGTTGGGATAGATTGGTATTGTCAATCTCTATATGATTAATTTTGTATTTCCAGAATGTAGTTCCATAGCCAAATACGGCATGGTGGTTACCAAAGCTATATGCTCCATTTACTTCAAAAGGCAAAAAAAGGTCAATTGATTTTTCAAGTGAGGTGAAACCAGGGAAAACAGATAAACCAGCGCTAACATTTACATTAATGTTCATTTCTGTATGGATCACTTCTCTTTCATAATTAATTGAGTAAAATAATCCTTTGCCTAATAGTTCTAAGTATATTCTATTTTGATTACCTACTTCTTGTGAAGAAATAGATCCTGAGCATAAAAAGGCTAGTAAAATGGTTATTTTGATTTTCAAAAAATTGTTTTTTCTGGTGTAAATTAATAAAAATGTACTGAATTTGATAATAAAAGTAAAATGAATAGTAATGTGATTTTTAGAAAAAGTTTAATAGTTACAAAATTATTGATAGGTAAGGGCATTTGAAAATTCTTATATTTATTATGTAATTTTAAAATGCAACTCTCAGCTTTAATTGAAAAATATACTAATAGTGAATCTAAATTCATTAACATAAATGGTTTGGATGTACATTATAGAGATGAAGGGAAAGGTGAAGTTCTACTGTTGATTCATGGCACCTTTTCCTCCTTACATACTTATGATCTTTGGACGGATATTTTAAAAAAACATTTTCGTGTTATTAGATTAGACCTACCCGGGTTTGGTATTACTGGACCAAATTTGGAAAGTAACTATAGCATGGATTTGTTTATATTGTTTATTAAAGAATTTTTAGCTGCTATTAAAGTTAACAAATTCAGTGTTGCAGGAAATTCATTAGGCGGTTGGATGTCATGGGAATTAGCCTTGGATTGCCCAAATAGGGTTAAAAAAATGATCTTGTTGAATTCTGCAGGATACATAAATGATAGGAATTACCCACTGCCTTTTGTTATTGCTCAAACTCCATTTTTACGTAATTCATTTAGCTTTATTCCTCGTGCTGTTGTTAGGAGATTTCTTAGGCAAGTTTTTTGCGATCAAACATGTGTTACAGAAGATATGGTGAATAGATATTATGATCTTATTCATAGGGATGGAAATTTAGATGCGTTTGTTAAGATTGCTAATTCTTACTTCATTCAGAACACCCACAATTTAAGTAGCTTAAAAATTCCTGTTTTAGTCATGTGGGGGAGTAAAGATAGATGGATTGACCCTAAGCATGCCCACTATTTTCATCGAGACCTACCTAGCTCATCGCTTTTGATGTATGAAAATGTAGGTCATGTCCCTATGGAGGAAATACCTAAAAGATCTGCTTTGGATGTGATTAAGTTTTTGAACAATTAAAAAATGTTTCTAGTTATAAACATTTGCAATTTTCATTATAGTATAACCCATTAATAAAGCTTTTGTAAAAGTTAATTTTTTCAGGCATTTTATTTTCGGTTATTTCAGCTACTTGTTTTAATCTTCTTTTGGTAGCACCTTCTTGAACTAGGAATAAAATAGACCTTTTTTTAACTTTTAAGGTTATTAAAAATAATGGATTGGGTTTTCTTTTAGGATAGCTGTAATCCATTAAAATAACACCTTTTGAGAATATTTCATTTATGATTTTTTGATCCAGACCAAGGCAATCGAACTGACATTGAAAAACAGAATCAATAGTTAATGATTTTTCTGATAATTTTGAAAGAGCCATTTTATTTGGCATGTATAGTGGGATAATTTCAGTATTTACGCTATCACAATTACAGTTTATTGAAGTTGAATTGATTGAAGTGATTGTGGAAGTGCTGTCATTAGGGTCTGTTGAAATAGTTACTTTAATCCCATCATACTCTATAACATATTCTCTGATTTTGTTTTTTGTATTACTACTTCCAAAGTCAACATCTCCTTTTTCAATTAAATTAAATATTTTTTCAATAGAAGAATTACACTCTAGAAGACATTTGTTTTTGTTTGAAATATAAAGTTGAGATGAATTAATGGAAGTTAATACCCTGTTATTTGGTAGCCATTCACAGCCTCTTGTTCCAAATATAAAAATCACTAAAATGAGACCAATTCCAAAGCCTATTAAATAATATTTTATCCTTTGAGTAAGTTTCATAATAAAAAAGTCCTCCTAGGAGGACTTAAATGATTACGTTAATTGATTTATTAATATCTGTAGTGTTCAGGTTTATAAGGCCCTTCAACCTTTACACCAATATAACTAGCTTGATCTGGCCTTAGCTCTTCAAGCTCAACACCAATTTTAGATAAATGAAGCTTTGCTACTTTTTCATCTAAATGCTTAGGTAGCATGTAAACCTCATTCTTGTATGCATCAGAATTAGTCCATAATTCAATTTGAGCAAGTGTTTGGTTAGTGAATGAATTACTCATTACAAAAGATGGATGTCCAGTTGCGCATCCTAAGTTTACTAACCTTCCTTCAGCTAAAACAAAAATATTTTTGCCATTAAGGTTGTACATGTCAACTTGAGGTTTAATAGTGTCTTTTGTGTTTCCATAATTGTCATTTAACCAAGCCATGTCAATTTCATTGTCAAAATGGCCAATATTGCAAACAATAGTTTGGTCTTTCATGTTTTCAAAATGACGACCTTGAATTATGTCTTTATTTCCTGTAGTTGTAACAATAATATTACCTTCTTTACAAGCGTCATCCATTCTTTTAACTTCAAATCCATCCATTGCAGCTTGTAAAGCACAAATTGGATCAATTTCAGTTACAATAACTCTTGCGCCAGCACCCTTTAAAGAAGCAGCAGATCCTTTTCCAACATCTCCGTATCCTGCAACAACAGCAACTTTTCCTGCCATCATTACATCTGTAGCTCTTCTTATAGCATCAACTAAAGATTCTTTACATCCATATTTGTTATCAAATTTAGATTTTGTAACAGAATCGTTTACATTGATTGCAGGCATTACCAATGTGCCATTTTTAACTCTTTCATATAATCGGTGAACACCAGTAGTGGTTTCTTCAGATAAACCTTTAATATCTTTACATAATTCAGGGTATTTATCAAAAACCATATTGGTTAGGTCCCCACCATCATCAAGTATCATGTTTAATGGTTTGTCATCTTCAAAACCAAAAATTGTTTGCTCAATACACCAGTCGAACTCTTCATCATTTAAGCCTTTCCATGCATAAACCGGTACTCCAGTTGCTGCAATTGCAGCAGCAGCTTGGTCTTGCGTAGAAAATATATTACATGATGACCATGTAACCTCAGCTCCTAAAGCAGTTAAAGTTTCAATTAAAACTGCAGTTTGGATTGTCATGTGTAAACATCCGGCAATTCTTGCGCCAGCTAATGGCTTTGTTTCTCCAAATTCTTCTCTTAAACTCATTAAGCCTGGCATCTCTGCTTCAGCTATCTTTATTTCTTTCCTCCCCCATTCTGCAAGGTTTATGTCCTTAACTTTATAAGGTAATTTTTCTGTTGTATGATTCATGTTAATAATTTATTTAATGTGAAAACTTTGCAAAATTACAATATAAGTATAGGAAATTCAAAAATAGCTTGCTTAATTATTTAAAATAACAATTAACTGATTTAGGTCTATTTCTTTGTAAAGAGTAATTATTTCATGATTTTTCATTCGTATACAGCCATGAGATGCAGGTTTGCCAATTAATCCTTCTTCATTGGTCCCGTGTATGTAAATGCTTCTTTCATATGAGTCAATGTTTTTTCCTTTATTCAGTCCTTTTTCTAATCCTTCTAAAGTGATTATTCTTGTGCTGATAATATCTAAACCTGTTTTGATTGGTCTATTTTCAATTTCACTGATTTTGCCTGTATATTTTTTGTATTTAAAAATTCCATTTTCAGGGATATTGTCACCAATTTTTTCTTTTACTTTATGTAAACCTACTGGGGTCATGTTGCTATTTTCAATGATGCCTGCTCCATTAGCAGATGTAGATACATCATAAGAAAGAGATATCTGATTGTTTTTTATGAGATAGATTTTTTGCCTTTTAACTCCTACATAAATGAAACTATTAAATTCATATGAGGGGTATTTTATTTCTAAATATTCCATCAGGAATCTTAACATTTTTTCATCATTATTTTTAGATACATCTTTAGGGTCATTGTATTGAGACCTAACATTCAATGATGAGGTTAAGATTAGAATCAATAAAAAATAAAGTCTTATCATAAATTTAGTTATCGAACTGTATACTGTTTTTTTTAAAAAAAGTTTATGAACCCAAAATGAATTTTGGCTGTTTTAAAGAGTAAGGGGTTGTTTTGTTGGGACCCTAATGCATAGCTAATAGAAAATATCCCAGGTTTAGTTTCAAAATTAATTCCTGCCCCTAATCCATATGGGAAGTCTTTGGTGTATTCATGTGTTAAATTTTTTTCATACCAACCCATGTCAAAAAATGCAAATAGATTTGAATTTTGTTCTAGAATAAACCTGTACTCTATGCTGCCCATCAAATAAGAGCTGGTCCATATAGATTCTTCATCAAATCCTCTTAAAAGTCTGTTTCCGCCAATCCTGTACAATTCATTCTCATATAATATTGGATTGATAATGCTGGCAAGATTGCAGCCAAATTTCAATGTACTTTTATCTCCTAAGGGTAAATATGCCTCTAAGGTTAATTCAATTTGATAATTTGAGGTGCCTGATGTTTCAATTAAAGTGTCAAGTTGTGACAATATGTTTTTAAATCCAAATTGTATGTCACCTTTTGAAAACACCCCTTTTCTTGGGTTGTATTTGTAATCTAGTCTATCAATTTTATAAATAAGTCCGAATGAATTTAATGAAGTTGAATTGAAATTAAGGGAATTTATAGAGCTTAAGATATTTGATCTAGAAAAATAATAATACATTCCTAATTTGGTTTTTTCGGAGAAAGAATATGTTGATCCAAACTTGTTTTTGAAGTTAAAAAAAGTGCTGTCCTTTTTTAGCATATCCAAGTGATTAAATATGCCAAAGCTAGAATTGAATAAATAAGGAAATTCAGTTTTTGAAGAGAGAGACTGTGAAAGTGCATACATTTTTTTCCAATTTAATGATAAGGTTTCTCCTTTTTTTAAACCATTTATGAATTTAATGTTTGCGTCACCAGTTATATTTATTGTTCCATCATCTTGGGGTTGTACACCAAGAATCCCATTAATGTAATTAGCAGGTTTGTTTTTTGCATTGATAAAAAGATTGATCTCTTTATTTATAAATTCATATTCCGGATAACTTAGTTCTGTAAGGAATGGAGTTTCTTTAATTCTAGTGCTAATTGAATTGATTAATTTTTGATTATAAAGATCTCCTTTTTGAATATTTATTATTTGCTGTATTATTTTTTTTTGGTCTGTTAATTCAGGTGGTAGAATAATTGAATCAACAGTTATTAAGGGGCCAAGGTTCAACTTAATATCTAAGTAAATTGTTTGACCTGTTAGTTTGCTTTCATTTAATTTAATCAATGCAAAAGGGTGGCCATTGTTATTGCAATAGTCCAAAGTGGTTTCAATTAGTTCAATTAACTTATAAGATGAAAAGCCTTTATTTAGTATTAAATTTTCTTTAAATCCTATTTCAGATTTAATTGAGGTGGGAATATTGCTGATTATTTTATCAACAATAATTTTGTTGCCTTTGTCTATGTATATTTTATGATGTAAAGAATCATTTAGATTTAAAGAATCTATTGAAGCGTTTAAGTACCCCTTTCCTATAAGGTCTAGCCAATGCTTATTAGCTTGTTCCTTGCTTTGTATTTTTGAATTTGAATATTTGGTGTCTATTCTTTTATTGGATTCATATATGGTTACTTCGGTTTTTTGAGAAAAGGTGTCAACCTGTATTAGTATTAGCAGTATGAATATTATTTTTTGCACTCTTTATATAACGTTATTAAAGGTTAACTAATTTTGTTTAGTTGTGTCCCATTCAATAGGAGTATGGTTATTACGGATTAATATTTTGTTAGTATCAGAAAAATGATTTGAGCCGATAAACCCTTTATGTGCAGAAAATGGAGATGGGTGTGTAGTTGAAAGAATATAATGTTTGTTTTGGTCAATTAGCTTTGTTTTTTCTTGAGCAAACTTACCCCATAATAAAAAAACAATTCCTGATTTTGAGTCAGAAAGTAATTGAATGATGGAATTGGTGAATTGACCCCAGCCAATATAATCATGTGAATTAGGCTCGCCTGACCTTACAGTTAATGTGGAGTTTAATAATAGAACCCCTTGATTAGCCCAATTTTTTAAATCCCCATTAAGAGATTTTTTTATATTAAGATCTCTATTTAATTCTTTAAATATGTTTCTTAGTGAAGGAGGTATTTTCACTCCATTATTGACTGAAAATGCAAGTCCATTGGCTTGTCCTTGTCCATGGTAGGGGTCTTGCCCAATAATAACTACTTTTACTCTAAAGTAAGGGGTTAGCTCCAACGACTTAAAGATGTTTTTTTTTTCAGGGAATATTGAGTGTTTTTTATTTTCAATAGAAAGTAATTTTTTTAAATTCATGAAATAGGGTTTTTCAAATTCTTTTGAAAGTACATTAGCCCATTGCAATGGCATCTTGGGTATTACTTTTTCAACATCTCCCATTTGATAAATAGCAACTTAAATTATCTATAAAAACTTAGAAGTTACGTAATGTATAAATATTTTTGAAACATATTAATTTTAAATTAAAACTAAACATGAAATTTCCTTCTAAAATAATTTCCTTAATTTTCATGCTTGTTAGTAGTCTCATTTTATTTAGTTGTAGTCATAATTCATGCCCTGCATATACTTATCAAAAGAATAATGAATTTAAAATGAAGAGTGATTATCAAGAAAAAAATATTGATTTTAATAGAGGGACATGATGTTTTTTGCTAAGGAAAAAAAAGTCTTTTTTATATAGTATTATGATTTTTATAACTTTGCAATAGCAAAAATTAAAAAACAGATGAAAAAAATTAATTTATTATTCGTAGTAATGTCCCTTACATTTTTGACCTCATCATGTTTTTTATTTCGTCCTACTCATGAGAGATGCCCTGCATATGGTTCAAATGAGTTTAATGATATTCAGCCAGAGAAAAAAATGCTTGATACTCATATTGAGCAAATATAATTTCAGATTCCCGACTTACATAAATCAAATGTCATAATAGGTAACTATTTTGATTAATATTCAGTATCTTTGATATATGCGTAAGTTGTTTCAATATTTATTGATTTTATTGGCTTTTGTGTTTATTCTAAACGACATCAATGCTCAGATGCCAGCTAAGCAACAAAATTATGCTAGATTTACTAAGGAGGTCTGGGGAGGATTGAATTTGCATACACTTGGGATTGGATTAAATTTAAATTATGCTAAGTTCAAAACTTATAAAAAGAAGCTTTATTACTCTTTAGACATTATAGGTATGCAACATGAAAAGGAGTATAAGATCTTTGGTTCAATTGATGAGAATGCTAAAAGGTATGTTTATGGTAAGTTGAATTCATTCTATGTTGTTCGCCCAGGAATTGGGAAAAGAAAAATGTTTTTTGAGAAATTACGTGACAAGGGATTGCAAATAGCAATTAATTGGTCTGTTGGACCATCTATTGGTATTACTAAACCTGTTTATTTAGAGGTTTTGAAAATTGATCAATTTGGTCAGGTAATTGGTAATTCTATCGAAAAATATGACCCTGAATCTCATAATTTGTATAATATTTATGGTAGAGGACCTTGGTCTAGAGGTTTATCTGAGGCAAAATTTCATCTTGGTGGTTTTGCGAAATTAGGATTAGAGTTTGAATACAGCGATGAAAGAGGTCTGATCAGGGCTATTGAAGTTGGCACTATTTTGGATGTTTATCCTCATAGAATACCTATAATGACCAATATCGATAATCCTTTTATTTTTCCTACAATTTTCATTAATCTGATGTTTGGAGCTAAATTCTATTAATAGGGTGAGTAATGAGTGAGCGTATAACTGAGTTTAACAAATTAAAACAAAAGAAACCAAATTGGTTAAAAGTAAAACTACCTACTGGGGAAGAGTATAAAAAAGTTAGAAGCTTAGTTTCTGAACATAAACTTCATACTATATGTGAGAGTGGGAATTGTCCTAATATGGGGGAGTGTTGGGGTGCAGGAACAGCTACTTTTATGATTTTGGGTAATATATGTACAAGGTCCTGTGGATTTTGTGCTGTTTCTACAGGAAAACCTGATGAGCCTGATTTTTTTGAGCCAGCTAGGGTTGCAAACTCAGTAAGCTTGATGAAAGTGAAACATGCTGTCTTAACTTCTGTTGATAGGGATGATTTAAAGGATGGTGGTGCAGAGATTTGGGCTAGTACTGTACGGGCAATTAGGAGGAAATCTCCTGATACAACTCTTGAGACTTTAATTCCTGATTTTGCAGGCAAATGGGAAAATGTACAGAAGGTCATTGATGTTGCTCCTGAAATAGTGTCTCATAATATCGAAACTGTTAGAAGATTAACAAAAGCAATAAGGGTCCAAGCAAAATATGATAGAAGTTTAGAGCTTTTACTAAGGCTAAAGCAAGGAAACATGCGAACGAAATCTGGTATAATGTTAGGCTTAGGAGAGTCAAAAGAGGAGGTGATAGAAACCATGGAAGACCTTAGTATGGTTAAAGTTGACATATTAACCTTAGGTCAATATCTTCAACCGACTCCTAAGCACTTACCAGTAATTGAATTTGTTAAGCCAGAACAGTTTGAACAATATAAAGAAATTGGATTATCTATGGGTTTCAAATATGTGGAAAGTGCTCCTTTAGTACGATCAAGTTATCATGCAGAGAAACATATGATCTGATCTGATATGATGTTACCGTTTTCTTAGAAAAGCACCCTTTTAATAAGTTTCTTTCAAAAAACTATTAATATAAAATCTCTTTTTATTGGATTATTTGTAAATTCGACCACTTAATTATGATAGATATAACCTATTTAGGACTATGAAAAAATCAATACTATTACTTACATCTTCAATTTTTGTTGCTTTAGGCGGAATTATATATTTAAAAGATCATTCTGTTAATGAGCAAGTTAGTCGTAATTACCAACTAAATGATCTTGTAGCAAGTCAAGATAAATCTCAAAACTGGAATGATGCTGCTGAATTATATCATTCACTTTATGCTGATATTAATACTGGCGAAATTGAACGTGAACAATTAAGATTAGCAAAGCAAGATGTTTTGCAGATCATGATGCAAAAATCTGGAGCTTTCACATTCGCTGAGGAGGGACCTGATAATGTTGGAGGTAGAACAAGAGGGATTGCTATTGATCCTGGTAATGATGATGTTATATATGCTGGTAGTGTAAGTGGTGGATTATTTAAGACTATCACTGCTGGAGCTTCATGGGAAAGAGTTCAGTCTTTTGATCTTGCTGTTGATGATGCAGCTAATGGAAACGGTTCAATATCTATTTCATCTATAGCTATTTCTGGTAATGGTAATATTTATGTAGCTACAGGTGGATCAGCTTATGAAGGTGGTCTTTCAAGTGAAGGTAGTGGTACTCAAGATGGAGATGGAATATGGTATAGTGAAGATGATGGAGCTACCTTTCAACAAATATCAGGTACTAATGGTGTTGATGTATGTAAAGTGGTAACAGATTTAACACAGACTGATGTTATTTATTATGTAGGTATTTCTCAAGGGTTAAAAAAAGTTGAGAATTTAGGAACACCTACTGCTGTTGCTGGAGTTACTTCAGCGACTACTGTTGATGTTAAAGTATCTAATGATGGTCAAGTGATTATTGTTGGACTAGCGCAAGGTGGTCAAAGATCTTTTATTAGTCAAGATGGCGGTAATAATTGGACAGACCTTCATTCTAATGGTCAGCTTTCTGGAAGCGGAATGTCTCGTGTGGAATATGGAATTTCTTATGAAAAAAATGCTTCTGATAATTATACAATTTATGCAGTGTTTGCTAATTCAGCAAGTAAATTAGGAGGTGTTTATCGTTCAATTGATAATGGCTCAACTTGGTGCCAAATTGCTCCAGCTTCCACAACAGGATTTGAGCCTTTAACTTCTAGGAGCGGACAAGGTTATTATGACCTTGTAATATCTGCGATACCTGGTTCTGATGCCTGTGTTTTAGGTGGTATTGATTTATGGAAATGGGAACAGACCCCTGGAGGTTCTTGTGATATGGGTGAATGGCAAGTTATTTCAAATTGGGCACTAAGTCCTTCAAATCCTCAGTATATACATGCAGATAATCACAGAATTACTTGGAATTCACAAGGTAGAATGTATGTAGGGAATGATGGTGGTGTACAAATGTCATTTAATTCTCAGGTGAATTTTTTCAGTGTTATTAATAAAGGCTATAATATTACGCAGTTTTATGCAATTGCTTATGGAGGTGATGGTGCTGTAATGGGAGGTGCTCAAGACAATGGAACTCAGTATAATGATCATTCTGGAATTGGTCCATTGGAGTTTAAAGAAGTTAGAGGTGGAGATGGTTTTGAATGTGAGATCTCTTATTTAAGTAGTGATGCTATTATTGCTACAGTATATAATGGGGATATTTCTCGTTCTGATGATAGAGGTTTGAATTGGCAGGATCAACCTGCACCATGTTCTGGTACTGTTGGTTTGGATTGTGGTCCATTTTACAATTCTATTAGGCTGTTTGAAGATGGCATGGATATGAATACACAGGACTCAGTTGTTTTTATACCTGACTCTAGTATGAGTATAGGAAATACAGCAAGTTACTATAGTGAATCATTTAGTATTCCTTTGGAATATACTTTAACTCAAAACCTTACAGTTAATTGGGATACAGTTATTCCATTAAACGACTCTGTTCTGCCTAATTTTGATACTATATTAGCCGGAATACCTTATTTATATAATCCTGTTGCTCAGGATACTATTATGCTTCCAGATTATAAACAGTCATTATTTGCTACTCAGGGTGATGCTTCAATTTATATTACTAGAGACATGATGAGGTTTGGGAAAACGCCTGAATGGTGGAGTTTATTTCCTTTAGGGTCTCACATGAACAACAATGCTCATAGTTATGATTTCTCAAAAGAGGGTAATTATTTATGGATTGGATCAACTAGTGGTGAATTAGTAAGAGTCTCAGGTTTGGATAGTGCTTATTCTATGGAATCTGCAGATTATTCATATAGGCCAAAGGATACAGACACTTTAATTTTAGTTTCCACTGGTGATACTGTTACTGGAACAGCTTTAGATAATATCAATTTTGATGACGATAGCCATTTATATACATATATTGATGGTAGTGAGGTTGAATTTCAAATTCACATACATAAAATCACTTCACCATCTACGTTCTCTGGTGTAATTACTGACATTTCAGTTGATCCAGCAGATCCAAATAATGTATGTATCACTAGAGGTGGAACTTCTGGAAGTCAGGTTTGGTATTCTACTGATGCAACTTCTTCTAGTCCTTCTTTTTCTTCAATAGACGGGAATCTGCCTAATATGCCTGTTTTTGGATGTGTTATTGAGAAAGATCCATCAACAGATTATATTATAATAGGTACTGAATATGGAGTCTTTAGTACAGATAATCCTTCTGCAGGTAGTGTTAGCTGGACAGCTCATAATCAAGAAATTGGTCCTATACCTGTGTTTGATGTACGTCAGCAATGGAGAGACTGGGAAGATGGTATAGATTCAATAAATAGGTTCCAGGTAGTGACTAATCCAGGAGCAATTTATTTAGGAACACATGGTAGAGGTATTTGGAGATCAGATGATGTACTGCATACTAATGAGCTTAAACCTATTGAAGCTGATAATGAATTAGTAATAGGTCATTTGAATGTATATCCCAACCCAGTTACAGATGAAGGAAAAGTTTATTTTGAATTATCAAAAAGAACTGACGTTACTTTTAAAATATATGACCTTCAAGGTAAGATTATGAAGAATGTTACCTGGAATAATATGGCACCTGGTTCTCATACTATGGACTTTGATTGTAGTGATTTCCCAATTGGAACTTACTTTGCTATAGTAGAATCATTGGATATAAATAAAATAGCCAAGTTTGTTAAATATTAAATATTATTATTAATAATAAAGAAAAA
>PVBE011524103.1_pt1 | contig 14118 bp, 10 predicted proteins | sample 1631181 | NCBI WGS metagenome assembly PVBE01 (sample SAMN08397723, study PRJNA350692) | Marine metagenome, whole genome shotgun sequencing project. | isolation source: water | place: Pacific Ocean | collected 2012-04
CCATCGACCGAGAGAGCGAGCTTGTTCGAGTTGACGCGCAGGCGATTGAAATCGAGTGGTGCGTTTCCGCCCACCGCAACTCCGCCGCGTACACGGATCGGCGTGCCGGCAAGATTGGCCAGGGTGGCGTTGGTGACCGGTGCGATACGCGCATCGAGTTCGGCCGAAAGGCGCCAGGGAGCCCCCGGGGCAAGCGCGAAATCGATCACGGCCGTGCCGCCCGCGGTGCCGATATCGTCCAGCGCCAAGCCCTGCGCGCGCACTGGCCCGCGGATCCGGTAGGTTCCACGGGCGAGATCGCCGCGCAGCGCGAGGTTGGCTGCCGCGCTGGGGAAAGACAGGCGCAAATCGTCCGCAAGCAATGTCGAACCCGTCAGAACCAAGGTGCCGCGGCCGGTGCCGTCGACAAGTCTTGGATCGACCATCGTATTGCCGCTGGCAATCCGGCCGACCGTCAGGTCCAACGGCAGGGTCCAGCGCGTGCCGTCATAGCGCGCGGTACCTTCCTGCCTCAGGCGGGTGAGCACGGTTCCGCCGATGTCCAGTTCGCCCACGCGCGCCTCGTGGGCGATGGCGAGATCGTCGAACGATCCGTCGAGCGTGGCGGTCAGCCGCGTATCGCGCAGCGCAATACCATCGCCCAGCACCGCAGGATCGCGCACCCGCACCACCATCTCGAGGTCGTCCGCCCGATTGTCGGCCAGATCGACCAGCCCTTCGGCCGAAAGGCTGACTTTGCGGCCAGCCACTATGGCCGTCCCGTCGAACACCCGGTTGTCGATGGCGATATCGCCCTTGAGCGCCACCTTGTCGCCAAGTGCTTCGGCTGGCAGGCCGGTCAGGAATACGGTAGGGTCGACCGTTCCCAGCAAGCCGAACCGGCCAGCGCGGTTGGTCAGTTGCAGCGCAGCGACCCGTTCGTCTACGCTGCGGACGAGCAATGCGCCGTCCCACTGCGTCCAGGTGCCATCGCCGCGCACGCGCATGTCGAGCGGAGCATCGAGTCCGGCGAGCGCGGCAATCGGGCCGTCGGCCGCGGCGGAGGCATCCAGCGAAAGATCAAAATCGTCGCCATCGGGTTCGGCGTCGACCACCAGCACCACCCGATCACGCGCGCCCAGACGCCCGTCAAGATCGAGCAACAGCCGGCGGTCATCGACCTGAGCGCTCCCGGTGATGTTGACCCGCTGCGCGTTTTCTCCGGCGATGCCGCCGGCCAGCGTGAGATCGTCGATCACCAGTTCTTCGACCGAAATGTCGAAGCCCGGCAATATCGGCCCCTCATCCTCGCTCGGCAGAAACTCGGGCAGGCGCGACAATTGCCCCCTGCGCGCCGCGAAGCTGTCGATCTCGAGCCGGTTGGACAGCCATGCACCCGGGTTCCAGTCCACTTCCGCGCGGGGAATTGTCAGGAACACGCCCTGCGGATCGGAGACACGCACATCGTGCAGCACCGCCGCGCCGTAGAGATTGCCCTCGATCCGGCCGATCTGGATGTTGAGCCCGTTGGGGAAGGTGCGTTCGGCAATCCGGTTGGCGAGGAAACGCTCGCCAATCGGTGTGTTCAACAGCGCCAGCGCACCGACCACCAGCAGCACGAGGCCCGCGGCCAAGGCCAGCAGCCATTTGCGGCCCCCGCGCCCGGATGTGGTGCGGCTCGAAACCGATGCCTCGGGGGCGGTCGCGCTGTCTTCGGGCATTAGAAAGCCTGCCCCAGCGAGATGTAGACCGCGACCGGGGAATCTTCGGGTTCGGGGTTGAGCGGCACGCCTACATCAACGCGGATCGGGCCGAAGCCGGTCGCATAGCGCAGGCCCACACCGGCCCCCATCTTGATCTCGTCGAAATCGGGCGTGGTCGATGTCGACACGCTGCCCAGGTCGAAGAACGGCACAACCGAAACCGCCCCGTCGAAGAAGCCGGTCCCGATGCGCGCTTCGAGCGAGGCCTCGACGAGGCTGCGTCCGCCGATCGGTTCCATGAACTGGTTCTTCGGACCGATCGACTGGTAGCCATAGCCGCGCACCGATCCGCCGCCACCCGCATAAAGCCGCCGCGAGGGCGCGATGCCGACGAGATCGGCGCCCTGAATGCTGGCGAAGGCCGCGCGCGCCGCGATCACCGTGCGTTCGCCCACCGACTGGTAATAGGCCGCATCGACGCGGTTCCGCAGGTAATAGTACTGCTCGCCCTCGGTGCGCGAGGTTTCGGGGGCGAGGAACCCGGTGACGCGGAAACCGCGGGTCGGATCGAGCAGCGAGTCGCTGGTGTCGATCGTCGCTCGGCCGAACAGCGAAGCGATGAAATAGGTCTGGCGCGGGCGGGCCACCCCATCGACGATGCGATTGCGCTCGTCGGTGGCGAGGATCTCGCCGCCCAGCGCCCAGGCCAGCGGCTTCTGGAACAGCAATGTCGAGGTGCGTTCATACGTGCCCGTCAGCGCAACCGTGCGCGCATCATAGGCGCTGGTGTCGATGCTCGAGGCATAGGCATCGACGGTGAGCACCTTGTCGCGGCCGCCGAAATTGTTCTTGCGGAAGGTGACACCCGCCAATTGTTCGCGCGTGCCGAGGATGCCGCGCAGCCGCAACGCGCCTTCGGGCGGGAAGAGGTTGCGATGCTCCCAGCTCGCCTGGATGCGGACGCCTTCTTCCGAACCGTAACCGATCGCGCCGGCGATAGTGCGCAGCTCGGCGCGTTCCATGCTCACGTCCATGGCCACCACGCCCGGCTCGTCGCCCTGCGGGGCCTCGATTTCGCGGGCTTCGACGCTGGCGCTGGAGACCAGCCCTGTCGCGGTTATCGCGCGGCGCAGGTCGAACTCGAGGCTGCGCTGGTAGACATCGCCCGGTTCGAAACGGGCGATACGCTCGAGATGGCGGCTTGAAAGAAACGCCTCGTCGTCGCTTACGACGCCGCCAAAGACATATTTGCCATTCGGGCGCACCGGCATCGTCAGATCGCCCTCGACCCGATCGTGATCGATGAGCAATTCGGGTTCGTCGATTTCGGCGAAGGCATAGCCGGTTTCGCCCAGCGCACGGTCGAGGTCGAACTGTTCGGCCAGGATCGTGTCGGACTGCAAATATTCGCCCGGCTGGATGTCGAAGGAATCGCGCAGCTCTGCCGCATCGGTCGCCGTGTCGAGCTCGCCCAGGTCTATCGCGCCATAGGTATAGCGCGGCCCGGGAATGACATCGAAACGGACGCGGGGATTCTGGTCGGCGCTATCCTCGCCGGCGTCACGCGTAGCGATCGTGCGGACGATTTCGCCATCGTAATAGCCATAGACCCGCAGCAGCGTCGCCAGCAGTTCCTCGTCCTCGCGCGCGCGCGCCGCCAGCTGGGCGACGTTCTCATCGCCATTGTCGAGTTCTTCGATCGTCGAGAGCGCTTCGAACCGGTCGACGAAGTCGCCGCGCTCGGTGAAAGGCGGCTCCTTCTGCGGAAAGCCGAGCACCAGCGAATCGGACAGCGTCTCGATTTCCGCGTCTTCGAAAGCGATTTGCGGCGCATCCTCGAGCAGGTCCGCAAACTGGATATCGCCTTCCGGTTCGAGCGGCTCGAGCGGTTCGATCTCGACATCGTCGGGCCATGCGACGGGCATGGCGGGCAGATCGGCGATCGGCGTTTCGGCCGCCAGCACGGGTTCGGCGCTGGTCATACCCTCATCGGTGCCCTGCTGTGCCCAGGCTTCGGGATTGTCGACCGCGCTGTCGGGGATCAGGTCCTCGAGGGACGCCGGCGCGGATGTATTCTGCGCAACTGCTGGCTGCGCACCCGCAAACGCCGCGAGGGCAAGACAGGTCGCAAGCGCGCCGCGCGCGACCTCAGTCGTCGACCTTATACTCTGCAGCAAGCCCGTCTTTCGCAGGAAGCGGATCGTCGCGGCGCTTGGCTCGCGGCGCGGTTGCAGCGGCGATAAGCTGCTTCTGTTCCGCATCGGGCATGCGCTCCCACCCACCGCGGGTGAGCCGTTCGAGCGGGCGGTAGCGGACCTTGTACTGCATTCGCTCGGCCCCTTCGACCCAATAGCCGAGGTAGACGAAAGGCAGCCCATTGTCGGCCGCACGGCGAATGTGGTCGAGAATGATGTAGTTCCCAAGACCGGCGCGATCCCCATGTTCAGGGTCATAGAAGCTGTAGATCATCGACAGCCCGTCACCCTGATAGTCAGTTAGGCACGCCCCCACGAGACGCCCCGGTTCGGTGCCGATGCCCGGCTCCCGATATTCAATCACATAGCTGGTAACACTGGTGTGTTCCACCATATCTGCAAAGTCGCTTTCCTCCATCTGCGTCATGCCCCCACCGGGGTGCCGTGCAGCGAGGTACTTCTGCAGCAGTTCGAACTGTTCTGCCGTCGCCCAGGGGCGGCATTCGGTCGCGATCAGATCGTCATTCGCCTTGAGCGTGCGCTTCTGCGACGACGACGGGCGGAATTCCTTCGCCACGACCCGCACCGATACGCAGGCATGACAATCGAGGCACGAGGGGCGGTAGGCCACGGTCTGGCTGCGGCGAAACCCGATCCGGCCGAGCGCTTCGTTCAATTCGTCGGCATTGTCGCCGCGCAGTTCGGTGAACACCTTCCGCTCGCTCTTGCCCGGCAGGTACGGACACGGCGCGGGGCTGGTCACGAAAAAGCGGGGGAAGCGTATCGGTGCGGTCACTTTCGGCGACGTCCTTTTGGCGGCGGGGACAATTACCTGCTGCGCCTATCAATGCCAGAGCGGGTCCTTTGTTAAAACCCTCTTTACCATGAAAAGCCACCACCCCTCGCCAAACGGCCCCGTTCTTCCGCCCGTCGGCAGCACCAAGACACGGGTTCAGGCCAGTTCGGCCAGTTCGACGACATAGCCCTTGGTGCGCAGGTTTTCGACCAGCCGATCGATCTGGCCGCCATCGCGTGCTTCGCACTCGATCTCGGCGGTCAGGCCCTTGGCCGGCAGCGTGGTAAATATCCGCTGGTGGTAGATTTCAATGATGTTGACGTCATGCGCGTTGAATTCGCGCATGACCTTGAACAGCGCGCCGGGGCGGTCCTGTAACACCACCTGCAACCGTGCGAGGCGGCCCGAACGCGCCAGGTCGCGCAGCAACACATTGGCCAGCAGGCGGGTGTCGATATTGCCGCCGCACAGCACCAGTCCCACGGTCTTGCCGGCGAACCTTTCGGGATTGGACAGCACCGCGGCGAGCCCGGCAGCACCTGCCCCTTCGACCACGGTCTTCTCGATCTGCAGCAGCAGCGAGACCGAATGTTCGAGCGTCGATTCCTTGACCAGCAGCACTTCGTCGACCAGCTCAGCAATGATCTGGCGCGTGAACTGGCCCGGGGCCTTCACGGCAATGCCTTCGGCCAGCGTATCGCCCCCGCAGGGGCGCTCGTCCCCGGTCACGGCCGAGTACATCGAAGGGAAAAGTTCAGCCTGCACACCGACCATTTCGATTTCGGGTTTGAGCGCCCGGGCCACGGTGGCCATGCCGCTCATCAGCCCGCCGCCGCCGATCGGCACGACCAGGCAATCGAAATCGTCCTTCTCCTCCAGCATCTCGAGCGCGACGGTGCCCTGCCCTGCCGCGACCTGCGGATCATCGAAGGGATGGACGAAGGTAAGCCCGCGTTCGCGCTCGAGCTCGCGCGCATGAGCATAGGCCTCATCGAAGGTCTCGCCCACCAGCTCGACCTGGCCGCCGACGCTTTCGGTCTGCATCACCTTAACGCTCGGCGTGGTCTGCGGCATGACGATGGTCACCGGCACGCCCAGCCGGCGTCCGTGGTAGCTCAAGCCCTGCGAGTGGTTGCCCGCCGAAGCCGCGATCACGCCGCGCGCGCGCTGTTCGTCGCTCAGCTGCAGCAGCGCATTCAGTGCGCCGCGTTCCTTGTAGGCGGCAGTGAACTGGTGGTTTTCGAATTTCAGCCAGATATCCGCACCGGCGATGTCCGACAGCGTCTGCGAACGCAGCATCGGCGTACGCACAACCGCACCAGCGATGCGTGCGGCGGCCGCGCGGACATCGGCGAGGGTCAGCTGGTCGGTCGCCTTGGGGGCGTCGGCATGCGCGGAGGATGCTTGGGTCATGGTCTGCGCCCCTACGGCGCGCTGGGGCGCGGCGCAATCGCCGAAAGGGTTTGCCTCTACCAAGCTATGCCTTATCGCTAGGCGCGCTTAACCGAGACGGGACCGCCTGACATGTCATTCAAATTCCTCGTATCCACCCTCGCTCTTGCGCTCGCCACGCCCGCCGCGGCGGACGTGCTGGTCGACAATGTCGAGGGTCTTACGATCGGCGAGGATGGCAAGCTCAAGCGGTTCACCGCGCTGGTGATCGACGACGAGGGCAAGGTCGCGCAGATCCTGACCGCGCGGGACGAAGTGCCGCAGACCGACTTCCGCGAAGACGGCGACGGTGCAGTCATGATCCCCGGGCTGATCGATGCGCACGCGCATGTCATGGGCATCGGCATCGGCGCGCTCACGCTCGACCTGTCCGATACGAATTCGCTCGAGGAAGCGCTCGACAAGATCCGCCGCTTCGCTGCCGAAAACGAGGCCCGGCCCTGGATTCTCGGCCGCGGCTGGAATCAGGAGAAATGGGGCCTCGGCAGGTTCCCCACCGCTGCCGAGCTCGACAGCGCGGTCGCCGATCGTCCGGTGTACCTGCAGCGCGTCGACGGGCACGCCGGCTGGGCCAATACGATGGCAATGGAAGCCGCAGGGATCACCGCGGCGACGGAAAGCCCTGCCGGGGGGCGAGTCGAACGCATGCCCGGTTCGCAGGCCCCGTCGGGGGTCTTCGTCGATGCCGCTGAAAGCCTGATGACCCGCGCGATTCCCGCGCCGCGTCCGACCGAGCGCGACCTTGCCTTCGCCAAGGCACAGGAGGTCCTCCACCGCAACGGCATTACCGCCGTGGCCGACATGGGCACGACGATCGAGGATTGGCAGACCTTCCGCCGCGCGGGCGACAAGGATGCTCTGACACTGCGGATCATGGCCTATGCCGCCGGTCCGGACGAGATGGAATTGATCGCCGGCGCCCGCCCCACGCCGTGGCTGTATGACGACAAGCTGCGCATGAACGGGATCAAGATCTACCTCGACGGCGCGCTGGGCAGCCGCGGCGCATGGCTCAAGCAGCCCTATGCGGACGATCCCGGCAACACCGGCCTGCCGCTGACCGGCCCGGCCAAGCTGCGCAACATCCTGGTCCGCGCCGCGCAGGGCAATTTCCAGCCCGCGATCCACGCGATCGGGACTGCCGCCAATGCCGACGCGCTGTCCGCGATCGCCGAGCTGAGCGAAAGCTTCCCCGGCGACCGGCGCTGGCGGATCGAACACGCGCAGATCATCGATCCGGCGGACCTGTCCGGTTTCGGCCAGAACGGCGTCATCGCCTCGATGCAGCCGGTTCACCAGACCAGCGACCGCTCGATGGCCGAAGCGCGGCTGGGGCCGGATCGGCTCGACGGCGCCTATGCCTGGAACAGCATCCTGCAGCTTGGCGGGCGACTGGCCTTCGGCTCGGACGCTCCGGTCGAATCGCCCGATCCCTTCGCCGGCCTCGCCGCAGCTACCACGCGGATGGATGCGAATGGCGAACCGTTCGGCGGCTGGCGACCCGAGGAACGCGTCAATCGCGAACAGGCGCTGGCCGGCTTTACCAGCGCAGCGGCCTATGCTGGGTTCGCCGAAGGCCGGTTCGGCCGGCTGCTGCCCGGTGAACGCGCGGATTTCGTGTTGATCGACCGCGATCCGCTGCTGGCCTCGCCTGCCGAACTGCGGGCGACCAAGGTGCTGGAAACCTGGGTCGGCGGGCGCAAGGTCTACGAAGCGGACTGAGCCTCGTCGGCACCGTCGCTGTCAGTAAGGCGGCGCCGATCGGTCAGCCGCATCAGCACCAGCGAGCCTTCGAACAGCAGCAGCAGCGGAACCGCGAGCAGCAGTTGCGAACCGGGGTCTGGCGGCGTGATGATCGCTGCGAGCGCCACGATCAGCACGATCACATAGCGCCGGGCGGACACCAGCTGGTCGCGCGTGACGAGACCCGCGCGATGCAGCAACAGCAGCAGCACCGGCAGCAGGAAGCTCATCCCGAAAGCGAGGATGAACTGCATGACCAGGCCGAGGTATTCGTTGGCGGTCGGCAGCGCCTGGATCTCCATCCCGCCCGCGGTTCCCTCGAAGCCGAGGAACCAGCGGAAGGCGGTGGGCATGACGACGTAATACGCCAGCGCCGCACCCATTCCGAACAGGATCGGCGTTGCCAGCAGGAACGGCAGGAAGGCCCGCTTTTCCTTGGCGTAGAGCCCCGGTGCGATGAACGCCCACAGCTGGTTGGCGATGATCGGGAAGCTCAGGCAGAAGCCGGCGAACAGGGCGACCTTCAGCTCGACGAAAAAGACCTCGTATAGCTTGGTGAAGATCAGCTGGCCTTCGCCCACGGGAAAGGCATTCTTGAGCGGCTGGATGAGGAAGCCGAGGATCGGATCGGCGAAGTAGAGGCACAGGCCAAAGGCAAGCGCCAGCGCCAGCACGCAGCGCACCAGCCGTCCGCGCAGTTCGATCAGGTGATCGAGCAGCGGGGCCTGGCTTTCGTCGATGTCCTTGATCACTGCCATGTCAGCTATCCTTGCCCGGGGGCGGAGGGTCGAGCGGCAGGGTGGGTTCGTCCGAATGTTCGGCCGCCTTGACCGGGGCGGCACGCTTGATCGCGGCTTCCGCCGCGGCATCGGCATCGGGCACCTCGCCTGCCGCAGCCAGCGGTTCCATCGGCTGGTCGGGCAGGAGGTTCTCCGGCGCGCCCCCTTCCGGCGAGGAACCGTCGGGATACTTGGCCATGATTTCCTTGTTCCGCGCGGCCCACTTGTCTTCCATTTCCTCGATCTCGGCCTGGCGGACGACTTCGTCGAGCCCGGCGCGGAAATGGTTGGACATGCGGCGCAGCTTGCCGATCCAGCGGCCCGCGTGGCGCAGCGCCTTGGGCATGTCCTTGGGGCCGATCACGAGGATCGCCACAATGACGATCACCAGCAATTCGCTGGCGCCGATATCGAACATGGCCTGCCTCCGCCCGCTAGCGGATCACTTGGTGTCGGTGGTCTGTTTGACCTGGTCGGGCTTGAGTGCCTCGTCGGCGGGCTTGGCTTCATGGCCGAGCTGCTTGGCGGGCGCGTCGTCTTCGTTCATGCCCTGTTTGAAGCTTTTAATGCCCTTGCCGAAATCGCCCATCATTTCGGAAATCCGCCCGCGACCGAACAGGACGAGCACGACGACGGCGATAATGGCGAGCTGCCAGACACTGAGACCCATGGGACCTTCTCTTTCACATTGCTTGGATGCGAATATAGGCGTTGCGCGGGCTTAGCGCCAGTCAGCTCTCTTCGGGATCGTCGCTTCGCTCGGCATCGTCCGCCCCATCCTCGCCCGCGCCCTCTCCCATCAACTCGTCATAGGCATCGTCGACCGGGTCGAGCAGGCCGGTGGCGCGCAATTCCGCGATTCCGGGCAGGTCGCGCCGGCTCGACAGGCCGAAATGCTCGAGGAATTCGGGCGTCGTCGCATAGATCGTCGGCCTACCCGGCACCTCGCGGCGGCCCGCGATCCTGACCCATCCCGCTTCCATCAACACGTCGAGCGTCCCGCCGCTCGTCTGCACCCCGCGGATCGATTCGATTTCCGCGCGGCTGACCGGTTCGTGATAGGCAATGATCGCCAGCACTTCGGTGGCCGCGCGGCTCAGCCGCCTGATCTGCTCTTGCTCGCGGCGCAGGAGGTGCGCGAGATCGGGCGCGGTTTCGAAATGCCAGCGTTTGCTTCGCTCGACCAGATGGATGCCGCGCGGTTCGTAATCCTGCGCCACGCTGCGCAGCGCCTGGCGCACGTCGCCGACCGCCGCGTCGCCCAGGAAACCGGCGAGCGCTTCGGCAGTCATCGGCTCTTCCGCTGCAAACAGCGCGGCTTCGACGGCGCGGGCGAGATCGTCCATCAGCCGGTGACCCGCCGCAACCGGAGCGGTCCGAACGTATCGTCCTGCTGCAATTCGGCCTTGCCCAGCCGCGCCAGTTCCAGCGCGGCGACGAAGCTCGAGGCGAGCGCCGACTTGCGCAGGCGGGGCTCCGCGTGCGGGGGCAGGAAATCGCGCAATTCGATCCAGTCGAGCGTCACGCCGAGCATGTTGGATACCCGGTCGAGCGCCGATTCTAGCGTCATCACCGGTCGTTCGCGCACCATGTGGATCGCTGGGGCGGTCCGCGCCTTAACGCGCCCATAGGCCTCGATCAGCGCAAACTGGTCGCAGCGCCAACGCGTCTTGCGTTCGATCTCGAGCCCTTCGGGCGCGCCGCGCAGGAAAACATCGCGGCCGATCCGGTTGCCGCCCATCAGCCGGGCCGCTGCATCGCGCATCGCGCCAAGCCGCTGCAGGCGCAGTTGCAGCCTGAGGGCGAGTTCTTCGGGCCCGGGGGCTTCTTCCTCGTCCTTCGGAAGCAGCATGGCCGATTTGAGATAGGCAAGCCAGGCGGCCATCACGAGATAATCGGCCGCCAGTTCGAGCTTCAGCGCCTCGGCATGGTCGATGTAGTCGAGATATTGGTCGACCAGAGCGAGGATCGAGATCGACCGCAGATCGACCTTCTGCCGCCGCGCGAGGTCGAGCAGCAGGTCGAGCGGACCCTCCCAGCCATCGAGCTCGAGATAGAGCGCATTCTCATCGACTGCCGCCTCTGCCGCGATGCCGTCCCAATCCTCCTGCGGCGCGGTATCGTCCTCAGGGAACAGCAGGCCGCTGTCGGTCACGCCGCGCGCTTTTCCGCCAGCGCGAGCAATGCGTCGCGCTTGGCCAGCAACTCGTCCGTATCGGGGCCATCGGAAGGCGGATGCATCGCCGCATGCACCCTTTCAAGCCGGCGCGCCGACTGGTCGGACATCGTCTTCCCCAAATCGGCGATCGCCTGCTGGTCCTCCATCCTGGCCCAGCAATTGAGCACGATGTCGCATCCCGCCGCGAGTGCACGGCGCGAGCGTTCGGCAATGGTGCCGTCGAGCGCCTGCATGTCGATATCGTCGGTCAGCAACAGCCCGTCGAACCCGATCCGGCCGCGGATTATGTCCCGTACGACCGTCTCGGAAAGCGTTGCCGGTACCGTGGCATCCCAGGCTTCGAAAACGATATGCGCGCTCATCCCCAGCGGATGCGCAGCGAGCGTGCGGAACGGCTCGATATCCACTTCGAGCTCGGCATCGCTGGCAGCGACATGCGGCAGCTCCTTGTGCGAATCGCAAGTGGCGCGGCCATGGCCGGGCATATGCTTGAGACAGCCAACGACCCCCGCCCGGCCCAGCCCGTCGAGCACCGCCCGGCCGAGCGCGGCGACCTGCAACGGGTCGCTGCCCAGCGCACGATCCCCGATGACATCGTCGGTTTCGGGGCGCCGGACATCGAATGGCGCATGGAAATCGACGGTGACCCCCATGGTGGCCAGTTCGCGGCCCATGGCTTCGGCATTGGCGCGGGCGGCCTCGATCGCCGAAGCGGGGGCGACGTCCCACAGGGCAGCGAATGCTTCACCCGTGGGATAAGCCTGCCACACGGGCGGTTTCATCCGGGCGACCCGTCCGCCTTCCTGATCGATCGAGATGACCAGCCGATCGCGTCCGTGGATCGCGCGCAGTTCGTCGGTCAGCGCGCGCAGCTGGTCCTTGCTCTCGCAATTGCGCGCAAAGAGGATGTAGCCCGCCGGGTCGGCGTCCTTGAAGAAGGCGCGCTCGTCGGCGCCCAGTGCGGTCCCGGCGATGCCGAAAATGGCGGGTGTCATCTGCTGAAAATGCGCCGCGGCGCGCGTTCCCGCAAGTTCGCGGCGCGCGGCAGGTGTGGATACCGGATGCGAGGCCGCTCTATTTGACGAAGCAGGCTAGGCCGTCGGCCTTCAGCGCCGCACAGAGCCGATTGGCGGAGGCCCGGTCGCCCGCGAGCGCCTGCAGCCGGTAGACCTGTCCGATATCAACCTGTGCCTCGACCACCCGGTGGCGGACGCCGTTGAGCGCTTCGGTCTGCCGCATCAGGTTGGACCACGCGGCCTCGGCATCTTCGCGCCGCGGATAGGCACCGACCTGGACCGCCGTACCCGAAGGCGTGGCCGGCGCCGCAGCATTGCCCGCGTCCGAACCATCGCTGTCGTCAGCCGCGGCGGCCGGCGTCGTGGTCGGTTCGGCCAGCCGGCCTTCACGCGTCTGCCCCTCACCCACGGCGAAACTGGTATCGCCCGTGCCGGCAAAGGTCTTGCCTCCCGGGTTTTCGGGCTTGCTTTTGTAGGGCTCGTCCGGGGCGGCGATCACGCTGCCATCGGCTTCGGGCTCGTCGGACGTCTGGTTGGCCACGAACCAGATCGCCCCGACCACAAGGGCCAGCACGATCAGCGCCAGTACGCCCAGCAGGATCAACCGCGAGGTGTCGAAACCCGCGGCCTGCTCCTCGTCCTCGCCCGCCTCGAGCCAGGGAAGGCTCTCGTCATCGGCGAGGTCGAGCTGGTCCTCGTTCTCCCACTCGCCGCCACTGCCGTAAGCGCTCGCCCCCGTCATGCTCACATCTCCTCCACTGCCTCGACCCCAAGAATGGCGAGGCCGTTGCGGATCACCTGCGCGACCTGCGATGCCAGGAACAGCCGCGCCGCCGTAAGCTCGGGGTCGCTTTCCTGGATGATCCGCATCGCGGGATCATCGTTACCCGCGTTCCAGAAACTGTGGAAGGCAGCGGCGAGGTCGCCAAGGAAGAAAGCGATCCGGTGCGGTTCGCGCGCCTTGGCGGCCGCTTCGACCACGCGCGGGAACTGGGCCGCCTCGCGGACCAGCGCCAGCTCGTCCGCGCCCAGGCGGTCGAGATTGTCGCTGCCGGGCTCAACGCCCGCCTTGCGCAGCGTGGAATGGATGCGCGCATGGGCATACTGGAGATAGAAGACCGGGTTGTCCTTCGATGCTTCGACCACCTTGGCGAAGTCGAATTCCATCTGCGCATCGGGTTTGCGCGTGAGCATAGTGAAGCGCACGACGTCCTTGCCGACCTCTTCGACGACCTCGGCCAAGGTCACGAAGGTCCCCGAACGCTTGGACATCTTAACCGGTTCGCCGTCGCGCAGCAGCTTGACCATCTGCACCAGCTTGACGTCGAACGGCACATCGCGCCCGGCACCCTTGGTCAGCGCGGCGACCGCGGCCCTGATCCGCTTGACCGTACCGGCGTGGTCCGCACCCCAGATGTCGATCAGCGCATCGGCATTCTCGGCCTTCTGGAAGTGATAGGCGAGATCGGCACCGAAATAGGTCCACGCCCCGTTCGACTTCTTGATCGGACGGTCTTGGTCGTCGCCGAATTCGGTCGACCGGAACAGCGGCAGTTCGACCGGCTCCCAGTCCTCGGGCGGTGCCTTGCCCTTGGGCGCCTCGAGCACGCCGTCGTAGACCAGGCCCTTTTCGCGCAGCCACGCCTCGGCGGCTTCGGGCTTCTTTGCTGCCTGCAGTTCGGCTTCGGAGGAGAACAAGTCGTGATGAATACCCAGCAGCGCGAGATCGGCGCGGATCATTTCCATCATCGCGGCGACCGAGCGGTGCCGGAAGAGCTCGAGCCATTCGCTTTCGTCAGCGTCCTTGTAGGCTGCGCCAAATTCCTGCGCGAGCCGCTCGCCCACCGGCTTGAGGTAGTCGCCCGGATACAGCCCTTCGGGTATGGCGCCGATATCGTCGCCCAGCGCCTCGCGGTAACGCATATGCGCCGAGCGCGCGAGCACGTCGACCTGCCCGCCGGCATCGTTGACGTAATATTCGCGCACGACCCGGTACCCCGCCCATTCGAGCAGACCGCACAGCGCATCGCCCACCACCGCGCCGCGGCAGTGGCCCATGTGCATCGGACCGGTCGGGTTGGCGGAGACATATTCGACATTGACCGTCTGCCCGTCACCCAGGGCGGAACGGCCATAGTCGTCGCCCAGCTCGGCGATCGCCAGCAGCTCGCGGCGCCAGGCGTCGGGCGAAAGGCGCAGGTTGATGAAGCCGGGTCCGGCAATATCGGCAGCGTCGATGTCGGGTTCGCGCTGCAGATGCTCGACGATCTTTTCCG
>PVBE011589110.1_pt1 | contig 14116 bp, 11 predicted proteins | sample 1631181 | NCBI WGS metagenome assembly PVBE01 (sample SAMN08397723, study PRJNA350692) | Marine metagenome, whole genome shotgun sequencing project. | isolation source: water | place: Pacific Ocean | collected 2012-04
CGTCGCGAAGCACAGCGGTGATCCGGTCCTCGGCGCCATCTCGCCAGCGCCGGTCGCTCACGAGCCGTCCGATCCGGGGTCATCTGATCGGGGGCCCGTCGCTTGGGCGTCCACCGATCGGGCCGACCAGGTGCCACCGAGGGCCACCAGGCCGTTCTGGTGGTCGCCGCCACTGGGTTCCACCTCGAAGCGAATCAGGTGGGTGTGGCGCTCGAACACCTTGCGCATCGACGCATCGTGGAGGGCGACCGACAGTTCGTAGGTGCCGGGTTGCACGGCCAGGGCGTCTATGGCGTAGTCCACCTCGACGGTGCCGGCACCGTTGCCTCCAGGGGCCTCTTCGGGAACGAGCCCGCGGGCCGCCGCGCCAGAGTTGATGCTGGCCACGTGGGTTCCGTCGGATCGGTACAACCCGAGGGCCACCGTCAGCGGTTCGTCGGCCCGCCCGGCGTCCACCCGGACCCGGAATCGCACCGGGTGGCCCGATCCGACCCGGTCCATCCGATGCCCGTTGGGGTCGACCAGGTCGACGGCCCGGACCAGGTCGTCGTCGCCCAGCCCTCCGAACCGGCGTTGAATGCCAGGTGTCGGGGTGCCCGGTGCCGGCTCGTTGGCGCCGTCCAGGAAACGGTTGATGACCTCGGGTGACGGACCGACGGTCTGCAGGGCACCGTTCTGGATCCATGCCGTGCTCTCGCACAGCCAGCTGACCATGTCCAGGTCGTGGCTGACCAACACGATGGTGCGGCCCTCGGCCTTCAGTTGGGCGAACCGGTCCAGGCAGCGCCGCTGGAACGAGTGGTCGCCCACGGCAAGCACCTCGTCGACCAGCAGGATCTCCGGTTCCACGTGGATGGCCACCGAGAATCCCAGGCGGACGTACATCCCCGACGAGTAGTTGCGTACCGGCTCGTCGATGAAGCGGTCCAGCTCGGCGAAGCCCACGATGTCGTCGAAGCGCCGACGGATGTCCCTTGACGTGAAGCCCAGGATGGCGCCGTTCAGGTACACATTTTCGCGGCCCGTCAACTCCGGGTGAAAGCCGGCGCCTAGTTCCAGGAGGGCCGACAGGCGACCGTCGACGGTCGCCGTGCCCTCGTCGGGGCGGAGGATCCCGGCCAGCACCTTCAGCAGGGTGCTCTTGCCTGAGCCGTTGCCGCCAATGATCCCGAAGGTCGAACCATGGGGGATCTCCAGGTCCAGGTCACGCAGGGCCCAGAACTCCTCGTAGCGGGTGCGGTGGCCGGCCAGCATGGTGGCCTTGAGGGTCCAGTTCCGGTCGTGGGTGAGGCGGAACCGCTTGCCTAGACCCTCGAGGTGCACCGCCGTGCCGGTGGGTGGCGCCATGCTCACACCTCCTCGGCCATGCGGGGCTCGAGCCGGTTGAACACACGGAACCCGGCTACCAGCACGATGGCTGTGGCGGCCACGATGGCCAGCCACCGTTCGGCTGACGGGAACCTCAGGTCGTAGAGAACGTTCCGGTAGGCCTTGGCCCACGACACCATCGGGTTCAACTGGTAGAGGGTCCGGTAGCCGACGCCCAGGAACTCCCGGTCAGCCGGGACCATGTTGAGCGGGTAGAGGATGGGTGTCAGGAACATCCACGGGGCCAGCGCCACACCGAGGAAGTGCTGGACGTCACGGAAGTACACGTTTGCTGCGCTGATCATGAGCGCCAGCCCGATGGTGAACAGCAGTTGCAGGGCCATGAGGAGCACCAGCACCGGGATCCACTGGAAGGCCACGTGGCCCTGGAGGACGGCGATGAGAACCAGCAGCACCGTCATTTCGACCAGCAGGGTCAAGAAGCGGGCCAAGACCGACGAGGTGGGGAGCACCCAGCGTGGGAAGTAGATCTTGGTGACCAGCGGGGCGTTGGCCGTGATGGCCCGGGTGGCCTCGGTCAGGCTGTTCACGTGGAACTGCCACGGCAACAGGGTGACGAGTAGGAACACGGCGTAGGAGTGGAGGCCGCTGGGGTCGCCGATCGACGGTTCGATGCGCAGGAACACGGAGAAGACGGCCGAGTAGACGACCACCGCGACCACCGGGTTGAGTACCGACCACGTCCAGCCCAACGCCGAACGCTTGTACTTGGACCGGAGGTCCCGCAAGGTGAGGTTGACCAGGAGGTCCACCGGGAGGAGCGCGTGGAGGTCGCGGCGCGACCGCGGTAGCCGGGGGAGGGGCACCGACCGAGCCTACCGGTCGGCCCCGTGGCGGCCGGGGGCGCCCCGGCGCACCGGTGGGGCGGTGGGCCGGTGGCTGCCTTCTACGCTGATCGGGATCCTTCGATGAACACCAAGCCACCCACCCCCATCCCGGACTACGAACCGGATTACGAACCGGGCTACCCGCCGGAACCGGAGTCGACGTCCTCGGGCCCGTTCCTGCGCCGGTGCTACGTGCGTCTGTGGCGGGTCGGCTTCCGCTGGTTGTACGCGCTGGATGCCGTGGGGATTTTGTTCGTGGTGGTGGCAGTCACCGTGGCCCGCTTCGGAACCGACTGGCCTGACCCGGGCGAACTGACGGCCGGCATGGTGGCCCTGACGGCGATCCTCCAGATCACGTTCTACTTCGGCGGGCTATACGAGAAGCAGGCCCGGCTGGGCCATCGGATGTGGTTCGCCAGGGTGGTCGGCCTGACCCTGGTCGCTCTGGCCGTCGGGTTCGTGCTGGTGCTGCCCACCGGCCGCTACGCCGTCCCCCGGGCCAACCTGGCGGCCATTGGCGTGGGCGTGGTGCTGGTGGCCACCGGCACCCGGGTCCTGTCGCGCCAGTTGCGGTCCCGACGGTTCGGTCCGCCGAGCGTGCTGCTGGTCGGGTCGACTGACGAGACGGAGCGGGCCGCCGCCCATCTGGGTGAGACCGATCGGACCGCGGTCGTGGTGGCCCGGGTTCCGGTGGGTGCCGGGGTGGCGGCACGGGCCGACGAGCACCGGGCCACCGACGTGGTGTTCGTGGACGATGTGTCCCTGGGTGACGTGATGCCCGAGCCGCTCGCCGCCCTCGACCGTTCGGGTCGGGGCGTGTACCTGCGGGTCACGGCGACCACCGCCCTGCTTGGCCTGCGTGACGTGCGCGAGATCGGCGGTATGCCGTACGTGGCCATCCGTGCCCGGGCTCTTCGCACCCACCAGGTGCGCCTCAAGCGCCTGGTGGAACTGGTCGTGCTGCTGGCGGCCGTCCCGGTGGTGGTACCGGTGGTGGCCCTTCTCGCCACCTACGTTCGCCTGGTGGCCGGCGGCGGGGTGCTGTACCGCCAGGTGCGGACGGGGCGCCACGGGGAGCCGTTCACGATGGCCAAGTTCCGGACAATGCACCACGACGCCGAGGCCGACGGCACGGCCCGCCTGGCTGTAGCGGACGACGCCCGTGTGGTGCGCGGCTGCCGCTGGCTGCGTCGGACCCGGCTCGACGAGCTACCTCAGCTGTGGCACGTGGTGCAGGGCCGCATGTCCCTCGTCGGACCCCGGCCCGAACGACCCGAGCGGATCCTCGAGTTCGAGGCGGCTCTGCCGGGCTACGGCCGGCGCCACGAGATCGCCCCGGGCATCACCGGCCTGGCCCAGGTGCGGGCCGGCTACCACACCGATCCGGCCTACAAACTGGGCCACGACCTCCAGTACCTGGTCTCGTGGTCGCCGGTGCTGGACCTCCAGATCCTGGCCCGGACGGTGCTGGTGCTGTTCCGACCGGGCAGCTGAGGGCCGACCTGCCAATGTCGGACCAGCCGATGCCCGGTGAGGAAGCTGGTTCTCCGGTGCCCGACGTGGCCGTCGTGCTGCCGGTACGGGACGGGGCGGCCACGCTGGGTGACGCCGTGACGTCGGTGCTGGCCCAGGAGTTCACCGGAACGATCGAGGTCTGCATCGCTGCGGCACCGTCGGCCGACCGGACACGCGAGGTGGCCGACGGACTGGCCGCCGCCGACCCGCGGGTGACGGTGGTGGACAACCCGGCGGGCGTCACGCCGGCCGGACTGAACGCCGCCATCCGGGCCACCTCGGCGCCGGTGGTGGTCCGGGTCGACGGCCACGCTGAACTGTCGCCGGGCTACGTGGCCCGGGCTGTCGAGACGCTGGAGCGAACGGGGGCCGTCAACGTGGGGGGCATCCAGGACCCCCGGGGGACCACGCCACTGGAGGTGGCGGTGGGCCGGGCCATGGCGTCGGGCTTCGGTGCCGGCGACGCCCGCTACCGCCGCGGCGGCCCCGAGGGGCCCGTTGACACCGTGTACCTCGGGGTGTTCCGGCGTGTCGCCCTCGAGGCGGTCGGGTCGTTCGACGAATCGCTGGTTCGCAACCAGGACTACGAGTTGAACTGGCGACTCCGTGAAGCCGGGGGGAAGGTGTGGTTCGACCCGGCATTACGGGTGGCCTACCGGCCCCGCGGCTCGGTTGCCGGACTGGCCCGCCAGTTCTTCGGCTACGGACGCTGGAAGCGGGTGGTGCTGCGCCGTCACCCGAGGTCGCTCCGGTGGCGGCAGTTGGCCGCTCCGGCAGCCACGGTCGGCGTGGCGGTGGGCCTGGTCGGCGGACTGTGGTGGCTGCCAACTCTGATTCTGCCTGCCGGCTACCTGGCTGTCGTGGCGGGGGCGTCGCTGGTGGTCGGCGACCGTCCGGGCACCATGGCCCGCCTCCTGGTGGCCTTTCCGACCATGCACCTGGCGTGGGGCGCGGGGTTCCTCATCGGGCCGCCCCGCTCGGCGGGACGCAACCGGTCGGTTCAGGACGCCTCGTAGGCAGCCAGTACCTCACCGGTCGGCCCGTCGGCCACGATTCGGCCGCCCTGCAGCCAGATCACCCGGTCACAGGATCGTCGGATCTCTCCCAGGTCGTGGCTGACCAGCAGCACCGTTCCAGAACCCGCCCGATGCTCGTCGAGTCGCCGGGCGCTCTTCTCGCGAAACGCCCGGTCGCCGACGGCCAGTGCCTCGTCGATGAGCAGGATCTCCGGCGAGGTGGCAGTGGCCACCGAGAAGTGCAGTCGGGCCCGCATGCCCGACGAGTAGGTCTCCATCCGCATGTCGATGGCGTCACCCAGCCCGGTGAACTCGACAACCGCCGGAACCAGGTCGTCGACGGCGGCCCGTTCCAAACCCTGAGCCAGCAGGCCGACCTCGATGTTTCGTCGACCCGTCAACTGGTTGCGCAGCACGGCCTGTACACCCAGGAAGGCCGGAACCGACCTGACCAGGATCTCGCCGGCTGACACGGCCAGGAGGCCGGTGGTGGCCTGCAGAAGGGTGGTCTTGCCCGAGCCGTTGGGGCCGACCACGCCCACGCTCTCGCCCACGTGGACGTCGAACGTTACGCCCCGCACGGCGTGCACCTGCTGGGCAGCCGGACGTTGTCCACGGAGCAGGTCGCGGATGAGGGGGCGGTGCGACCGGATGGTGTAGGTCACCTCGGCGCCCACGCAGCGCAGCGCCAACTCGGTCATCCGGTCCGCCCGTAGGTCTGTTCGCCGGCCCGGAACACGGCGAACCCGGCCACCAGCGCCACCAGCGCCCAGGCCACGGCGGCCGTTGCCTCCACGACGGTGGCCGGTCCGCCGACCATGACCCACCGCCAGGCCGTCACGTAGACGTACATCGGGTTGAGGGCGAACAGGCCCCGCAGAAAGGCGTCGTCCACGTAGTGGTCGACCGAGTAGAGGACGCCCGACACGTAGAACAGCAGGCGGAAGACGAACGGCAGCAGGTTCTCGAGGTCGCGGTACAGGTGGTTGAACCGGGCGGCGGCGAAGCTGGCACCCAAGCTGAACAGGGACTGCAGGGCGAACAGCACGGGCAGGAGCAGCCAGCGGGCGGTCGGTGCGTTGCCGTGGGCCACGACGACGACCAGCATCACCGCGAACACCGGACCGAAGGCGACGGCCTGGCCGACCGAGTTGGACAGCGGCAGAGTGGCCCTAGGGAAGCGCAGGGTCCGGATGAGACCCATGGACGACACCATCGATCGGGCGCCGTCGCTGATGATCCGCTGGGAGTAGTGGAAGGCGAACACGCCGAGGGTCAGGAAGACCAGATAGCTGTCCACCCCCCGGTCAATGGGCATGATCACGCCGAACACCAGGAAGTAGACGCCTACCTGGAGCAGGGGGTTGAGCACCAGCCATGCGCCGCCCAGCAAGGTGTGGGCGTTCTGAGAACGCAGGTCGTTGAGCGGCACCTGGACGATGTAGTCCCGGCGGGCCCACAGGTCACGCAGGTAGACGCCCAGTGGTGTGGGTCGACCGATCGGGAAGAGCCCGTCGGTGGAGGGTTCGGTGGGGGTGGTCATCGATGGAGGACGTCCCGTCGATCGGGACCGGTGACAGGGTAGGCGGGGGCCCGACCGGGAGTGGTTCACCTTCGGTGGCCTCCGTGTAGCACCATCTGTGTCGATGGAACGCGAAACCACCCCTCACGGAGCACCGGCCGACGGGCCGCTGGTCCACGTGGTGTGGGGAACCAAGGCCGAGGCCATCAAGGTGGCACCGGTGCTGCGCGAACTGGAGAACCGGGGGTTGCCCTACCGGCTGGTCGAGACCGGCCAGCACGGGGCCTACCTCCCCGGTCTGCGCCGTCGCCTCGGCGTGCGAGAACCCGACGTCCGCCTGGGAGGCGACCGGGACGCCGATTCGTTGCCGGCCGCCGTCCGGTGGGCTCTGCGAATGGCAGGTCTGCTGGTCTCCGGCGGTGGCCTGCGAAACCGGGTGTTCGGGGACCGTGGTGGCGTCTGCCTGGTGCACGGCGACACCCCGTCAACCCTGCTGGCCACCCTCATGGCCAGGCGTGCCGGCCTGCCGGTGGTCCACCTGGAGTCCGGGCTGCGGTCGGGCAGCTTCGGGCATCCGTTCCCAGAGGAGGCCATCCGGGTGCTGGTCATGCGTCGGGCCGCCGTGTGCCTGGCCCCCGATGCCCGTTCGGCAGCCAACCTTGCGGCGATGGGCCTCTCGGAGCGCACGGTGGAGACGTCAGGCAACACGGGCCTGGAGGCTCTGCGCGACGCTCTAGGCGACGTGGAACCCGGGTCGGGTCCGGTGGTGGCCACCATGCACCGGGTCGAGAACCTGCACCGCGCCGACCGGTTCGACGGCTTCCTGGACCTGTTGGGTCGGGCCGGGTCGGACGTGACCTTCGCCGTGCACCCGCCCACCGATGGCGTCCTGGCCCGGCGGGGCGGTCGTGCCGCCGTAGAGGCCACCGGTGTGGTCATCACCGACCTGGTGCCCTACGACGAGTTCGTGACCATGCTGGCCGCCGCCCCGTTCGTCATCACCGACGGAGGGTCCATCCAGGAGGAGTGCGCCCGCCTGGGCGTACCCACCCTGCTGTGGCGGGACCGCACCGAGCGGCACGACGGCGTGGGGGACAACGTGCTGGTCAGCCGGTACGACCCGGCCGAGGTGGACGCCTTCCTGGCCGATCCGCAGAAGTGGCGTCGACCTGCCAGGACGGGTGACGAACGGCCGGCCGCCGAGGTGGTCGACGTGCTGGTCCGGATGCTCGACGAGATGCCGGAGGGGAGCTAGCTCCCGGATCGGCCACGGCGTGCCACCACCTCGGCCACCACGGTGACCAGCAGATCCCGGACCAGCAGGACGGCCCGGAACCCGGCCACCAGCAGCACGGCCTCGGCGCCCCAGTCCATGACGGCGACCAGCGTCCCCTCGAACACCCCGAGTCCCTGGGGGGCGAACAGGGCGATGAACCCGGCGCCCCACGACACGCCGAAGGCCCCCACCGTGTCGAGCCAGGCAATCGTCGTCGAGCCGACGACTTCGAGGTAGGCCCAGAACAGGGTGCCGATGGCCAGCCAGTAGCCGACCAGCACGGCGGTCAGGCGTGCCAACGTGGGGATCCCAGGGACTGCCGCCGCCTCGCCGCCGCGTCGGCGAACCCGGTGGGTCACGAGGCGGCCGATGGTGGCCCCGCCGAGGCCCACGACGGCCACCAGGGCCAGCACGGCGACCACCGCCATCCACGCCGGGGCCTCGCCGGCGGCGGCCAGCAGGACCGTTCCGACGACCACGGCGACCGGTGCACCGAGAGCCAGTTCCAGCCCGCCGGCCGTGGCCGACGCCGGTGCGCTGATCCCGTGGTGCCGCAGCAGTGCGGCCCGTCCCGCCGCGTACCAGATCCCGCCGGGGAGGTAGCGGGCCAGCAGCGCCCGCGCCGAGGCGTGGAGCACCACGCTGTAGCGGGGCGACTGACCCATGGACCGGAGGGCCAGCGTCCAGAAGGCGGCGTTTGGCACCAGCAGGAGGCACGAGGCGGCCACCAGAAGCACCAGTGGGCCCGGTCGCAGTTCGGAGACCAGGTCACACAGGGCGTCGTAGCGGGTGGCCGTGAGCCAGACAGCCAAGCCGACTACCACCAGCAGCCACAGCGTCCGGAGGACCATTCGGCGCTGCTGGCCGGTCACGAGGCCTCCAAGAGGCCGTCCAGCACGTCGACGTTGCGTCCGGCCAGTGTCCGCAGGCGTTCCACGGCCTCGGGGAGGCGATCACGTCCAGCCAGGACTTTGGCCAGTGTGTCGGCCAACCCGGGTTCCATGGTGTCGGCCCCGGCGGCCAGCACGCACGCTCCCGGGCCCAGGTCGTCCACCAGCGATCGGAGCTTGGGCGAGAAGGGGAGGGCCACCACCGCGGCGCCTCCGGCGGCGGCCAGCACGGCACCGTGGTATCGCATGGTGGCGACGGCCTCCAGGCGGCCCAGGGCGGCCACCACCGCGTCGAGGTCCGGTTCGAGGACCTGGGCCGGGGTGGCCATCCGTTCGGCCACCTGGCGGTGCACCGGACCGTCGTGGGTGGCGTCGAGGGCCACGAACCGCACAGTCAGGCCGGTAGAGCGGGCGGCGTCGTCGAGAGCGTCGGCCATGGCCTGTGCCTGCTGGTCGGGCCAGCTTGGCGCCCGGCCCAGAGCAGCGGGGCGTAGACGACCGGTCTGGGGGGCTCGAAGGCACACCCCGAGGGCGCCGTCACGTTCCACGTCGGGCGGCTGGGTCAGGAAGGCCAGGTCGGCGGCCCGTACCACCCGCTCGATGCCGAGGGCCCGCAGGGCTTCGGCTGACGGCTCGTCGCGCACGGCGATCGCCGTGTGGTCGACGAGGGCTCGTTGCGCCTGGGCTCGGCCCCGGGCGGTGGTCAGCCCGTCGGCCCCCAGCCCGATGCCGGCCCACGGCACGGAGATGCGGCGGGCCGCGTGGATCCGATGCAGGTGGTACGGGAGGTTCCAGATGCCGGTCTCGTCCTGAAGAAGTCCGCCGGGGCCGAACACCAGGGCGTCGGACGTCACCAGGCGTCTCCGCAGGGCCGACGGGCGTAGATGGCCGAAGGCGTCCGGTGGGGTTTCTGCACCGTGGATCGCAGCGGTGGATGCCGGGGCGATCGACGGAGCGGAGACGGCCACGCCCCGGTCGGCGAGGAGCCATCCCATCTGGCGGAACAGCAGCTCGTCGCCGAGGTTCGTCGAGCCGACCCATCCGGCCACGGTCACCCGGTCAGCCACGGTGGTCGACACTATCGTGAGGCGATGCAGCGACCGGGGGCGCGACCGATAGACGACGCCCGAACCCCGTCAGGTTCCACGGAGGGGCTTGGGCTGGTCAACCGGATGCCGGCGCTGCTGGTGGCCGGGTTGGCGGCCTTCCTGACCGTCACGTGGGCCCGATCGTTCGGCCTGCCACTCGGTGATTCCCACGAGGGCCGTGTGCTGGGCCAGTTCGCCCTCCACGTCCGGAACTTCTGGGAACTGGGCCCCGTCGACTCGTCGTTCGGGGCCGACTGGCGTCCCTTCTCCGACGTGCCCTACACCCACCATCCGCCGCTTCTCACCGGGATCCACCTGCTGGTGTCCAGCGTGATCGGGCAGGGCCTGTGGCAGCTCAAGGCGGTCAGCTACCTGGCTGGGCTGGCCACCGTTCCGGTCCTGGCACTAGTTGGGCGACGCCTGGGATTCGCGGCGATGCCGGTGGCTATAGCCGTCGGCGCTCTGGTGGCCACCCCGTGGTGGTGGATCTACGGGCGCCTCGGACTGGGTTTCCTGCCCAACTTGTTGATGATCGCCACGGTGCTGATGGTCGCCGACCGGCCCACGGCCCCGGGAGCCGATGGTTCGGGCAAAGGCACGGGTACGGGTTGGGCGGCGACGGCGTCGCTGGCCGCAGTTGCTGCGTCGTGGCACGGCATGTTCCTGGCCCCGTTGCTCTGGGTGTGGTTGTGGCGTCGCCGAGGCTTGGACCGGGTGGTCGTGGTGGTCGGGGCGGCCATGGCCGCCGGTGCGCTGGTCGTGTTGCTATGGGTCACCCAGGGGGCGGGTTTGGGCGAGTTGGGCGACCACGCCGGGCGTCGCATCGGTGTCGACCGCACGGTCGGCGAGTTCCTGGACCGCCAGTGGACGTTCGCCCGGGGGTTGCTGCCCGGCTGGTATCTGGTGCTGGCTGTTCCCGCTTTGGTTGCCGGCCTGGCCGACCACCGGTCCCGGGCCCTGACCGGGATGCTGGTGGCCATGGTGGTGGCGTTCGCCGTGGTGCCGTCGGACAACGCCTGGATCCACGACTACTGGAATTTCCCGGTCCTGCTGGCCCTGTTCCCGGGGTTCGCCGCCCTGGCCGACCGGGTGTTGGGCGCCCAGGTGCTGGCTGGGCTGGGCCACAGCGTGCAGGTCGCGGCGGTAGCGGTACTGCTCGTCGGGGCGCTCGTGGTGCTGGATGCAGGCAACGGGCATAACCGGACGTTCGTCACGCCGGCCGAGGCAGGGCACCTGCTCGACGCTGTCGGGCCGGCTCCCGGCCAGGAGATCCTCTGGCACACCCCTCAGGTTCCGTGGCCGACCTGGGGATCGGCGGCGTGGGGCCTGTCACCGGGCGCCTTGGCCACCCGGGCCGACGTGGCTACCGTGTCCGATGGTGACCGGGTGGTGCTTCGCCTCGACCGCCTGCCGGCCTTCGTGAACCGGTCGGTGGTCGACGATGCGCTGGCCGTCCGGGCTCCCTACGCAGTGGTGACCGGTGCCGACCTGCGCCGCCACCTGTCCTCCGACTGACGGATCCACCATGGACACCTCCCAGCACACGCCGAGTCCGGTCGGCCGACCATGAACCCCGATGCCGTGTACGGCAACGACTGGCGGTCGCTGGATCCCCCGGAGATTGGCCAGTGGACGCCAACTCAGCGGGTCACCGTGGTGGTGCCCTGCTACCAGGGCCAGGAACCCCTGGCCCTCACGTTCGCCGCGCTGGCCGCCCAGACCTACCCGATGGACCTGCTCGAGGTCGTGGTGGCCGACGACGGGTCCGACCCGCCGATCACCGTGCCGCCGGGTGCGCCGTTCGAGGCCCGGGTGGTGGCCCAGGAGCGGGCAGGGTTCGGCCTGGCCCGGGCCCGCAACACCGGTGCGGCGGCCGCCACCGGATCCATCCTGGTGTTCCTGGACTGCGACATGGTTCCCGAGCCGGACCAGATCGAGGCCCACGCCCGCTGGCACCACCTCGATGACCGCATCCTGACCCTGGGCTTTCGCCACCACGTCGACTTCGACGGGATCACCGAGGCCGACGTGCGGGCCACCGGCCGCATCGAGGAACTGATGGGGGGCCGCAACGTCTCGTCGCCCCAGTGGATCGAGTTCCACATGACCCGCACGAAGGATCTCACGTCGTCTGACACCGACCTGTTCCGCATCGTGACCGGCGGCAACCTCGGCATCTCCAAGGCGTTCCACGACCAGTTGGGAGGGAGCGACGAGTCGTTCACCCAGTGGGGGGCCGAGGACACCGAGTTGGGCTACCGGGCCTTTAACGCCGGGGGCCTGCTGGTGCCCGAGCGTCGGGCCGTTGCCTGGCATCAGGGCGAAGGGGCGGCCCCCGACGCCCGTGAGCAGGCCTCCCAGGTCGAGCAGCGGCACAAGTTGTCCCACCTGATTGCCGAGAAGGGGTTCCGCCGGTCAGTGGCCGGCCGCACGTTCACCGTGCCGTTGGTGACGGTGGCTGTGGATGCCACGGGGCGCGGGTTCGACGACGTGTCCGACCAGGTCGAGAACCTGCTGGGGTCGGACCACCACGACCTGCTGGTCGGGATCCGCGTGCCGTCCGGCCATCCCGAGGAGGTCCGGATCGGACGCGAGTTCGGCCCCGATCCACGGGTGGTGCTGTCCGACGACCTGTCGGCCGACGTGCCGCACGCCGCGGTGCGCCTCGACGTTCCAGCCAGGGTGCGCCTCTGGCGGACCGACGTGGGGTCGATGCTTCGTGGTCTCGACGGTTTGGGTCTGGTGGTCGCCGCGCCCGACGAGGCCCCTGCCCGGGCCGCCGGTGATGGTGCGGCCGTTGCGGGAATGCAGGTCCGCATGGTCCGCAACCGTGCCCTTTGCCGGGCCGTCCACGTCGGAGCCAGGGATCCGTGGGAGACGGCCGGTGAACTGTTCGGTTCGCGTGTGATGGGAGGCGACGCCACAGGGTTGAAGGTGGTCCGTGATCGGTCCACCCGCTCGGCGGTCCCCTTCCGGCCGGTCGACAACCCGCCGTTGGTCGTGCTGGCCGGCAAGGTCCTGCGAAAGTTGGGGGCCGTTCGCTCCCCCCGGGATCTCGCCGTGCTGGTCCGTTGGTTGGTCCGGGGCACCGGCAACGTGGTGCGGAGGGCACGAAAACGCCTGCAGCGGCGCCGTGACGCCCGCCGGTCAGCCCGCCTGCAGCATGTGGCCATGGACGTGCCGTCGTGGGTGCGCCTGGCCGGCGATCCGGGTCACCTGCCCGGCGCCAAACCGGCCACAGCGAAGGTCGACGGGGTCGAGGTCGTGGTGGCCGCACCGGGGGCAACGGTTCCGGAGCCATCCGACGGCGGGTCGAACACCGTCCCGGTGGTTCGACTGGGTGGCTCCTCAGGGCTGGCCGAGGCCGCCCCGATCAACCCGCGACGCTTCAACCCGGCCGGCTTCCTGCCGGTGGGCACCTCGGCGGCCATCGAAGAGCCGCCCGACCTGTCGTGGCCCGAGGACCGGGTGCGGGCCGCCCGGTCCGCCCTGGCGGTGCGTGTCGGGAGGGTCGACGACCTGATGGGTGCGGCACGCCTGTTGGAGCTGACCGCCTCGGGCGTACCGGTGGTGCTCGACGACCGGGCCGGGGCCGACCGCTGGCTGGGCGGTCGCCTGACCGGCCTGGTGGTTGACGTGGACGAGGCCCGTCTGGTCGACCCCACCTACCGGGAGGCCACCAGCGTGGCCCAGCGTCGAGCCACCCACCTGGACCATGCCCTGCCGGTCCGCCTGCGCAGGATCCGGGAGGCGGCCGGCCTGCCCGTGCAACCCGCCCCCACGGTGTCGGTGGTGGCCGCCACCAACCGTCCGGACATGCTGGACCGCATTGTGGCCAACGTGGCCATGCAGGACCACCTGAACCTCGAGTTGGTGATGGCCCTGCACGGCGACGGCTTCCCCGCCGACGGCCCGGTGGTACCCGACGGCCTTCCCCTGACCGTGCTGCGGTTCGGCAAGGACGCTGTGTTCGGCCATGTGCTCAGCGAGGCCTCGGCCGCGGCGTCCGGTGAATGGGTGACGAAATTCGACGACGACGACTGGTACGGCACCGAGCACGTGTCCGACCTGGTGCTGGCCGCCGGCTATTCGGGCGCCGACCTGGTCGGTAAGGGCTCCGAGTTCGTCTACCTCGAGGGGTCTGGCGTGACCATTCGTCGCGGCCTGGGGGCCGGCGAGGCGCCCAGCCGCACCCTCAGTGGTGGGACGCTGCTGGTGCGTTCGTCGGTGCTACGAGACGTCGACGGCTGGCGGGGCCTGCCCCGGGGGGTCGATGTGGCGCTCATCGACGACGTGGCTTCGGCGGGAGGGGCCATCTGGCGGACCCACCCGTTCGGTTACCTGCTTCGGCGCACCACCGGTCGCCACACGTGGTCCGTTGACGACGGCTACTTCCTGCGTCAGGCGGAGCAGCGGTGGGATGGTCTCGTGCTGGACGTAGCCGGGGTCGTGCCGGTCGACTGATCCCCGGTCGACAGAACCAGCGTCAGCGAGGTTCGGTGGGGTTGGTCGGCTCGCCGAAACGGATGACGATGGTTGTGCCGCTCCCGTCGCCCACGGTCACCTCGCCTCCGGATTCCTCGGCGACGCGCC
>PVBE010334609.1_pt1 | contig 14114 bp, 14 predicted proteins | sample 1631181 | NCBI WGS metagenome assembly PVBE01 (sample SAMN08397723, study PRJNA350692) | Marine metagenome, whole genome shotgun sequencing project. | isolation source: water | place: Pacific Ocean | collected 2012-04
GACGTGAAGATTATCAGCGGTGTTTTGATCTACGGATCACGTACATGTGTTTGTATCCATTCCACCTCATCAGGCGGTGAGTGACGTGATGAGACGTATCAAGGGACGCACTTCTCGCAAAATACAGATGGAATTTCCCAATCTACGAAGAAAGTTCTGGGGACGGCATTTCTGGGCTTATGGTTATTTCTGTACAACAAGCGGGAGGGTCAACGGTGAGATAATACTTCAGTACATCGAGCCCCTCCCAAATCTACCGACGTCAGTCGGTAGTGGTTTAATTTGACCCGCAACGGGCTGGACGTCATAAAAGAAAATCATACTAGGTCAAATCGTCTCGATATTTTGACCACGATTGATGAAGACAGTCTGATGATTCGAATTAAGGATAGTTGCAAAGGAATTGATTCGGTATCCGATTAACAAATTGTTGATCCGTTTTTCACCACCAAAGAGACGGGTATGGGCGTGGGGCTGGCAATATGCCGGGCGATCATTTTAGATCACGGCGGTGAACTTTGAATCAAAAACGGTGATACCGGGGCCATCGTTAGCTTTACGCTGCCAATCGCCGGACAGAAATTCTAGGTTCTAACGACCGATTCTCGCCACCTAATATTTTCTTCCTTTTACCGGTCGATATTTTTGGCAAGACGCAGCCTCAAGGCGTTGAGCTTGATGAAGCCCTCAGCATCCCGTTGATCATACACCGTATCCTCTTCAAAGGTCGCCACGTCTTCGTCATATAAGCTAAAGGGAGACTTTCTCCCTTCGACAATGACATTGCCCTTGTATAATTTAAGCCGAACCGTACCGGTGACATTTTTCTGCGTTTCGTCAATGGCCGCTTGTAGCATCTCCCGCTCGGGCGCGAACCAAAAACCGTTATAGATGAGTTCAGCGTAACGGGGCATCAGTTCGTCTTTCAGGTGGAGCGCCCCTTTGTCCAGTATCAGGCTTTCCACCGCACGCCGTGCCGGCAGCAGGATGGTGCCGCCAGGCGTCTCGTAGACGCCTCTGGATTTCATGCCGACGAACCGGTTTTCAACAATATCGATACGGCCGATACCATTAACGCCAGCCAGTTCATTGAGACTAGTCAGAAGCGCCGCCGGGCTAAGTTTTTCACCGTCAATGGCCACCGGATCACCGTTTTCAAAATCAATTTCTATAACGGTCGGCGTATCAGGAGCGTTTTCCGGTGATACCGACAGGGTAAACATATCCTCATCCGGACCAACCCAAGGGTCTTCTAGGGCTTTACCTTCGTAGGATATATGCAACAAGTTGGCGTCGGTCGAATAGGGCGGCTCACCCTCCTTGTCTTTGGGCACCGGAATTTGATGCTTTTGCGCATAGTCGATTAGTTTAGTCCGGGATCCCAAATCCCATTCCCGCCACGGCGCGATAACTTTGATGCCAGGGTTGAGGGCATAATAGCCGAGCTCGAACCGCACTTGGTCGTTACCCTTACCGGTGGCGCCGTGGGAAACGGCGTCGGCGCCCACTTCCTGTGCGATTTCGATTTGGCGTTTGGCGATCAATGGCCGGGCAATGGAGGTGCCCAGCAGATAGGTGCCTTCATAAATAGCGTTGGACCGGAACATGGGAAAGACGTAGTCGCGCACGAATTCCTCCCGGAGGTCCTCAATATAGATCTCCGTGATGCCCATCTGTTTGGCCTTGGCCCGGGCCGGCTCGATCTCCTCACCCTGACCCAAATCAGCGGTGAAGGTCACCACCTCGCAATTATATTCGTCCTGCAACCAGCGCAGGATCACCGAGGTATCAAGGCCGCCCGAATAGGCCAGCACCACTTTTTTCACATCACCACTTTTCGCCCTGTTCGGCATGGCGGTCGTTCCTTTATGTTATGAATTTAAACGCTGATTTCTATGGCGGCGCAGTATAGGCAAATGGGCGGCGGGGGCAAGGCTAGAAGAAACAGAGCCCAAGGTGATCTAGCGGTTGGCCATTTTCTCCCGCAGCATTTCGATTTCAAGCCATTGGTCCTCTAACTCGGCTAATTTATTTTTTGCCTCATTCAAGCGGTTGGCCGAAATACTGAAAAGGTCCGGATCTTTATCAAATAGTTCGGGATCGGCGAGTCGCTCTTCCACTGCGACGATTTCACTTTCCAGTTTGGCAATTTGACCGGGCAATTGGCCAAGCGCGCGCTGCTGATTGTAGCTGAGTTTTCTAGCAGAATTTTTCTCTTTCCTGTCAGCTTCCTTGCCCAGTTTCTCAGGGTTAATTTTCCCAGGAGAAATTTTCTCAGGTTTTGCGGCCGGCCGTTGACGCAGATAGTCGACATAGCCGCCGGGATACTCGACGGCTTGGCTGTCTCCCTCCATGACGATGGTGGAGGTCACTACCCGGTCGAGGAAATCCCTGTCGTGGCTGACCAGCAGGACCGTACCATCATAATCGGCCAGCATTTCCTGCAGCAAATCGAGAGTATCCATATCGAGATCGTTTGTCGGTTCGTCCAGAATCAGGAAATTGGATGGGAAGGCCAGGGTCTTGGCCAGCACTAGGCGGTTGCGTTCGCCGCCTGAAAGACTGCCGACGGAACTTCTGGCCTGAGATTCGGCAAACAGGAAGTCCTTTAAATATGAAACCACATGCCGCGGCTGGCCCCGCACATTGACCTGATCGCCGCCCATATCGCACAAGGTATCCCAGATTGTTTTTTCAAGATTTAACGATGACCGGCTTTGGTCGAGAAATGTTGGCGTTAAATTCGTACCCAGTTTAACAGTACCGCTGTCGGGGGGCAGTTCGCCGGTCAGCAGCTTAAGCAATGTTGATTTGCCGGCACCATTGGGCCCAATCAAGCCAATCCTGTCCCCCCGCCTGATTTTGGTTGAAAATTTAGCGACAATGGGCATGCCGTCATAGCCGAAGGAAATATTATCGGCTTCAATTACCAGCTTACCTGATTTGCCGCCACTGTCCGCCGCCAGCTTGACCTGTCCGGTCGGGTCGATTTGCGCCGCTCTGTCCTCCCGCAGCTGCCAGAGACGGCGCAGACGGCCCTGATTACGTTTGCGCCGCGCCGTGATGCCCTGGTGTGACCAGACCGTTTCCTGGGCGATCAGTTTATTAAGTTTGCGGCGGTCTTCCGCCTCCTGTTCCTGAATATTCTCGGCCCACTCTTCGAAATCCCCGAAGCCTTCGTCCAACCGCCGCACCTTGCCTCGGTCCAGCCAAAAGGTGGTCGTGGTGACATTCTCGAGCAACGTTCGATCATGGCTGATGAGGATAAATCCCGTGCGGTGATTTTGAAGGGTTCTTTCCAGCCACTGAATGGTCGGCAGGTCCAGATGATTGGTGGGCTCATCCAGGAGAAGAATATCCGGCTCGCTCACCAGGGTTCGGGCGAGGGCGGCCCGGCGGCTCTCGCCCCCTGACAGGGTGGCGGATGATATGCCCCCATCCAAATATAACTCCGCAAGTACCATATCTATTTTGTAGCCCTGATCGCCCGAACCGCCAGATAGCCCGGCAGCAATATAATCGCCGACAGTGGAATAAGCGCTCAGATCCGGCTCTTGCTCCAGATAGGCCACCCGGCAACCGGACTGGAGGATACGTTCGCCACCATCGGGTTCGATCTTGCCGGCGGCAATCTTCAGAAGCGATGATTTACCGGACCCGTTGCGTCCAACCAGGCAGATGCGGTCCCCCTGGCTGATCACCAGTTCGGTGTTTTCGAACAAGGGGTGGCCGCCGAATCCGAGGGAGATATCTTTTAGGGAAAGAAGGGGAGGAGCCACGATCGGTACCGATTTGGGGTTGTTAGCACTGCATTCCTATTATGGAAATTTTAGGCCTCAGGTAAAACACCAACTGTCTGAAGCGCCCGCCGTACATCTTCTATTCCATTGAATGCTCTCGACGCGTCTTGCGGCGGATATCACGCACGACTTTCTCATCAGGTTCTTTTGAATTCATGGATTTCTGTCTCATCTTCATTTCCTTCAGTCATTACGATGACCCAGAAATCCTCCTTTACGAAAACTCCTCAATTATCAGCACCCCCAATTTTGACATATCCGGCAATGCGTTGCCTTGCGGCATAACTTTATTCAATTAATTTTCCCACACGATGAAATTCACCACCCCGAAGCGGCGAACAATATTACTATTCTCAATAATATGGATATTCTAAGATTCGGTTCCTACTCGAATGACGGTTATCCCCCGCCTTGTTTTCTAAATTTTCCAAGTTACTCCCAAAGAATCAACTGAGAAATTTAGCAATGATATAAAAAACTTCGGATGACGATCAATAAAAATCAAAAGCCATATGATTTCCGCCACATCGCCCGATAGGCCGCTTCAATCTTCCGGGCGAAATGCCTGCTGTCCCCGAGTGTCGAAGAGGTCAAGCGGGTCCGTAGATGCCGTCTAATTTTCGCTAATTTTTCTTTGTTTTCGGTTAGATCGATTGCAATCTTAGTATACTGTGCGCGGCTTTCTGCAATCCATTCAGGAGCGCTGAGATGGGTTAGGACGCCGGCACCGACGCAGCCGGCATGACGATTGCCGCGCAGGGTCACCACGGGCACCCCCATCCAAAGCGCTTCGAACGTGGTTGTGGCGCCATTGTAAGGAAAGGTATCCAGGGCAATATCGATATCATTGTACAACGCCATGGGATCCTCATCCCGGGAAATCCATGATCTTAACTCGAGACGGTTCCGCTCGATACCAAGTGCCGTAAACTGATCCCGCAAGGTTTGTTTGGTCTCGTCGAAATCAAACATTTTTCCTTTTATAATCAACCTTGATCCATCGACTTGCAGTAGAATTCCGGCCCAAGCGGTAATCACTTCCGGCGTGATCTTGGCGATATTGTTAAACGAACCGAAGGTGACACCGTCGTTTCTCTCAAATGGCGGCGGGGCGACATCGGGTGCTGTCTCTGGCCCTTCGTAACAATGAAATCCACCCTCCAGCCGCCAAAGAGTTTCAGCATGGAAGTCGTCTGCCGGCCCCACTGGATCCGTAATCCCATCCGTCAACCGGTAGTCAATTTCACTGAGACCCGTTGTTGCCGGATATCCCAGCCAGGTAACCTGGATGGGTGCCGGTCTGTAGGCGCAAACACCAAGGCGGTTGTTGGCGCTGTGACCCGCCAGTTCCACCAAAATATCGATGCCGTCGGCCTTAATTTGTTGAACAGCAGCCCGGTCGTCCAAATCGATGATATCCCGCCAATGATCCACCAGGCCCTTAAATCGTTCCGTCATTTCATCGGCACGCCGCAGGTTCGCATAGGCAAAAACTTCCACCGCAGACCGGTCATGGGCGGCCAACAGCGGCGCCAGGAAATAAGCACAGGAATGGGTGCGGAAGTCCGGCGATAAATAACCGATCCGCAGCCGCCGGTCCGGTGAACGATCGAGGTTATGTTTTTCAACGACTGAAACGGGGACAAGACTCTTGACCCATGCTTGATGACGCTCATAAATGCTCTGTTCTGTTGCCTGGGGCTGGTAAAGTTCATTGAGCATGAGACTTTCCCAGGCGTCCTGATAGACTGGGTCTTTGAGGATAGCGGTTTGATAACAGTCAATCGCCGCGTCGACTCGCCACTGATCGGCCAGAGCTTTACCGAGATTGTAATGGGCGACTGCGTAGTCCGGGCTGATGGAAATGGCGTGCCGTTGCGCTTTCTCGGCCGCCACCAATTGCCCGGCGAGGTGCTGAATATTGCCAAGATTGGTCCAGGCCTCGACAAATTCCGGGTTGGCGGCGATGGCTTGCCGACACGCCTTTTCGGCTTCACTCAAGCGCCCCTGCTCCTTCAGCGCCAGCGCCAATCCGTTGTGGGCTTCCGCATAGCCGGGGTTGAGTCCAATGGCTTGCATGAACCCATCTGCCGCTTCCTCTTTACAACCGGCTTGAGCCAGAAGAGTGGCCGCTGAAAGATGGGCCTCCGCCCAATCCGGTTTAAGCGTTATGGCCTTTTCGTAGGCAACTATAGCCTCACGATTCTTGTTCTGTGCAACCAGCGCTGCACCCAAATTGAAATGGAAAGTCGGACGGTCATCATCAATGTTCAAGGCCGCCGTAATCAGTTCTTCTGCCTGTGCCGCATCGCCCCTTTGTTGAGCGATCAAGCCCAGAAAATGAAGCGCGTCGGCGTTATTCGGCTCGGCCGCCAGCACCCCTTGATAGATGGCGGTCGCCTCATCCATCCGGCCCGCCTGATGAAGCTTGAGTCCCGCTTCCAGTTGTTCCCGTGAAGTGTTCATTCGCCGATCACATGCAACAGGAGTTCACGCCGGTGAGGCTGCGTCCGGTGTTCGAATAGATAGATGCCCTGCCAGGTGCCCAGCATAAGTCGGCCGCAGCTGACCGGTATGGCAAGCGATGACTGGGTCAAAGCGCCTTTGATATGAGCCGGCATATCGTCGGATCCTTCAGAACGATGGCGGTAAAGGGAAAAATCTTCCGGCACCAGCATTTGAAAAAAAGTCTGCAAATCGGCCATGACGTTGGGGTCGGCGTTTTCCTGAATGACCAATGAGGCCGAGGTATGGCGGCAGTAGAGGGTGAACATCCCTTCGGCAATTGATTGGTCGTTCACCCAATCGGCGATCTCCCGTGTCACTTCATAGAGTGCCTGACCACTGGTGGTAACGGTTATGGATTGGGTCGCCTGCTCAATCATTTGCTCACTCTCGGGAAAATTTTGGTCCGACCTCACATCTGACTCCTTTTTACGAAACCGGCCTTGCATCTTCAACGTCTTAGCCATTAGGATGGGGTAATTATAGGAACAAAATATGAACATTACTGAATTCGACCAGGAAATCCCCACTCTCGGCCCCTTTGCCGCCGCTGATATAGCCCGTGGGGTCTGCCGCTATTTGCGCCATCTTGGATCGATTCCCCTGACGGAATTCAAACTACGTACCAACCGGCGGGTGGATGTCATAGGCCTCGATAACGGTGGATGCTTCACCATCATTGAAATCAAATCCTCTGTCGCCGATTTCCGGGCGGATGATAAATGGCCGGAATATATACCCTATGGCGATAAAATTTATTTCGCTGTCGCCAATGGGTTTCCCGTGGATATTCTGCCGGAAGAATGCGGCGTTATGATAGCCGACGCTTACAATGCCGCCATATTTCGCGAATCACCGGTCAACAAACTCAACGCTAAACGCCGCTCGACCCAGACCCTGCGATTCGGCCAGACCGCCGCCAGGCGCTTGCACCACATCAACGATCCAAGTTTTTGATTGGTCTATTTCGAGCGTCTCTGCTCCGCATCTAGCAGAGCCTTTTTGCGGTCGAGACCCCAGCGGTAGCCGGTGATTTTTCCGTCGGCGCCAACCGCGCGGTGACAGGGAATGACAATACCCACCGGGTTAGATCCGCAGGCCCGGCCCACCGCCCGCGCCGCCTTGGGCATTCCCAGTCCAGCCGCGATGTCACCATATGTCCGGGTTTCGCCTTCCGGGATGCGAACCAAAGCGGACCAGACCTTGGCTTGAAAAGCCGTAATCTGAATATCCAGACCCAGGCCGGAAAAATTACGTTTCCCCGTATCGATCAGGGCGCCGAGGATCGCAAGCAGCTCGCTCATGTCTTTGTCAGCGCGTTCGAGCGTGGCGGCAGGAAATTCTTTCGCTAACTCTTTTTCCACGTCGGCCGCGGTATCGCCGAAACAGACCCTGCAAAGCCCGATCTCGGTAATCGCGGCCAGGACAACGCCAAGCGTGCAGGTGCCGACAGCGTAAAATATGTGTGCCCCCCGGCCACCCCGGCCATAGCTGGCCGGTGTCATACCCAGCTTCCGGTTGGACGATTCATACAACCGGCTGGATCCGCCGAAACCCGCTTCGTAAAGGGCAGTAGTAACTGAACGGCCATTGCGCAACTCCTCCTTCAATGAGCCGAGCCGGCGCTGCTCCGCATATTGCCGGGGTGAGACGCCCATCTCCCGCTTGAACACTCGCTGCAGGTGAAAGGGGCTGACACTGAGACGCTCAGCCAGATAAGCTAAAGTCGGCTGTCCTTCGTCTTCGAAGGCGTCGATCAATTTCACCACCCGTGCCACCAAGCGGTGGTGTTTCGTCGGTTTTTTAAGATTCATGCTGAAATCATCCATCATGGTGACACCATACCGCAAGAAAGAGATAAAACTATCTGGTCCTTGCGCTGCCTCACCCGATACGCTGCAATCGCGAACCGTTGTCGATGAGCCATTGGCGGGCGGGTTTAATCTGGACACCGAGATCGTCGACGGTGCGCCAGAATTTTTTTGAGTGATCCAGATAACGGAGATGGGCGACTTCATGGGCGGAGACGTAATCCATCACCCAGGGCGGCGCCATGATCAGCCGCCAGCAGAAATTCAGATTACCGGTAGGTGAGCAGGACCCCCACCGGGATTTGGTGTCGCGGATGCCAATGCGGTTTATTTTTTTTCCTATCTTTGCCGCCATGTCATGGGCGCGGTTGGTAATTTTCGCCCTGGCCCGGCCTTTGAGCCAATCGGTCAGGCGGCGGGGCAAATGTTCGGGTGCCCCGCTGATGGCCATGCGGCCGTCATCGATATGCACCACGCCCGGTATATGGGGGTCATGATATATGACATGATCTTCGCCCATATAAGGAAAAACGGCGCCGTCGGCGAACCTGATGCGTGGTGGCAGGTCAGCCAGGCACTGCAGCAACCAGTCCGCTTGATCGGCGACCAGCGCCGTGGCTTCGGCCACGGTCGCGCGCCGGGGAAGGGTAACCAAGGCGCCGCCCGTGTCGGAATCGACCCGCAAAATAATACGCCGGGCTTTATTGTTGCGCCGGATACGCACCGGGACGACGCTGTCGGCCAGCGTAACCAACCGGGTTTCGTCGTCAGCCCGCTTCCTCAAAGTCTTCCTCATAATCCTGTTCCGGCCACTTGACGATATGGTCTTCAAGATCCTGGTCACCGCCTTCCTCCACTGCTTTTCCGCGCACTGAAACACCGGCCTGGTGGACACTTTCCGGATCACCGGACATCAACGGATGCCAATTAAAAAGGAGCTTGCCCCCATAGATAAGACGATAAGCGCAAGTGGGCGGTAACCATTTCAGGTGACTGAGATTCTCCTTGGTCAACTCCACGCAATCGTCTACCAGGAACGTTCTTTCAGCATAGTTGCGGCACCGACAGCTGGCGATATCCAGCTGACTGCAGGCAACGGACGTAAAGGCCAGTTCGCCGGTATCTTCGTCCTCCAATTTATGGAGACAGCATTTGGCGCAACCATCACAAAGGGCGTCCCACTCGTCCAGATTCATATCCTGCAGTGATTTAACCTGCCAAAAGGGCTGGTCATCATTACATTCGCTTCGACCGGCCCTATTTTCTTTATCGGTCAAAGGTGATCCTTGATTTTAATGGCGATAGACTCGGCCGTCATGCCGTGGCTGAAAAAAGTTTCAAAGCTTCCGTCGGGCCGCATCATGTAGCTCACCGCCGAATGATCCATCAGGTAATCCTCCGGGTCTTCCTTGTTCTCCTGGGCTTTGGCGGCATAAATGCGGAAGGACTTTGTTATTTTGTCAATCTCAGGCCGGGTTCCGGTCAAGCCAACAAAGCTGGAATGGAAGTGTTCAAGATAGGATTTTAAATCCTCCGGTTTGTCCCGTTCGGGATCGACGGTGATGAACAGCGGCTGAATTTTTTTGGCGTCATCACCCATCAGGTCGAGCGCTTCCGATATTGTGGTAAGGGTGGTCGGGCAAACATCGGGACAATAGGTATAGCCGAAAAACATCAGCGTATATTTACCGTGGAAACTGGTATCCTTGACCCTGTTGCCGTTGTGATCGGTCAAGGTAAAGGCGCCGCCAATGGCCGGTTTGACGGTTTTCACCTGGGCGCCCGGCACCTGCCCGGAAGCGATGCGTTTCTGATTCTCGAAATATTTCAGGCCCGCCCCCGCCAGCACGACCACAACAGCCAGGGCCAGATACAGATAAATGCGTTTGATGGGCATAATGCGTTTCTCCCTGGCCCCCAGCATATCCATAAGGGCATTTCTATAGGGGCCTTGGTGTTTGCGCCACCTATATTTCCGGCACGTCCAATTCGTTCTGGGCGCAGGCAGCGGTAACGGTGTTCTGCAACAGGCAGGCGATGGTCATGGGACCGACGCCACCCGGCACCGGTGTAATGGCGCCAGCGACTTCCCTGGCCTCGTCGAAGTCAACGTCCCCAGCCAATTTTGATTTACCCTCCGCGTCAGGCGGTGAGCGGTTCATGCCGACATCGATCACAATGGCACCTTCCTTGACCCAGTCACCTTTGACCATATTAGCACGTCCGACGGCGGCCACCAGTATATCAGCGCGCTGGGCCTCGCCCGGCAGATCGGCGGTCCGGGAATGGGCGACGGTAACCGTGCAATGTTCTCTGAGCAGCAGCGCCGCCATGGGTTTGCCGACGATGTTGGAGCGCCCGATAACCAGCGCCCGCTTGCCGGAAAGATCGTCACCCAGCTGTTCCTTGATTATCATCAGGCAGCCGAGTGGCGTACAGGGCACCAAACCGGACGAACCGGTGGCCAGCTTGCCGGCATTGAAAATATGGAAGCCGTCCACATCCTTGGCTGGATCGATCTTGGCCAGAACCACCTGCTTGTCGATCTGGTTCGGTAGGGGCAATTGCACCAGAATACCATGAGCGTCAGGATCTGAGTTGAGGCCTTCGATCAACGTCAGTAGTTCCTTCTGAGAGGTTTCCGCTGGCAGGCGATGTTCAAAACTTTTCATGCCCGCTTCGACGGTCATTTTATTCTTACTGCGCACATAGATTTGGCTGGCCGGATCTTCACCCACCAGTACCACCGCCAGACCCGGCGTCAAACTGTGATCTTCCTTCAGAATCTTCACCTGATCGGCGACCCGGCGGCGTAAACCCTGAGCAAACGCCTTGCCGTCGATAATTTTTGCGTCAGCCATTTGTTTCCCTCAAATTGGTATTCATCCACGCCGTTATTTTCGACTGCACCATATCCATATCACCACAGATCTCAATCACTTTTCTGCGGTCCGTTGTCCCTTGAATTATGGAAAAGGTGGATTTGGGCAGTTGCCATTCTTTGGACAGCAGTTTGATCATGGCTCTATTAGCTTTGTCCCCTGCGGGTACGGCGGTAACTGAAACCTTGAGATAGCGGGTGCCGTTTTCATCCAAAGCTTCACCCGAAATGCCACTGCACCTAGCCTTGGGTATGAGGCGGATATTGATCCTTACCGCACCTTGTTCCCGCCGATGCAGTAAATCGTTGTCAGACGTGACCGCCGCCATATTCCCGGAGAAGATTACGCACGAAAACCAGCACGAGAATCAGCACCACCGGTGAGACGTCAATGCCGCCAAAATCGGGAATAAATCGCCGGATAGGCCGCATGGCTGGCTCCGTAATGCGGTAAAGAAAATCATTAACCGTACGGACAAACGGGTTTTGGGTATTGATGACATTGAATGAAATCAACCAACTCATAACCACGAATATTATCAGGCACCACATATAGAGATCGATAACCGTATCGACGAGACTTAGCAAAGAATTCATGGAATCCTGGACCAAAGTTATTGTTGTAAGAATGTATCTGGCGGAACCCTAACGGCAGCGTGCTTCCGAGGCAAGTCCCCAAAGAAACGGATATTGGAAAGGACGGCCAGCAACATCAAAAAAGGCGGAAAAAATTATAAGCTGAGATAACCACGGACCTTGACAGATCAAAGGCTGCGCCACATTATCCGCGCCTTCAAATAATTTGGCAAAATATGTGGGGCCGTAGCTCAGATGGGAGAGCGTCGCGTTCGCAATGCGAAGGTCAGGGGTTCGATTCCCCTCGGCTCCACCAACTTTATCGTTTATTTTCAATGAGTTACAAAAGAGCGATACCACTCAAATAGTCACAATGAATCAATCTGGCACACGAATGGCACAGTGTTGGAGGATTTATTATGGCTACAATTAGGAAACGTGGATCATCATGGCATGTTCAAGTACGACAAACAGACGGGGCTCCGGCTCGGTGTCAACTGGTATCTAACAATTGGCTCAGAAGTAGATTAAGCCCGATAATAGGGATGGCAACAAACGCCATCACGCAACTAATCCCGATAACTACAGACCTATCGATCCTGATTTATGGGATCGACTGTATCACTTTCAACAAGAAGAACAGCGATCACTATCGTTGCTCGAAGCCTCCGGCGTCTTACCAGATGACACTCTCTATCATTCAGAGCCTCTGAGCTTGGCAAGCATTAAAGGCAAAGATAATAAACCCCCATTTTAATTTATCCAAGTGGCGCTGAAGGGGTACATTCTATTACGATGATAAAATAAAATCGGCTCCCTTTTCTCCAATCATGATCACCGGCGCGTTGGTATTAGCCGATATTAATGTTGGCATGATAGAAGCATCTATCACTCTGAGAGAGTCAATGCCGCGAACTCTTAACTCACTATCAACGACTGCATTGACATCACTTGCCGGGCCCATTTTGCAGGTGCCGACCGGATGAAAAATTGTGCCTCCAGTTTCACGTGCAAATTCAAGAAGTTCTTCATCACTATTTAGCGCACTGCCGGGTCGTTCCTCGGATTGGAAAAATTGGGTCATCGCAGGCTGAGCTATTACACGCCGCGACAATCGCAAACCACGCACTGCCATTTCTTGATCACGGGTAGCGGTAAGGTAATTTGCCTGGATCCTTGGCGGTACTGATGGATCAGATGATGTGATGTGGACCTCACCACGGCTTTCTGGGCGAAGATAGCAGGTAGATGAAGTAAACGCGGAGAATTTATGTAAACCCTCTCCCGGTCGGTCCGTGCTGAAGGTAATGAAATGAATTTGGGTGTCTGGTGTTTTTGAAGAGGGATGTACTTTGGCGAAGCAACCTGCCGATCCGGCGCTAAAGGTCATTGGTCCGGAACGCCGGAAAACGTAATTTATACCTGCTCTTATTAGCCGCAGCGGGTTCATCAAATCATCGTTCAATGTAATCGGTTTGTGGCAACGGAATATCGACCGAACTTGGAAATGGTCTTGAAGATTTTGACCAACGCCTGGCAGGTCATGGACAACATCCACACCTACCTGACGCAGTCGGTCGCCACTACCGATTCCGGAAAGCTCCAAGATTTGCGGGCTGTTAATAGAACCTGCGCTGAGAATGACCTCATGTTTGGCACTTACAGAAAAATTTTCTCCGGTTTTATCACGAAACGTTACACCGGTTACCCGACGCTCGGTGATTATCAATCGGGTAACCAGATAGCGGGTTAGGATTTTTAAATTTTTTCGATGGCGAATTGGTTTTAAGAAGGCTTGAGCCGCCGAACAACGCACGCCTTTGCGAGTAGTTACTTGAAAGTAACCTGCGCCTTCTTGTGTCGCACCATTGAAATCTTGATTAATAGGTAAGCCCGCTTGCTGGGCAGCCTCAATGAAAGAATCCCCCAACGTATTGGGTTCGAGATCGGAAACGGCTAGCGGACCTTTATCACCATGCCATTCGTCTGCACCCCGAATTTGCCTTTCAGAACGGCGGAAATAAGGCAATACGCTATCGTAATCCCAGCCCGAATTACCGATTTGCCGCCAGTGGTTGTAATCTTCCGCCTGGCCACGGGTATAGATCAGTCCGTTTACTGAGCTGGAACCTCCCAGCACCTTACCACGCGGCCAAATAATTGAGCGATCGTTCAGTTCAGGCTCCGGAGCAGTTTGGTAGTTCCATGACAGCGAAGGGTTCGAAATAGTCTTGGCATAGCCAATTGGTACTTTCAGCCATAGATTTCGATCCGGCGGCCCCGCCTCGACCAAGAGTACGCGAATCTTGGGATCAGCGCTCAGACGGTTTGCCACGACGCAGCCGGCCGATCCAGCGCCAATAATAACAAAGTCATATTCGCCAATATTCTTCATCGCCTTTTTACCACTATTTTTTTACCATCTGATGATTCGCCGCTGCAAATAACGAAGCCCAACATCAAAGGCGGCGCCGATTAAACCAATAACTAACATTGCCGCAATAGTCGTTTCCGGTCGTAAGGTTTGTTGGCCGATCAGCA
>PVBE010729251.1_pt1 | contig 14112 bp, 13 predicted proteins | sample 1631181 | NCBI WGS metagenome assembly PVBE01 (sample SAMN08397723, study PRJNA350692) | Marine metagenome, whole genome shotgun sequencing project. | isolation source: water | place: Pacific Ocean | collected 2012-04
CTCAAGGGCTCCTGGAGTTGGTCGTCCATGTCGATCGCGCAAGCCCTGCAGTTGTAGAGCTCGGCCGCAATTGATCGCTGAGATGCCGTAGATGCGTCCTAGATCAGTGAGGCTCAGCCAGCTTGGGGAGGGTGCCATGGAGAGGGGAACCGCTTCAATAATCTTCCCGAAAGCACAAGAGTTGGCAAGTTGTCAAGTTAAAAATCGACAAATCCAGAGCTCTGGTCATGAACAGAGTTGAAGTTCTTGTCGTGGAGTGGGTCCGAGCCATTTCTCTAGCTCAGGGCTGAAAACTTCTCGGATCACTGTTAGTTCACGCTCTTGGCGAAAGAAGCGATAATGCCGGCTCCAAAATGGCCCTGTTTGGCCGAATGCGGATTCGAGCCAATCGGCAGCGACCAGCCCCAGTCCGTCGACTTCACGAAACAGTTCGGAGCGGCCTTTTGTGAGACTGTCCCAGATGGGTTGATTGCGATTGTGGAGATGCTTTTCGGCCTCATCGTAATTCCACCAGCTTTCCGCCCAGGCCAGGGTATGGGAGTCGCAGATCAACCACACCTGGCGCCTTAGTAAAGGTGGTTTGAGTTCGCGAACTTCCTGCGGGGCTGTTGCATCAGGATTGGGTTCCGGTTGCATGGCAATGAGGTTGACTTGCACTTCATGGCCTGTGAGCAGTCTCAGGTGGCGGGTTGGGCTGCCATCCCCAAGCAGCATCAATCGCCAGGGTCCGGGCAGTTGCCAGGGGCCTTCACCAGAGAGCACTGCCTTGCTAGGGGCGTCCCAGACCCGTGCTGGCGAGATCAGTCCTGAGGGTGTTTGGTTCAGAAGGCGCCTCCAATGTTGAGGTGACGTTGCTGGCCTTGACTTTTGATGACGGCACCATTGGCGTTGACAGAGTCCAAGCGCCAGTTGCTGCTACCGATGTTCTCTCCGGGTGTTGCGGAGGTGGAGGTTTGCTTCAGCTGAAAGATTGCTGAGCTGCTGCCTTTAGGGCCATGCACGACACCTACCAGGACGGGTACTTCGCTTGCATTTTCCTGAAAGTGACTTGAGTTGCTGGAGAACGTTTCTTCCCGGATGGGAACGATGACAGGCTCCAAGCTTTGGACCCAATCAGGATCAAGCGGAGGTTGGGGAAGGACTGCCAGCTCAGCGTTTGTGTTTTGGGCGCTAATGCTTGAGCTGTTGCTGGGTCCTCCGGTGGTCGTTTGAGATGCGGCGGGTAACTTTCTGAGCCGCTCCATGACTAGCAAATTTCGTTCTCGGTCAAGCTGGGCTTGGGAGGCCTGCCAGTTGTGAGCTAGCCAGACACTGCTGATTAGCCCCGCAGTGGCAAGACCAGTAAGAGTAAGAGTTTGCCACTGAGGTAGCTTCGCCTTTAGTGATTCGTGGACATGCAGCCTGGCAGGGGTCAGATGTTTGTCTTGCTCGCGGAAGACGCGGTCCATCACCTGTTCAGCTCGTAGGTTCCAGTAGGCCCGCGAGGTGGTGAGCTGAGAGGGCACCGTTAGTTTCCAATGACATCCAACGTTATCGATCGTGACCAGAGGCGGCGAGGGTTCGACGCTTCTGCAGTTCCAGCCAGACCAATAGGGCGGTGAGATCTGCCTTGCTAACACCGGGAATCTGGCTGGCCTGAGCGAAATTGAGTGGCCCTACAGCGGTTAGTTTTTCGCGGGCTTCCTTAGAGAGGGTGCTGATGTTGGCGTAGTCGAGATTTGCAGGCAGGCTTCTTTTGCTCTGCCGCTTCAATTGATCAATTTGTTGTTGCTGCCGTTGTAGGTAACCGCTGTACTTGATATCAATTTCTGCTCCTTCCCGAACTGCTAGAGGTAGGGCTGGATCAGCTAGACCGAGCCGCACCAGGTCTGCGCTGTGCATTCCTGGTCGGCGTAGCAGATCGGCCAGAGTTATGGATCCTTTGATTTTTGCGCCTGTTTGGGCCTCGAGGGCCGGTGCGGCTGGATGGCTGGCTTTGATTCGCTGCTTTTCGAGTCGTTGTTTTTCATCCTCTAGAGCGGTTTGTTTGCTTTGAAACAGCTGCCAACGGCGTGCATCAATCAGGCCCAACTGATAGCCCAGAGGCGTGAGGCGTCGGTCTGCGTTGTCGCCCCGCAAAATCAGGCGGTATTCGCTTCTACTTGTCAGGACCCGGTAAGGCTCGTTTAGGTCCTTCGTCACGAGGTCATCGATCATCGTGCCGATGTAGTTCTCTTCGCGTGGGAAATAAATTGCTGGCTCGCCTTTGATTTGTCTTGCTGCATTGAGGCCTGCGACCAGTCCTTGGGCGGCGGCTTCTTCATAGCCGGTTGTGCCATTCAGTTGCCCAGCAGTGAACAGCCCTTTGACGCGTTTGGTTTCCAATGAAGGACTGAGCTGTGTGGCGGGAAGGTAGTCGTAATCGACTGCATAGGCGGGTCGCAGCATTACGCATTGTTCAAGCCCTGGCAGGGTGCGTAGCAAGTCGAGTTGCAACCGCTCAGGTAGCCCTGTTGAGAATCCCTGCACATAGATCTCTGGAGTGTCGCGACCTTCCGGTTCGAGAAAAATCTGGTGAGAGTCTTTGTCAGCAAAACGGACGATCTTGTCTTCGATTGATGGGCAGTAACGCGGCCCTTTGCTGTCGAGAAAGCCTCCATAGATAGGCGTTAGTTCGAGGTTCTCTTTGATCAGCTGATGGGTTGATGCGGTGGTGCGGGTGATGTGGCAGCTCATCTGTTCACCGCTGACCCAGGTGGTTGGGTCGAAGGAGAAGAAGCGATCAGCGGCATCGCTGGGTTGCTCTTCCAGTTGATCGAAAGCAATGCTGCGTCGATCGACTCTGGCCGGAGTGCCTGTCTTGAGGCGATTGGTTTGGAAGCCAAGTGACTCGAGGGCTTCGGTGAGCCCTTCTGCGGCTTGCTCGCCGGCACGACCTGCCGGCATGGATTGGTTGCCCACCCAGATCTGCCCACCAAGGAATGTTCCTGTCGTCAGCACGACAGCTTTGGCTCGATACACACTGCCGAAATAGGTTCGAACGCCTGTGATCTGGGCCGCTTGTCCTTGAGCCGGTTCCCACTGCTCCCCGCCACCTGATGGTTCACCTTCGACTTCGAGACCAGTCACCATCGCTTCTCTTAGAGAGAGGTTGGCTGTTTGTTGCAGCAACTGCAGCATCTGGCGCGCATAGAGGCGTTTGTCGGTCTGTGCACGGAGTGCCCAGACGGCAGGGCCGCGGCTGGCATTGAGCACACGTTTTTGCAGCGCTGTCGCATCGGCCAGGCGCCCGATGACACCCCCAAGGGCATCGACTTCATGCACGAGTTGACTCTTGGCTGGACCTCCCACTGCGGGGTTGCACGGTTGCCAGGCAATCCGATCGAGGTTGAGGGTGAATAAAGCTGTGGAGAGGCCTAAGCGCGCTGCAGTGATCGCGGCTTCACAACCTGCGTGCCCACCGCCAACGATGATTACGTCGAAGTGTTCGGTAGGGGTAGCACTGAAGGGCATGGGGCCCGTGACGTTCTAGAGAACAGTGGAATTCATCAATGTATTGCTGCTTTAGGCCGCCAGGTTGCGGAACCGTGTGAATTGTGGCTCGAACAGCAGTTTTACTGTGCCGACAGGGCCGTTGCGGTGCTTGGTCACGATGACTTCGGTGATGCCGCGGTCGGGGGTTTCTGGGTTGTAGTACTCGTCGCGGTAGATCATCAGCACCAGGTCGGCGTCCTGTTCGATTGAGCCTGACTCGCGCAGGTCGCTGAGCATTGGGCGTTTGTTGGTGCGGGATTCCACCCCACGGCTGAGCTGTGATAAGGCAATCACAGGTACGTTTAGTTCCCTGGCCATGCCCTTAAGGCCGCGGGTAATCCGGGAGAGTTCCTGGACACGGTTATCAGGCGTGGAGCCCTCCATTAGCTGTAGGTAGTCGATCACGATGAGCCCTAGCTCTTTGCCTTGTTCGGCCATCAGTCGCCTGGATAGAGAACGCATCTCCAGAACGCCTGAATTGGGTTTGTCATCGATGTAGATCGGTAGCTGACCAAGGGTGTTGATGCCCTGGCCTAGAAGAGGCCACTCCTCCTGCCGTAAACGGCCTGTTCTCAGTCGACTGCTCTCAATGCCAACCTCCATTGAGAGGAGGCGATAGGTGAGTTGCTCCTTGCTCATCTCCAGGCTGAACACGCACACAGGCAGGTTGTGGAGTTGGGCTACGTTTTTGGTCAGATTGAGCACCATTGAGGTTTTGCCCATGGCGGGGCGGCCAGCCACAATGATCAGGTCACTGCGCTGCAGGCCCTGGGTCATGGCATCCAGGTCGTAGAAGTTCACTGGGATGCCTGCGACGGACGTGCCCAGTGAGCGGCTTTCGATCTCGTTGAAGGTGCTGGTAAGGATTTCTGCTGTGGGGGTGAGCCCTTTGGATGGTTTTTCCTGGCTAATCGCAAAAATTGTTTGTTCTGCTTTGTCGAGAACCTGTTCCATCGGCAGGCCCTGGTCAAAGCCGAGTTGAATCACTTCGTTGCCTGAGCGAATCAACTGTCGCCGCAGGAATTTGTCCATGACCAAACGGGCCACTTGCTCGATTGATGCAGTGGAGGCGACGCGCTCTACAAGCTCGATCAGACGGTTGCTGCCACCTACCTTCTCCAGGGATCCTGTGTCGGCCAACCAGGCGCTCATTGCTGTGAGGTCGGTGGGCTTGCCCTGGCTGTGAAGCATCAGGGCTGTGCGGAAGATCTCTCGATGGGCGTTGAGATAAAAAGCCTCAGGTTGGAGCACATCGACCACTCTGCCTATGGCATCAGGATCGAGGAGGATCCCTCCTAGAACAGCTTCCTCTGCCTCCAGATTTTGAGGAGGCACGGAGTCTGGCAGGGCTTCAAATCTCGGTTCTCGAGATGTGGCAGAGGCTTTCCTGAAGGGACGGGACCCCTCTGCGGCGGTATCGCCGTTGTTTGGTAGGGGGGCGCTCACCATGGATGAGGAGCTGACGTTATAAGGAGACCCACTTTGGCTTGTTTGGCAAGCCTTGCCAGCAATCAGTAGCTGACGACTTCGAGGTTGATTTCAGCGTTGACTTCATTGTGCAGTTTCACTTGCACCTTGTAGCTACCGGTCCGGTGAATTTCCGGAACGATGATATTGCGGCGGTCGATCTCCTTCTTTGTGGCTGTTTCGATTACTTCAGCGACATCACCATTGGTGACTGTGCCAAACAAGACGTCGTCTTCGCCGGTTTGCTTTTTAACGGTGAAACGTCCGATTGTGACCAGAGCGGTTTGGAAGTCCAGGGCTTCCTGCTTGATTGCCGCCTGTTGTTCGGCCTGCTTGGCACGTCGGTGACCGACCTGTTTCATCACGGCTGGGGTCACAGGAACAGCCTTGCCGAAGGGGAGCAGGAAGTTGCGGGCATAACCAGGAGCAACCTCGACTAGGTCGCCATCCTTGCCGAGGCTGAGGAGGTCTTCGTTCAGGACGACTTGTACGCGCTTGGCCATGGCGATAAGAAGACGGACGACGACTGTTGAGCGATCGACAACCTTACGATGTGATCGGTAGCCGGATCTTGCGAGCCAAGCCTAGGGCTCGCATGAGGCGGATGTGCTGCCAGGTGAGGTCGATCTGACCGCGCTGGAATCCATGAATGGCGGAGTGCGGGAAGGCGTGGTGGTTGTTGTGCCAACCTTCGCCGAAGGTAAGAGCTGCTACCCAAGGGTTGTTGCGGGAGTTGTCACCGCTGTCGAAGGCCACAGTCCCCCAGCAGTGAGTGGCGGAATTGACCAGCCAGGTGATGTGATAAACGATCGTTAGGCGCAAGGGGATACCCCATAGCACGAGGGCCCAACCACCGGCTCCACTGACGCTGCCGATCCAGAAGAGCAGACCGGCTAGCGGGAGCTGCAACAGTAGAAAGTACTTGTTAAGCCAGCGGTAATAGGGATCCGCTGCCAGGTCAACAGTGAGGCGTGGCACTACCCGCATGGCTGGAATGGGTTCGAACATCCAGCCCATGTGGCTCCACCAGAAGCCCTTATGACTGTTGTGGTGGTCGGGGTCAGTATCGGAAAACTTGTGGTGGTGACGATGGAGTCCTACCCAGTCGATTGGACCGTGCTGACAGCTCAAGGCTCCACAAGTGGCAAAGAAGCGCTCCAGCCAGTGGGGTACTCGGAAGGAGCGGTGTGAGAGCAGACGGTGGTAGCCGATCGTCACCCCGAGGCAGGCCGTGACCCAATAGAGGACGAGAAGGGTTGTGATCGCTTGCCAGCTCCAGAAACTGGGTTGCAAAGCGTAGATAGCCAGAACATGAATGGCGATCATGAATCCGATCGTTCCCCAGCGTCTTGATTCTTTGGGTGGGCAAATGGCCTTGCTTGTGTAGGGGCGCTGAAGTTTTGCGGAAAGGCTTGAGGCCTTATGCGAAGGTGCAGGTCTGCTTATTGTTGAAGGCCTTGCTATCACTCTGGAGGTCATGAGCGATCTGTCGAATGTTCCTAAACTATACACGATATGGATCCTTATCCAGTGACTAAGCCTGATGTTGAATCTGATTCGGCGACCAGGGGCTACCGCGAGCGCTTGGATGATGGGCGCCGGGCCATGGCTCATCTCATTCATGTCTGGCATGAGCGCAATGGTTGGTCACATAAGGTCTTGCCGGCTCTGGCTGAATGCCTGGATCTTGGCCGTGTGCACAATTCTCAGATCTCTAATCTGCGCAACGGCAAACTCGCTTCACCAGGCCCCGAAGTGTTTCTGGCATTGGGTCAAGCCAACGCCATCCTTCATGCCGGTCTAGAGCCGATTCGTGATCGCTTGGTTGAGGGTCATCCCGACTTACTCAAGGTGCTTTCGGAAAGTTCTCTTCCTCTTGAAGGAGAAGATGGTGAGCCACTCGGAGCTGGCGCTCTGTTTGAGATTTTTGTGGGTCTTGCTGCCTTGCCTTCGGGCTTTGATTGGCGAATTGAAGAAGATGAGGCCGCAGCTCTTAGTGCTGCTTTGGCTGATTGTCTATGCAATGGAAAATCTTGGCGTCATTGCCGGGACAAGGTGATGGAGGCTTATCCAGTCACTAAGGCGCAGCGAAGGGAACGTTTTGCGGAGGTGATGGCTGGTTTGAGGGATTACAACGCTGAGGAGCTCGATGGCGAATTGCTTGATCTGCACGCAACTCAGGTGGCCTTGGGTGGAGTTAAGAGACAGGGAGCAGAGGGGTTCCTGGATGATCTAAGGGCCCGCTCAGAGTTGTTGGTTGATCAGGAAGCACCGGAAACATAGCGGGCTTGCTGGACTCGACGAGCCAGGCCAAGACGACGCAACGCCTTCACGTGCTGCCAGGTGATGTCGAATTCAAACCATCGCAGGCCATGACGGGCGCTGGAGGGATAAGCATGGTGGTTGTTGTGCCAACCCTCGCCGAAGGACAGCACCGCCACCCACCAGCAGTTGCGAGAGAGGTCTGGGCTGTCGAAGTTGCGGTAGCCAAATGCATGGGTCGCCGAGTTCACAAACCAGGTCACGTGGTACACAACCACCAGTCGCAGGGGGATGGCCCAGAGCACTAGGCCAAGTCCTCCACCGTGCACCTGGGCGACTTCCCCGTACCAGTAGAGACCAAGACCGAGAGGGATCTGTAGCAGCAGGAACCAGCGATCAAGCCATCGGAAGAAAGGGTCGGCTAGCAGATCTCCTGCAAAGCGGTCCATGTGATCCAGCGCTGGAATCTCATGCAGCATCCATTCACTGTGGGCCCACCACAGGCCACGGCCAGCGTCGTGGTGGTCATTGGTTTGGTCGGAGTAGCGGTGATGGTGGCGATGCAGAGCCACCCATTCGATGGGGCCACTCTGGCAGGCAAGCGTGGCCATGATCACCAGAATCCTCTCCAGCCAAACAGGTACGACAAAGCTGCGGTGAGCGACCAGTCGATGCAATCCCAAGGTCACCCCGAGCACCGTGGTCCAATAAAGAACGGCAAAAGCGACCAACCCTTGCCAGCTCCAAAAGCGTGGTAGCAGTGCGAAGGTTGCTGCTACATGCATGGCCAGCATGAAACTGGTGGTCCCCCATTTGAGTCGACGTTGTTTTGCTGGTAGTGGCTCACGATGAGCCTTTACAGCAGCCCACAACCGTTGCTGACGGTTTGTGGCTGAAGAGACCGGAAGAGGGGAAACCAAGAGGTACTCCTTTGGATGGGTCGGCCGCTTGGCTTGTAAGGCGAGTGGAGCGGAGAGGGCCGAGACATGTTCAAATCTAAAGGAACTATGGAACCGTTTCCAGGGGCCATAGCTCAGCTGTGCATCTTCTTGATGCGTGCTGAGCTATGGCAGTTTTGCCAATGATTTGCGCTGACTTGGTTCGGTGAACTGTGATTTTGGCAATGTTGTGCTCTTGTTCTTCACTTTCGATTTCGTTTGACGTTCAACGAGGATTCAGCATGGGGATGATTGATTCTGACCCCGGGTTGTTTTGAAGACATTCCCCGCAGCTGGCTTTGATGAAGTGCTGGTGCAGGCGTGGGCCAGGCGGCAGGTTGGCTCTGTCTCTCAGCGCCTTGAGGGGATCGCATGCGAGCGGACGGCTGCCGTAGCGGTTCGCCTTGAGAAGGTTTTGGAGGCTTTCAGCAGCGAACGAGTCGCCACGCAACACTTTGCTTCCATTACCGGTTATGGCCATGGAGATCAGGCTCGGGAGGTGGTTGACCGTGTTTTTGCAAGGGTGCTTGGTGCTGAGAAAGCAGCTGTTCGACTCCAGTTTGTGAGTGGTACCCATGCAATTGCGACTGCGTTGTTTGGCGTTCTTCGACCTGGTGACCGACTCTTGTCAGTGACCGGAGACCCTTACGACACACTTGAAGAAGTGATTGGTCTGCGTGGATCCGGCCAGGGATCCTTAACCGAATTAGGGATCTCTTATGACCAGCTGCCCCTCACTGCCGAGGGATGTGTGGATGTCCCTGCCTTGGAACGAGCCTTGGAGGCGCCAACAAGGATGGTGTTGATACAGCGCAGCTGTGGCTACAGCTCGCGGTCATCTCTTTCGATCAAAGCTATTGGCGAGTTGTGTCATCGCATTCATAACTCTCAGCCTGGGTGTGTCTGTTTTGTCGACAATTGCTATGGCGAGCTTGTTGAGGATTTGGAGCCCCCAGCAGTTGGTGCTGATCTGATTGCGGGCTCTTTGATCAAAAATCTCGGTGGCACGATTGCTCCAACTGGTGGCTATGTCGCCGGTCGGGCTGATTTGGTGGAGCAGGCTTGCTGCCGGCTCACTGCCCCAGGGATCGGTAGTCAGGGGGGCACTGGCTTTGATCTTTATCGGTTGGTGTTGCAGGGGCTGTTCTTAGCTCCACAAATGGTGGCAGAGGCATTGATCGGAGCTGATTTGGTCGCGGGTGTGTTCGACACTTTGGGCTTTGCAGTGAAGCCCTCGATGGGAGCCTTTCGTAGCGATTTAATTCAGGCGGTGCAGCTTGGAGACCCTGAGGTTTTGAAAGTTGTTTGCAGGGCCTTTCAGGCATGTTCACCTGTTGGCGCCTATCTCGATCCTGTGCCGGCAGCGATGCCTGGGTATGCAAGCGATTTGGTGATGGCGGGCGGAACATTTATCGACGGCAGCACCAGTGAGTTTTCTGCAGATGCTCCCTTGCGCCCCCCTTACAACCTCTATGTGCAAGGAGGTACCCATCGCACTCATGTGGAATTGGCACTTATCCGAGCTTTGGTGGCTTTGGTTCGCGCCGGTTTGCTGGATGTACCCCAGACTGGGTGAGCTTTGCCTCGCCAGGCTCGATGGCTTTCCAATTCCCCGACCACTTTCGGTTTGCCGATACCCATGAATACGCCAGCTTGGATGGTGAATTGGTGCGGGTAGGCATCAGTGCCTTTGCTGTTGATCAGTTGGGTGACATTGTGTTTGTGGATTTGCCGGAGGTGGGCGATCTCCTTAATCGTGGCACCACTTTCGGTTCCGTTGAGTCGGTGAAAGCTGTCGAGGATTTGCATGCTCCGATCAGCGGTGAGCTGGTGCGGATTAATGAGTCGGTGCTTTCCAGTCCGGATGAACTCCAAAATGATCCTCATGGTGAGGGGTGGCTGCTCTTGGTTCGCCCGGAGGACCCAGCTCAATTGCAGGATCTGATGGACGCAGCCACCTATGCCAACAAGGTGGCTGTCGAATCCATCAACTAATCACCCTATGAAGTGCGCTGGTTCTGGGCCAAATTTTCTAAACTTGTTTCCATCTTGCTGATGAATGTCCCTTGACCCTGCTTGAACAGCGTGCAGTTGATGCTTCAAGCATTCAGCCGTCACCTTTTCTGGTGAGGCACATTGGGCCCAGCTTTGAAGACCAGCAGCACATGCTGCAGGAGCTTGGTCATCGTGATCTTCAGAGTTTTGTTGCCGCTGTAGTTCCTCCAGACATTCTCGAGAAAACGACATCTAGTCGTTCCCTTCCTGAGGGCTGTGGTGAAGTTCAGGCTATGGAGGAACTGCGTCTCATCGCGGCTACGAATCGGGTGAGGCGTTCTTTAATTGGGCTTGGCTACTACGGCACAGCAACGCCTGCGTTGATTCAGCGTCAGGTGCTTGAAAATCCTGCTTGGTATACCGCTTACACCCCTTATCAGGCTGAGATCTCTCAAGGACGACTAGAGGCTCTGTTCAACTTCCAGACGCTGATCAGTGAGCTCACGGGGTTACCGATCGCCAATGCTTCGTTGCTTGATGAGGGAACGGCAGCGGCTGAGGCGATGAACCTCAGCTTTGCGATTTGCAAGCGTCCTCAGGCACATCGTTTTCTCGTGGATGCGGAGGTTCTTCCCCAGACTCTTGCCGTGTTGAGAACTCGGGCTGAACCTCTGGGCATTCAGCTCGAGGTAGCCGAGCCGATGACCTTTCAGTTTGATGCTGAGGTGTTTGGTGTTTTGCTTCAGTTGCCTGGATGTAGCGGCAGGCTCTGGGATCCCACGACCTCCATTCAGGCTGCTCATGAGGTAGGGGCGCTGGCAACAGTTGCCATTGATCCTCTTGCCCAGGTTTTGATTACTCCAGTGGCTGAATTTGGAGCTGATATTGCTGTTGGCAGTGTTCAACGGTTTGGGGTGCCAATGGCCTTTGGGGGACCTCACGCCGCCTTTTTTGCCACCCTTGAGATCTTCAAGCGCCAGGTCCCCGGACGTCTAGTCGGCCAGTCTGTGGATGCTGAGGGGCAACCGGCTTTGCGATTGGCGTTGCAGACTCGGGAGCAACACATCCGCCGAGACAAGGCCACCAGCAATATCTGCACTGCGCAGGTCTTACTGGCTGTGATGGCGTCGTTCTATGCAGTGCACCATGGACCCGATGGGCTCGCTGCAATCGCTAGACGAGTCCTGCTTTTACGGGCTCAACTGGAGAGGGGATTGCACCAGTTGGGCTATCCAGTCCAGTCGATAGCTCGCTTTGACACTGTTGAGGTGATCTGTCGCGAAGCTCCGGCTGTTCATCAGGCAGCCGCTTTGGCGGGATTCAACCTGCGGGTGCTGCCTTTGGGTGTTGCTCCAGAGGCAGCCCATGGATTTGGGATTAGTTTTGATGAGCTCAGCACTGATCAGGAGCTGAAGTCGATCCTCCAGATTTTGGCTGAGGCTGCAGGTCAGCCTGTGCCAGTTCTCGAAGACCCTGGCAACCCTCACTTCGAGGAGCTTGTTGGCTTGCCGTTGCGCCAGCGACCTTGGTTGCAGCAGCAGGTGTTCCATCGCTATCGCAGCGAAACCGAGTTGCTTCGCTACCTCCAGCGACTGGTGGGCCGCGATCTTTCATTGGTTCACGGGATGATCCCCCTGGGCAGCTGCACCATGAAGCTCAATGCTGCAGCTGAACTGATCCCCATTAGTTGGAGGGAGTTTGCGGCGCTGCATCCTTTTGCTCCTCAGGATCAGTGTCATGGGTATCAGAGATTGGTTCAGGACCTGGAACATTGGTTTGCAGAAATTACTGGCTTTGCCGGGGTGTCTTTGCAGCCGAATGCCGGCTCTCAGGGGGAATTAGCTGGCTTGTTGGTGATTCGCGCTTGGCATCATTCCCGCGGAGAGCAGCAGAGAGATGTTTGTCTGATTCCCACCAGTGCCCATGGCACCAATCCAGCCACGTGCGTGATGGCCGGTTTGCGGGTGGTGCCTGTGGCTTGTGATGCAGAGGGGAATGTGGATCTCAACGATTTGGCTAGCAAGGCAGAGGCCCATGCTCCTCAGCTGGCAGCCCTGATGGTCACCTATCCCTCAACCCATGGTGTCTTTGAACCGCAGATTCGTGAAATCTGTGAGCTCGTTCATGGTCACGGTGGCCAGGTGTATCTGGATGGCGCCAATCTCAATGCGCAGATCGGTTTTTGTCGTCCTGGGATCTATGGCGCTGATGTTTGTCATATCAATCTGCACAAGACATTTTGTATCCCCCATGGCGGGGGTGGACCAGGGGTTGGTCCTATCGCGGTGTCGGCTCATTTGATGCCCTTCCTTCCAGGTCATCCCCTAGCTGTCTGCGGCGGTGAGCAGGGAATCGGCGCAATTTCGGCTGCGCCATGGGGAAGTGCAGGCATCCTGCCGATCAGCTGGATATACCTGCGCATGATGGGTGCGGAGGGATTGCGGCAGGCCAGTGCTGTTGCACTGTTATCTGCTAATTACCTAGCCCATCGGTTGCATCCTCATTACCCGGTGCTGTTTCGGGGTCAAGCAGGGTTGGTTGCCCATGAATGCATCCTCGACCTGCGACCCCTTAAGCGAAGTGCAGGCTTGGAGGTGGATGACATTGCAAAGCGGTTGATGGACTACGGCTTTCATGCCCCAACCGTGAGCTGGCCGGTGGCAGGGACTGTGATGGTGGAACCCACTGAGAGCGAGAGCTTGGAGGAGCTCAACCGCTTCTGCGACGCCATGATTGCCATACGGGAAGAAACGGCAGCGATTGAGTCAGGCCAGATCGATCCTCAGAACAATCCGCTGCGACGGGCACCTCACACCTTGGCGGCCGTAACAGCAGAGGTTTGGGATCGTCCATACTCCCGCGCCGAAGCTGCTTTCCCATTGGCTGAGCAGCGCCAAAGCAAGTTTTGGCCTGCGGTTTCGCGAATTGATAATGCCTATGGCGATCGCAATTTGCTGTGTAGCTGCCCATCGGTTGAGGAGCTTGCTGATAACGCTGTTCTCAAACCTCCCCTGGTCTGAACAGATTAAAGGCAGTAACTTTTCACTGAAAACCGAATTTTTGGTTTTTAATTCAGCACATGTGGCAGTGTTTTGACCATACTGTCCTGCATCTGCACCATCGCTGGGGGGACAGCATGGATAGCGACACTTCATTGAACCAATCAGATCAGTCCTCTAGGGGGGCTGGCTTAAGTCTTCCTACCCTTCCAGACGGATTGGAATCAGCTCTTCTGCAGGGACATACCTTGGCGGTGGATGGTACCAATGTGGTGCGTGTCCCTTTTGGTGTCCGTCAGCCACGCCGTCAACGACCTGAGCGTCCAGAGCGATGGGCAACATTGGTGCTGCCATTTCAATCTCAAGGACACCCCACACCTCCTCCTCATGCTGCCTGATTGATCAGGCCGCATCAACCAACTTTGTTTGCTGAGAGAGACGCCAATCCAGCATCGACTTGACATCTGTCAAGGAACAGATTGGGGTACGGAACGGCAACAAAAGCATTGGACTGCGTTCAGGTCTAACCAACCATGTTTGGTTGCTTTGTGGCAGGAGCAGAAAACCGCGGTATCGAACAGCAGCGTTTTGGCCAGGCTGAGATCCCATCGCGCCGAGAAGTAATTGCAATGATTGGGACATTTCAGTACACAACATGTGGTGTGCCAACCCCTTTCAGAAAGTCTTTATAATTACGAAGGGCTCTTGTTGCCGTCCTCGCGAGCTTCCATAAGGCCTTTTGCTCAAAGGAGTCTGGATGAATTCCAAGTTAGTGAAACTACATTTAAGGGTGTTCCATTTGACTGACAACCTCCCTTGCTTACTCCATATCTAGTGGAGGTAAAGCTCGGTATAGTTGAAGTCGAAGCTCCAGATCGTTAGCGAGACCACCTTGATCGCGGCCTTTGCGATAAATGCAGCTTTCGGCGCATCGATCA
>PVBE010932046.1_pt1 | contig 14111 bp, 9 predicted proteins | sample 1631181 | NCBI WGS metagenome assembly PVBE01 (sample SAMN08397723, study PRJNA350692) | Marine metagenome, whole genome shotgun sequencing project. | isolation source: water | place: Pacific Ocean | collected 2012-04
CCCAGTTTTCTTTCTCTCCAATATGCATGCCGTGGTCCGACCAGAGCACGATAATGGTATCCTTGGAACGTCCGCTTTGCTCCAACCCGTCCAGCAGGCGGCCGACCATGGCGTCGGCAAAGGTGATGCTCGCCAGGTATCCCCGCACTGCCTGCTTCCACTGGTCGTTTTGAGCGACCCATTGATGCCAGCTTCGGCGGCCGTGGTCCCAGGTGTCGGCCAGATCGTCTTCCTGGTGCGAGGGAAGCTGCACCTTGTCGAGGGGATACATGTCGAAATACTTGGCCGGTACCTCCCAGGGGATATGTGGCCGGAAAATGCCTGCGGCGATGAAAAACGGCTTGTCGCGCTTCTTCTTCATTTCGCTCACTGCCCAGTCGACGACCTTGTAGTCACTCATTCCGGAATCGTCCTCGGCCACCGGTAGCCAGCCGAACAAATGGTTGCCCAGCGGACGGCGCCCGAAGCAACTTGCCTCATGGGCCTGCACGGCCTTGGTCGGCGGTCGCACCTGAAAAGGAATCGGTTTGTGGGGCTCGGGGAAATAGGAGTCCCAGGTATCCGGATCGTTTTCGCTGCCGTTCCACCATTGCAGGGAGTGGTAGATCTTGCCGCCGCCCACGGCGATATACCCGTTGTTTCGGAAATGCTGACTCAAGGTCACGACATCGGCCAGTTTTTTGTTCTTACGCCAATTCGGGCCGATCCCTTGAAAGACGTTGGCGGTGATGCCCGAGGTGCTGGGCCGTACCCCGGTCATGATCGCGACACGCGATGAATGACAGGCCGGGGAAGCCGTATGGGCGTTACGAAAGGTCACTCCCATCTTCGCCAAACGATCCAGGTTCGGAGTGATCGCTTGCGGGTGTCCGCCCAACGGACCGATCCAATCGTTCATATCGTCGATGGCAATGAACAAGACGTTCGGCTGGCCCGCCCATAGCCAGTTATTTGAAATTATGAGTAACAATGTGAATATACAGGTTTTCATTTCCAGTAGCGGGTTGCGGATTGGTTGACTTCGTTATTCCAGGTTTGCCATTCTCTAAAAAATTGCTCTGCCTTTTCGGGATGAGTCTCCGCAAGGTTCTTTGCTTCCGACGGGTCGTTTGCCAGATCGTATAGCTCGGCACGTGAGGGGTTGTTTTGCGTTGCCACTAATTTCCAGGTGCCGCTCCGCAATGCACCTGCTGAAGAACTGCGCCAAATTCGGTGACGTCAACGGCGAATGCGGAGCTGGCGGAAGCAGGGAGTAGCGGTTTGAAAAACTTCATCGGATGTTTTGCTCTTCGAGGATTTGAGCAATGACAGCTCGCTCGCTCTCGTGGAATCGGTGAAAGGGGGCGGCCATGAAGTCGTCGCAGACCCCGACGATCGAGAGAGCGCATTTCAGGCCTTTGATGATGGCTGAGCCATACTGCCCGACAGAATAGAGTGCGCTGCTGAGAGCGAGGACCCTGGCGCTGAGTTCACGCACTCTGGGCAGGTCGCCAGTCGTAGCTGCGTCGAACAGGTCAACGTAGAGTTGAGGGTGCAGGTTGGCGCCGCCGTTGACTCCACCGTGGCCGCCCATGAGGACAACTTCACCGAGAACCTCTTCCGGACCCACAAGAAACGACCAGTCAGGGCGTCGTTCTTTCCCCAGGCGCACCATCTGTTTGAAGTAGGTCAGATTTCCGGAGCTGTCTTTGAGCCCAACAATGCTCTCCCGCTCCATGGCCCACGCTACAACTTGGCCCGAGAATGAGGTCTTTGTCAGGGCTGGCATATTGTAGAGCATCAGTGGGAGCGGGAGCTCCGGCAGCAGTTGCTCGATGTATTCCTGCAACTCCGGTTGTCCTGCTGGAAAATAGAAGGGGGCTGAAGTCACGACCGCGTCGGCCCCTAGATCTGCAGACTGTTTTGCCAGATTGGCGGACTCGACCAGAGAGGTGTCGGTGATTCCCACGAGGACGGGAATTCTTCCGTTTACGAATTTACATGTCTTCTCAATCAACTCACGACGCAGGCGATAGCTGAGGCTGGGTGCTTCACCAGTCGTCCCGAGTGCAAAGATTCCGGACACGTTGCCTGAAATCATGCGCTCGATGAGCCGCTCAAGACCCTCGTGATCGAGTGTGTCCCGATCCGTCAGCGGAGTGATCATGGGCGGAATGATTCCGGTGTAATTGGGGTCCATGGGAGTTATTGTGAAGCCCGGCCCCTCGGGAATCGGCTCACGATTAATCCAACGAGGAAAATCGTCAGGGTTCCCACAACGATGGTGAGGTTCCCGTGCAGGGCAGGTTGTAGATTTTCCGGCATCCACGGGGCACTCATCCAGAAGATGACAAGAACGCCAATGGTTACCGCTGTGACGGCCGCGACATTGTTGGCCCGCTTTACGATGAGGCCGAGGAGGAAAAGCCCCAGTATCCCTCCTGAGAAAATTGAGGAGATTTTCCACCACGCATCCAGAGCACTTTGGACTCTTGTCATGGCCAGGGCTGCGCCTGTTCCGACAATACCGAAGGCGATCGTCGCGCCATGGAGAACTTTCATACCGGTGGCCTCGGTGGGCTCGCTTTTACTGAAACGCTTGACGATATCGCACCACGTGAGCGTCGCCGATCCATTCAGCGAAGAGTCGACCGAGCTCATGGCGGCCGCAAGAACCGCCGCGATCAAGGTTCCAGTGATGCCCACGGGTAGCTCCGTTGCGATGAAGTGGGGGAAAACCTTGTCGCCTTTCCCAATCGTATCGGGGAGCAGATCAGGCTGTGCCTGGTAAAAGGCAAAGAGCCCCGTTCCGACGAGAAAAAGGAGAGCCGAAATCGGAACATAAAGCAGAGCGCCGAGCCAGACGCTGCGCTTGGCGGCTTCTTCACTGTTGGCGGTCGCGTAGCGCTGGACGTAGCTCTGATCGATTCCGAAATTCTGGAGGTTGATGAAAAGACCAAAGATCAGGATGACCCAGAAGGTGGGTTCGGCGAGTGAAAGCCCCATGCTTCCCAGTGAAAATTTATTCGCATCATTCGCGATGGCAAAGACCTGCCCCGGCCCCTCAGGCATGCCGGTGAAGATGATTCCCAGACACAGGAAAATTCCGAGGGTCAGCACAATACTCTGAACCACATCGGTCCAGATTACGGCTTCGATTCCGCCGATCAGCGTGTAGACAGTAACCAGCACGCCGGTGACGATGATGATGGTGAAAACACTCCAGCCGGTCAGTGGAGCCAGTGCGAGGGCGACCAGGTAGAGAATGGTGCCAACTCTTCCCATCTGTGTGAGCAGGTAGCATACCACCGCGTAGACCCGGGCCCATGGACCGAAGCGTTCTTCAAGGTGGGTATAGGCGGAAACGGTCCCTGACTTCCGAAAGAAGGGAACGAAGTAGCGTGTCGCAACCCATGCGGCGAGAGGAAGTGAAAGGCCGAAAACGAAAGGGTTCCAATTGGCGTCGAAAGCCTTCCCCGGATTGGCGAGAAAACTGATGCTGCTGACAAAGGTTCCGAAGATCGAGAGGCCGACAGCCCATCCCGGAAGAGCCCCTCCGGCAGCCATAAACCCCTCCGTTGTTTTGGAGCGTTTCGCCAGCCAGATGCCGAGTCCGACGACGCCGAACAGATAGGCGACGAGAACAATTAGGTCGATAGTTTTCATTCGGGTGGTCTTATCTTTTAACTAGATTAGAGATGAGGCGCTATCCTGAGCATCAGTTTTGGGTGGTCTTCGGGAACTGCGTGGCGAGCTTCTCCGCCAATTGGTTCACTTCCTGTTCTCTTTCTTTCGACAGATTCTTCGTTTCTCCCGGGTCAATGGAATGGTCGTATAATTCATGGGCTATGATGCTGCCGTAGTTTCTCTACTTCGGCAACACCAGTTCATCCGCTGAGCGGGCCAAAAACGGCGGCACATTCAACAGGCAGACTTTCCCGGCCACGTTTCGCAGACTCCACAGTTTTCCGTCCATGCCTTCCGGGACTTCGGCACTGATGAATGCGCCTCCTTCGGTTTTTAATTCCATAGCGACCGCTCCCGCCGGATCAACGAGGTTGCCGCCTCCGGCCGCGGAATAGAGGCCAATTCGCCGGGTGCCTTTCGGGACATAGAAATAGAGATGCCAGCGACCGGTCATGTAGGCGGGGTGATCATCCAGTGACATCTTCCAACTCATCAGTTGGTTCTCCGGCCAGGTGACCGAAGTCATATCCCTGCCATCATCGAGATCGATTCGGTAGGTGCCGGGTTCTTTTGCGATCAGTTTTACGGTTCTGGTTTTGCCATCCGGCGGAACGCCGGCGTCCTCATCCATCAGTGTTTTGCGTTCGCCGGTTTGGCTGGCTCCACCCAGTTTCCACAGTTGTACTTTGACGTTGCCGCGGTCGCGATAGTGTTTGATCAAGCCGCCGGTGATTGCCAGCTCGATGGTGACCGGAGCTTTATCTACCACCGTAAACCAGGAGCGCGGGCCGCGACCGTGTTGAGCCTTTAGCGGAGGAGTCTCAGGGAGGTTCGGGAAAATTGCCTTTGCGGGTGCCAGATTCTCGTCGCTGTATTCTTTGGGTTCAAAGTCGAGTTCCACCTTTTGGTGGTTGGCGAGGCCTATGGTAAGAAATGCAGAAATGTCAGATTGGTTGAACGGAGTGCTGTTCTTCCATGGATTCTGATCTTCGGGAATATTCCAGAGAGCTTGTTTCGGATGGCTGACCGATTTGTCGCGCCTCATCAAATCGCGCCATAAACCGAGCGTATGCACCATAAATGTGCCGCGCATTCGATAAGCGTGGCGGAGTAAATCTTCGTATGATTTTTGCCTGGCGGCTCCTTTTGCGTTTCGATATTGATCGAATAGCTCACAGTAGCGGGTATAGAGAATCAGATCATCGATTCGGCGGCGCTCGGCTTCGTGTCCGGCAGTCAGGTCGCGGGCCTCATTAAGTTGACTATACATTCGGGCGAGAACGTCGTCGAAAACGAGACGGGCGCTTTTGTTGGAGCCCTCGATCAGTTGATAGAAGATTGCCATCGCTTGTTTGGCCGGGCCAAAGCATTTTTCGAGAAACTCATCGACGATTTCGTCGCGGCGTTTTGCTTCGTCGAGATCCCACATGACTCGCGAGGCAAAGTAATAACCCAAACCGTTGCAGCCCCAGTTGTCGCTTGATTCGGCGGACAGAAACCGGGCGCCGGCGGCGTGAAATTTCGGTATGGTTTCACTGAGATAGTCCAGGTTGCTGCCGCGGGCAGCGCCGGGCAGATCCCGGTCCCATGTGTGGACGCTGTAGTATTCGCGGATCCCGATCGTGGCCCCTTTTTCCGACCAACCGGTGATGATGTCATCGACCGTTTTGCCACCCTTGATAAAACCCGTAGCGGCGCTGATCACCACCTTCGGATGAACTTTGAATGACGGGGGCGGCGAGTGATAACTGTAGGCATACATGCCGACGAAACGATCGCGTCCGGATGATTGGTTGATTGCTTCGGCAACGGTGTTTGCCAAAAGCAGCGCCCGGTCGCTTGCCGGCCCGATCTTTTGACAGGCATCGCACTCACACCAGTTACCGCCGTCGCTCGGGTCAACAGAGACGCTGTCTGCCTCCGGATTTTTTGCGAAAAACTCTTCGGCGTAGGCAACGGCCGCGTCGAGAACTCCCGGATTGCCGATGCATAGTTTGGCATGGGGGACGATGTGGCGTTTGCCGTCGACCAGAGCATAGTATTCGGGATGGGCGTCAAATGTCTTTTGTTGCGAGCGGATCAGTCTGCCATAGGCATGGCCGGTGTTCAGTGCGAAGCCGCCACCCATCCGGTTGCGTTCGTTCCATTTCGCCCAGGCTTCCCGGTTGTGATCCCAATAGCCGAAGCCCGGCCAGATGCGCCTGGATGCATAGTCGGGAGACTCCTTGATATCCATTTCTACCGTGATGGTTGGCAAATTCGGTACGATTTCCCAGGCATCACCCGGGAAATATTGTCGATAGCCGAGCCGGTATAGCAGATCCCAAACAGCGTGTGGCACTGCTGCAGGAGTTGCACCTTCGATCAGCAGGCCGTCTTGTTTTGAGGTAAAGATCTGGTAGTTTTCCCTGGCCATCAAGTCCGGCTCTTGTTTGGCGATTTGCAACCTGATTGCCGGTCCGGATTTTGCTTCCGTGGTGATTTCAAAATCGGCACCGGAAATTCTGCGAAGCATGTCTTGCAGCTGGATCGCAGTCTTCCGAATTGGTTCTGATCCTTCCGGAATAGCAATGACCATTTTGGCTTCACCCTCTGCTGAAAGAGTCACGAGTTCGGGCTCTGCGGTTCTGAGAATTCCCGGCAACATAAGAATGGTGATACCGGCTGCGAGTGAGAGGTTAGCTGCTTTCATGCTATCAAACGGGTTTTATTTGTTTTGCGGGAGATCGGGTTGATTATCCACGTTTTAGCAAACGCGGCTACGGCTAACTGTAGGGTAGCGGTGGCTTCCAGCCGCCGTGCAGATCATTACTTTTTCCATATCGGCTTTCCTTTGTAAACGCTACCGATTTCGTACTTGGGATTTGGCTCTACGGCCTGATCCATGATTTTCGATATCTGTTCGACAATTTCGGGATGTGAGGCTGCCAGGTTTCCCGTCTCGCCGATATCGCGGGACAAATCGTACAGCTGCATTGTTCCGGTGGCGCTGGACCGGATTCCTTTCCAGTCTTTCATTCGCACTGCCTGGCGATACTGCTTTCCACGGCAGTGACCATAGTCCCAATAAAGAAAGCTTCGCGGCGTTTTGAGCGGTTTCCCTTGCAGAGCGTCGACTACCGATATGCCGTCGGTTCGGTCCGGCAGCTGAGTTCCGGCTAGCTCGCAAAAGGTGGGCAGCATGTCCTGGAAAGCGATGACTTCGTGGCTCGCTTTGCCTGCAGGTATAGTTCCCGTCTGGCGGGCGATAAACGGGACGCGAATGCCGCCTTCGGTCAGGTCACGTTTGTATCCCCGCAAGGGGCCGCTGGACTGAAAGCGTTTGCCGTTGACTTTGTGGCCGCCGTTGTCGCTTGTGAATATGATCAGTGTGTTTTCTCCGATGCCCTGTTCTTCGACCAGGTCAACGATTCGGCCGACATCTCTGTCTAAAAGATGAACCATTGCGGCATACTTTTTTGATCGCTCGTCCCAGTCGCGATCCGTGTAGGGAGCGGTCGACGGAACGGTGAATCCGTTGGGATCTTCGTCTTTTGCGGCAAAATGAGGAACGGTGTAGGCGACGTATAGAAAGAATGGCTGGTCGCCGGGTTCTCGAATGAACTTCAGGGCTCTTTCGGTGAGCAGATCGTGACTGTAGTGTTTGCGGGAGGAGGTGTTGCCTTTCAGTTCGTGTCGCGCCTCATCATCGTCGAGGTATTCGGGGTAATAATAATGAGCATGATCCTGATTGAGGTAGCCGAACCAGGTATCGAATCCCTGGTTGGTTGCGCGACCGACAGTTCCGGCATCGCCGAGGGACCATTTACCCACACCACCGGTTCGATAGCCGGCGTGTTTCAGTCGTTCAGCCACGGTGATATCGTCCTCTTTCAGGTAGGTGTGGTAGTGCGGCACGTTGTCGCGGGCCGGGGTGTGGCCGTTGTGCAGCCCGGTCATGAGGACGCTGCGACTGGATGCGCATACCGGTCCTCCTGCGTAGGCCTGGGTAAAGCGAACTCCTTGCTCAGCGAGGCTGTCGATGCGGGGTGTTTTGATCAGTTTCTGTCCATAGCAACCGAGGTCTCCATAGCCGAGGTCATCCGCCATGATGAAAATGATATTTGGCTGGCTAGCCGGTAGCAAAGTGCCGGAAAATAAGAGTAACAGCGTAAAGAAACAGTTTTTCATTTCCTGTAACGGGTTGCGAACTGGTTGACTTCGGTGTTCCACGCTTGCCATTCGCTAAAAAGTTGCTCTGCCTTTTTTGGATGAGTCTCCGCAAGGTTCTTTGCTTCCGACGGGTCGTTTGCCAGATCGTATAGCTCGGTACGTGAGGGGTTGTTTTGCGTTGCCACTAATTTCCAGGTGCCGCTCCGTAATGCACCTGCTGAGGAACTGCGCCAATATAGAGAACGCGGCGGTAAGGGTTCACCTTTGAGGCAGAGATCCGTCAGGTTCAGGCCGTCAGTTTTGTCCGGTGTTTCGATGCCGCTTAGACTCAGAAGGGTTGGGAACAGGTCATTGGAGTGTGCGGTTTGGTCTGTGATTCCCGGAGCAATCTTTCCCGGCCATGAAACGATTGCCGGCACCCGGTGGCCCCCTTCGTATAGCTGGGTTTTCTGGCCACGCCATTTGCCGTTGCTGGATATATTCTTGAAGTTCTTTCCGTAGGTCAGGTAACCGCCGTTATCGGAGGTAAAGATGACCACGGTGTTGTTTGTGATCTGCCATTTTTTAAGTGCGGCAACGATCTCTCCCACACTGGTATCGAGAGACTCGATCATGGCTTTCACATGTGGAGCGACGTTGCCTGGATCGGGAATGATGCCCCACTTGTCTTTGTGCCAGTTTTTTCCGGCAGTTCGCTGTGGCGGATCTTTCGGGCCCTGCCATGGGAAGTGGATGGCGAGATGGGGGAGGTAGAGAAAGAAAGGTTTATCGTGATTGGCTTCGATGAAGTCGAGGCTGTGCCTGGTCAGCATTTCGGTGGTGTACCCTTTTTCCATCTCTATCTTTTCGTGGTTCCACCAGTCCTCGTTTCCGGACCTATCGATTTGAGTATGGAAATCCCCGTCGCCGGAAACCAGACCCCTGAAAACATCGAAGCCCTGGCGGGTGGGTAAAAACGGAGCCTGATAACCGAGATGCCACTTGCCAAAACAGCCGGTAGCATAGCCCGCTTTTTGCAATCGTTCTGCGATGGTTACCGCTTCCAGTGGCAATCCAAGATGTCTTTGTTTGGTTCCAGAAAGGGCACCGTCAAAAATCTTTCCGAATCGCTGAGGATAGCAGCCCGTCAGAATGGAAGCGCGGGTCGGACTGCACATCGCGCCCCCGGAATGAAAGTCGGTGAATCTGAGGCCGGTAGAGGCGAGGGCGTCAATATTAGGTGTGTTGTTGGTCTTGCTTCCGTAGCATCCGGGGTCTCCATATCCGAGGTCGTCGGCAACGATGAGCACAAAATTCGGCCCGTCGGCTGCAAAGCACACTGGTGAGAGGAATAAAAGGGCGGTCGCCAGAAGTCTTGTCATCACTACAGTTTCTCCAGATCGAGGACGATATGTTTCACGCTTTGTCGCATCCAGGTATAGGTAATGTGAACTTTACCATCCTTTGCCTGGATGATCGCCGGGTAGGAAAATTCGCCTTCGCTTTTTTCCAGCGTGAGAACTGGCTTCCACGACTTCCCGTCTTCCGAGATGGCGACGTTGATCATCGTGCGATGCGACGGGAATGGTCCTTTGCGAAGCGTGTGGTTGTAGACCAGCAATTGCCGACCGTCCGACAAAGTAACGGCATCGGTGCCTGAGTTCGGGTTCGGCAATTCAGTCGCTTGCAGAGGACTCCACGTATTGCCGCGATCGTTTGACCAGCTCTCCGCGACGACGCTTTCTTTCGTTCGGCAGAGAACCTGCAGACGTCCGTCTGAGTACGTCAGGATACTGGGCTGGATGGCATTGAATTTCCCGTCAATCGGGCCGATCACTTTCCATGTTTTGCCGAGGTCGCGAGTTACTTCGAAGTGAATTTTCCAGCCATCGTTCTCGGTGCTCGTGGGACACAGAATGGTTCCGTCATTGAGTTGGATAGGCTTGTTCTTGACCGGCCCGAGGAGGTTTCGGTTCGCTTCGGGTAGGGAATCGTCGGTGCCAAGTCGCCGTGACTTTGACCATGTCTTGCCGTCATCGTCGGACGTGATCAACGCACCCCACCAGTCACGTGGGTTGAGTCCGACCTTGTAGAACAACATCAACGGGCCTTTCTGCGGTTGGAACAAAACCGGATTCCAACATGCGTAGTCCTGATCTTCGTTTTCCGAGCCATTGACCACTTCAACCGGTGTCGACCATTCGCCGTTGACCTGACGTGATACCCAAATACCGACATCCGGATTCTTTTCGCGGGTTCCTCCAAACCACGCCGCGACAAACCCGGATGGAGTTTCCACAATCGTCGATGCGTGGCATTGAGGAGTGGGGCGTCCTTCAAGAGCGTAGATTAACTGGGCAGACAGGCAGGCTCCTTCACCCGCGGTCGCTTGAGGAGGTTCATTTGCCTGTAGTGAGGAACTGAAAAGGAGTGCCAGGGTGAAGACTGCGTTTTTATAGTTCATGCTGTCGCTTAACGTTTAGGTTTGGTTTTCAGTGCTGTTTGTTCCAGTTTTATTGCCAACCCGGCGATTAACGATTGTTTATCGCGTCGTTTGGCGAGATTGGTCATTTCATCGGGATCGTAGGTGTGGTCGTATAGTTCTCTAGCCTTAACCTCGCCGTTGCTGAAATTCCGCCATTCGGTATAGCGATACTGCTCGGTCCGGATGGAATAGCCCATGATTTGCGGCGTTTTGCCCCGTGGATAGTTTGGGCGTGGGGTTTGGGTGATGGCAACCTCTTTGACGGTTTGGTCAGGTTTTTCCAAAATCGGTACCAGTGATTTTCCCTGCAAGTCATCCGTTGTTTTTAAACCGCAAAGTTCAGTCAAAGTCGGGTAGAGATCCAACAACTCGACCAATGCCGGAGCGCGCTGTCCATGCTTGTGTTTTGGTGAGTCAATAATTAACGGTACCTTTGCATCCAGTTCGAAAGCGGTGGTCTTGCGGGTCAGGCCGTGTTCACCGAGATGCAGGCCGTGATCGGACCAGAAAACAATCACTGTATTTTCACGCAAGCCCAGTCGGTCGAGTTCATCGATGACTTTACCTGCCTGAGTGTCGAGATAGCTGATCGCAGCGAGATGACCGTGGTGCATTTCTCTAAGGTCTTCAGAGTTGCTGCCACCTTTGTAGCGGGCGCTGGTCAGAGCGACCTCCGGCACATCGACGGGAGGTGTGACCTGGCGGGGAACCGGGATCTTATTGGGGTCATACAGGTCCCAGTATTTTTTCGGCGCGTTAAACGGGGTGTGCGGTTTCCAAAATCCCACTGCCAGAAAAAATGGATTGCCGTCTTTTGCCAGTTTTCCGAGAGCTTTTATCGCTGTTTCGGCAACGCGTCCATCGAAGTAGGCATTGTCAGGAACGTCGCGACATTGAGTGCCTCCTTTGCCACTTGCCAGATTGGATGGCAGCTCGCCTGCGACAACAGGTTTATCGTTGCCGTGGCTGTTGTAATGCAGCACCGAGGGGACGCTCCAGGAGGCGGGATCACCTTTCCATTCATCCTGGCGCCAGTTGTGGAAGATCTTGCCGATACATTGGGAGTGGTATCCGTTCTGTTTGAAGTATTGCGGAAGTGTGATCGCATTCGGTACATTCTTTCGAAAATGGGTCGGCAAATCCCAAACCCTGAGAGTATCAGGGCGCAGTCCGGTCAACATTGATGCCCGGGAAGGATTACAGACTGTCTGCTGACAATAGGCTCTTTCAAATAGAGTTCCCTGTTCAGCCAATCGATCAATGTTAGGGGAAATGACGTGTTTACTGCCGTAACAGCCCAGTTCCACGCGCAAATCGTCGACGGCGATGAACAGGACGTTCGGCGACTTGTCCCCGGCAAAACCGGGGCAAACCAGAAGTAGGGAGCATAAAAATGTGAGGATGGTTTTCATCGCACTGACGCAGGGCAAAACTATCAGAGTTTTCCATTTGGGTGAAGATGCCTTTTGAAGCTTGTTATATGCCTTAGCCTGTCCCTTTCAGGCAGCTGGCCTGCCGCAAAACTACCTCTTCAATTTTGACCTGACACGTGGGTTCGATTCCCATCACCCGCTCCACCTTCATTTTAACCCACAAAAACAGTGTTATTCTTAATTTTCCTCTTTGAAAAAGAGCGAACTTACTACCAAAACTTACAACACTTCCATTGTTGTTCATGGTAGTCAGATATGCCACTTGCTCAGGCTACAGAGTCCTGCATTTGCGAGAGGATGTATTCTCTGACGCTTGCCATATGCCACAGTCGGACACCTTTTAGGCAGCTGGGTGCATAAAATTCTTTTGGGCATAATGGTCAAGGTTGGTTAGGCCTACTGGCGCGGGTTTCTTCTGAGCGATTGTTGCTCAGGATTACGCTGCATTCCTGCCAGTTCCTCTTTGGTGATCATGCCATCCTGATTACGGTCGCCCTTGTCGAACATTCTTCCGGCTTGGTTGAGCAGTTCCTCGGCGCTAATTCGGCTATCATTATTGGCATCGATCTCGCGGGCATGGCCCTTTAGAAACCCGGCCATGGCACCACGTGCGCCGGTTCCATTAAGTTCGTCGCCAACGATGATACCATCCCGGTTGCGATCGTAACCGCCAAAGGCAGTTGTAGCTTGTATCAACATTTCCTGGCGCGAAATGATTCCATTGCCATCGGCATCAATTTCCTTGCCGTGCACAAAAAGCCAGGGTTGGCGCACTTCCCCATCTTGGACTTGGCCCTTGGGGCCCAGACCTTTCGATCCAGGGCCTCTGGGTTCCTGCGGTCGACCTTGTTGACCGCCTTGCCTACCGCGTTGGCCATCGGCAGGCCGGGTTTCCTCACGTGACAGCTGTCCGTCTTTGTTGCGATCGAGTCCACGCAGAGCCGCAGGTGCGTTCTGTAATTCAACAACGGAAAGTTCGCCGTCTTCATCAGTATCCAATGCCAGAATAATCGGGTTGCGGGAACGTCCTTGACCTCCCCCCTGGCCGCGCGGCTGTTGTTCTCCACCTTGAGCGCGTTGCCCACCACCATCTTGGCCGCGTAGTCTTTGTTGCCCGCCACTGCCGGCATTGGCATCAGGCATCGGCAATCCTGTAGCGGGATCGATCCGAATGTTGCCGGGATTGGTGGCGGGCGGGCGTTGGGCGTTACCACCTTGCGGCTTGGGTTGTCCGGCGTTTCCGCGTTGACCACCTCGGTCTACGCCTCTAGGTCGTTTGGAACGGACAGGCACCACGTTGTTGATATTGGTAAAATCCAAGCGTGCCTTGCCGTCAGGAGGGCTTTTCACCGTGTATCGGAAGATGACGGTGTTATCGAGCTTGATGTCATTGCTCCAAATGAACTTAGCGCCCTTAAAGTCGTGTTCAAAAAACGGTGCCTTCGGGCCCACTTCCTCCTCGGTGTACTCTTTCGCATAACCCCACGAGCTGTCATCGAAGTCGATGGCATTCCATTTTTGCGGCAGGGCAACTCGCATGACCTTCGGGTTTTTCACATCACCATTGAGCGGCCCCCAGAAAAACCGCTTGGCCTTCCATTTGCTGCTGGTGACCGTGCCGTCACCGAGTTTCAGAATGAACCCACCATCGCCGATATTGGTGTTGGCATATTCCATTCCGGTTTTTGGGTCGGCATTGTCTCGCGCCAGCACGGCGATCGTCATTGGGTAGGTGGGAAGCATGTCCACGGAGATGACGTTGTGAGGGATAAAAGTAATGGAATCGACAGCGACCAGTTTGCCGTTGATGTACATCTCAAAGGTGTTGTCGGCATATACGTTGGCCTTGACCGTGTCGCCAATGGTTGGCTTGCGAAGGTCGCCATTTGGCTGGGCGGATAAGTGAGGAGATGCCAAAACCATTCCAATGAATACTGCCAGTCCTGAAATGAGTGTTTTTGTTGTCATGATCTTCATTTTTTTATTCTTTCTAATTGTTAGGCGGGGAGAAGGTTGCTATATATCAACCAGTCAGCATAAACTGGAGAACAAGCTGCCGGAGAGAACCACACAAACCGGCATTCTCTCCCCGCCCTTTCCCGCAACCAACTTGGGAATACGGGAAATCATTGCGGACGTCGTGACGGCGACTGTCCGTTGCGTCCACCCCGACCCGCCCCCACCTGCCGCCGTTGGTAGGTTTCGTTTCGGGTGTTACCATTGGTGTCTTTAAACTCAAATTGAACCGACTTGGTTTCCAATTCCAAGAACCGCACGGAACCCAGTTGATTATTGATCTGATAAACCAAACTATTCCAACCCTGTTCATCCTTGTGAAAGCCGGTAATTTTAGCGCCCTTTAATCCACGTAGTGCGGGCCGGACACCTTGGGCACG
>PVBE011652336.1_pt1 | contig 14111 bp, 10 predicted proteins | sample 1631181 | NCBI WGS metagenome assembly PVBE01 (sample SAMN08397723, study PRJNA350692) | Marine metagenome, whole genome shotgun sequencing project. | isolation source: water | place: Pacific Ocean | collected 2012-04
CCCTCGCCCGGCGCCTGGGCCTGACGATCACCGTGGTCTTCGCCGATCTGAACGGCCTCAAGGCGCTCAACGACGAGCACGGCCACGCCTGGCGTGACCGCGCCCTCGAGGACACGGCCGACCTGCTCCGCGACACCTTCCGCCAGGCGGACCTGCTGGCCAGGGTGGGTGGCGACGAGTTCATGGCCATGATGATCCACGGCAGTGGGCGCAGCCCGATCTCGCGCCTGCGGGCTGGCCTCGAGCGCCACAACCGCACCCAGAAGCGCCCCTACACTCTGTCCATCGCTCTGGGTGCTTCCCTGGTGGCAGCGGGCACAGCCATCACCCTCGAGGAAGTGTTGGAGGAGGCGGACGCCAAGATGTACACGGACAAACAGCGTCACTACGCCGCGCTGGGGCTGGTACCCAGGAGCCGCTGAGCCCAGAACGCTTGACAGCAAGAGGGGGCTCGCCCAAAAAGTCCGACCGATCGGTCGAAGTCCGACTGGATGGTCGAGGAACGCCGCCAGAGAGAGCACGAGCGACGACACGGGCAGTCCCGCGGACGACACCGGACCGATCCTCGACGACAGCGACGAGCGAGTCCCGAGGGAAGGCTGCGGAGCTGGCTGCGGCGGGCCAAGAGGTCCCCTGGGCTGGTGGCTCCCCCTACCGCTGGCTACCGCACGACGCAGGCGAGCTCGAAACGGAGACCGACTGCTGGTCGGGGTTCGCCATCGTTCACTCCTCTCCCAGCGGATCCTCGAAGCCAAGCTCGAAAGCGGGAGCCTCTTCCATTCTGATCACGTTTTCGTCCTGCTCGTAACGAATCGAAGGGGGAGCGGGACCCATGAGGGGCGCGCCCGGACCCAGGATGGTGCCCAGATCGGCGTTGGCCGGAGCGATGACCTCCATGCCTCGCGTCGGGGTCAGGCGCGCAGCTTCGATGCGCACCGTCCGCGGGTCCGACTCCGGGGGGGGTCGAGGCGGAGGGGGGGGCTTGGGCGCCAAGTCGCCCAGGAAGCGGCGCGTCACCCACAGGCCACGCAGATAGGGCTTCGAGAGCGTCACGATGGTGCCCACCAGGATCGCGACCGCCAGCACGTGCACCGACCAGTGCACCCCCAGGGTGTTCTGTCGCAATGCGTGCCACGCCTCCCAGTTCACGACGCCCCCTTTCAGCCACCGAGGTCGATGCCGCAGTCTTCCCAGATGTTCACCTCGGTCCGCGCGGCCTCGGAGTTCGGATCCGGCACGGGCCGGTCGTGCATGGTGTAGCCAGCCTTTGGCCAGGGCCCCGGATCGGCCAGGTCCACCAACGACAGCGGCCCTGCGCTGCGTGCCACCAGGCCTGCCCCCTCGAGATCCGCGAGGATGCGCTCCAGAGGCTGCAGCACGTACATCTCCTCGGATCCGTGCACCACCAGCCAGCGAAAACCTCGCCGCCGTGCCAGGTCGCGCATGTCCGCCAGGTTCCAGCTGGGGGCCACCACCTCGCCAAACAGCTCCGGATCGAAGGCGTCCACCATGGTCGAGCCCACCGGATGCTCGTGCACGGTCTGCCAATAGAGGGGCCAGTGGCCCTGGCGCATGGGCAGGTGGGCGACCGCTCCGGGCTCCACACCCTCCATGAGCTCGGCCAGCTCGGGATCGGGGAGTGGTGTCACCACCCAAGGCTCGAAGCCCGGGTTGAGCAGCAAGGCCTCGGTGAGCATGGCGACCCCAGCCGCACCCGCGATCCACCGAGGCAGCCGCGCCAGGGCCAGCGCCGCGAGCATGGCCACCGCCAGGTGGACCACCATGGCGAAACGCCACAGCTCGATGAGGCTGTCGAACGGGGGCAGCCAGTCGATCAGTCCGTAGGGGCCGGGGATCATGCGCCTGGCGACCAGCACGGGGCTCGAGCCCAGCATCAGCACGGGACCGAGGGCCAGGGAGACCCCCACCAGGGCCAGACCCAGCAGCCACCACCGCAATGCCCCGCGCACCCGCACCAACGCCCAGAGGGCCAGGAGAAGCGCGACGGTGCCGGGCGCCCACGCGTTCAGGTAGCCGTTGGGTAGGCACTCCTCGCTCCGCGCAGGCACGACGCCGGGCACGAAGAAACCGGACAGCCGCGCCTGCCCCTCGAAGATGCGCTGCCGGAAGACCGTGGCCGCGTCCCGGCGCATCAACGAAGCGTCGCCAAGGCTGAGGTCCAGGGCCACCCACAGCAGCGGCGCAGCCAGGAGGATCCCCAACCCGAGGACCGCGAGCACTCGCCGCCAGGCTCGCGGATCCCGCGCGAGCCCCAAGGCCACCACGACGGGCACGGTTGCGAAGCCCACGTAGGTGTTGCTCACCAGTGCAGCGGCAAGCACCAGCCCGGCCGCGACGAGCCAGCGCCAGCCGCCACGTCCCACGGCCTCCCAACATGCGAGCCCAGCAGCAGGCATCCAGAAGAGCTGTGCCACCTCGAGGTTGCCATTGTGCACGCAGCACAGCAACACGGGAGAAAGCGCGAGCACCGGGGTGACCGCGAGCGCAGGCGGCAAGCCGAGGCCCACCCGACGCAGCAAGGCGTAGCAGAGGCTGCCGGCCAACCCGACATGCAACAGCTGGAGCAGGTTGGTGGCGACGACCGCGCCCAGCGCGAGCGTCACCGGAGCCATGAGCACGGACTCGATGGGGGACATGGGCCAGAACAGGCCCCCCTCGGGGAAGCCAACCAGCTGGGTCTCGAGGCCCAGGCGTACCTCGTGGCGCAGGTGCCAGGCCACGTGCCAGAGGGTCCATGGCTGGCTGGCGGTGTCGGTGACCGCGCTACCCCAGATGCGGCTGGCTGGGTGAAGCGCCAGCCCAGGCATACGCAGCAAGGGCAGCAGACACCAGGCCAGCCCGACAGCCAGTGTCTCGCACAGGAGCCTGCGAACAGGAGGCGGAGAGCCGCGGTTCACGGCGCCTGCTCCCAGACGATAACGTTGGGCATCTCCGGGCTGACCTGAAAGCGGTGCAGCTCGCGCCAGCCGTGGTCACGTGGGTTGGGGATGGAGGACGAAAACGGTGGCCCGGGCGCTTCCGGGGTGGCGTTGGTGAGCCGATCGGTGCTCACCAGCCAGCGCCGCTGCCCCACCGGCGTAGAGGACAGGACGTAGGGCTGGCACATCTCCCAGTCCGCTCCGTAGGGGTTGAGATCCCCCTCGTGCAGCAGCGTCGGGTACCAGTGGGTCTCGGCACCCAGAACGCCGCACTCGAGCCACTGCTCGCCGGACCGGAGGCGCCCCTCGAAGTACCGGGCCAGCTCACGCACGGCGCGATCCTCGTCGAACAGCTGGTATTCGGCCGGCGGCCGGCGGCCCCAGAGACCCAGCGCCAGAGCCAAGGCCAGCGACGAGGCCACGCACACCCTGATCCCCGACGGCAACCGTCCGCCCACGGTCTGCATCAGCCTGAAAGGCGCCACCACCACCAGCACGACGATGGTCGCCAAGAAGAAGTAGGTGTAGCGGGGGCCGAAGTCCGTCAGCCAGGCGGGCACGATCACCTGGATGAGGGTGTAGACCAGCACGGCGAGGGAAGCGAGGGCGCCGCGCCAGCCGTGACGCCCAGGCAGCAGGGCCATCAACGGGATCCACATCAGGAAGAAGGGTGGCAGGCCGCGCGCCTCGGTGATCTGGCCCTCGATGCGCTCGACGGTTTCGGGGGCCGAAGCCGTCGCGAGCACCCGCTTCCACGCCGGGACCTCCTCGAGGCTCGCCGGTGGTGGGGGCGGCGGTTCCCCGCGACCGGCGTGATGGTCCCCTTCGGCGTACATGGGCGGTACGATCTTGGACGGATCCACGGCAGCGTCGACCATGTCCACGGAGCTGCTGGCGTCCTTGACCGCCAGGGCCCGCTCGACCATCCGCCCGGGGACCATGGCCATGGCCACCAAGGCCAGCAACAGCGCCCGACGCTTCCAGCTCTCACGCAGCCCACCACGGGGCGCGAAGGCCACGAGACCCAGGGCCAACGGCACCAGCACCACCCCCCGGCTGTCAGCCGCCCACCCTAGCCCCGTGAGCAAGCCCGCGGCCAGCACCACGGGCCAACGCGGCCAGCGAAATGCCGCGAGGGACGCTGCCACGGCGATGGCACAGAGCCCACCCATGAAGGGGGAAGGGTTCGTCCAGTGCACCCCGGCGACGTGCAGCGGCAGCATGGCCGCGGCCAGGGCGGCCACGGCGGCGGCCCAAGGCCCGGAGATCGCGCGGACGGCGACGGTGGTACCCACGATCAGCAGCACGCTGGAGACCGAGGACACCATGGTGTCCGCCCAGGCATAGCCCCAGCGGTCGCCGAGCAGGCCGAGCAGGGTGGGGTGGAGGGTGGGCCGCCAAGGCGGATAGTAGTGGGAGTACTCAGGGTGACGCAGCACGTGCGCGCAGAGCCGATACTCCCACCAGTCGGCACCCATGGGGCTGGAGACCGGCCGGAAGGCGTCGGTGAGCACGACGAGCAACACCGCGCCCACCAACACCCCCGCGATCCACGGTAGCTCGTGGACGAAGCGCTCCCGAGGCGAACGCACGGAGGGTTCGGAGGCGTCGGTCACGGGGCCTGCTCCCAGACGATGACGTTGGGCGTCTGCGGGCTGACCTGAAAGCGGTGCAGCTCGGTCCAGCCGTGGTCGCCAGGATCTGGGATGGAAGAAGAGAAGGGTGGCCCCGGCGCTTCCGGTGGAGCGTTGGTCAGGCGGTCGGTGCTTACGAGCCAGCGCCGCTGTCCAGCTGGCGTGGACGCCCTGACGTAGGACTCGCACATCTCCCAGTCAGCGCCGTAGGGGTTGAGGTCCCCCTCGTGCAGTAGCTTCGGGTACCAGTGGGTCTCGGTCCCGAGGATCCCACACTCGAGCCAGCGCTCTCCTTCCTGCAAACGGCCCTCGAAGTAGAGGGCCAGCTCACGCGCCGCTGCGTCCTCGGGCAACAGCAGGTGATCGGGGGGAGGTCGACGGGCCCACAGTACCAAGGTCAAGACCAACGCCACCAGCGATGCCAGGCTGATCCGCAGCCAGCCAGGAGCACGCTTGCCCAGCGTCTGGACCAACCTGAAGGGCGCGGCCACCAAGAGGACGACCACCGAAGCCAGGAAGAAGTATGCGTAGCGAGGGCCGAAGTCCGTCAGCCAGGCGGGGACGAGGACCTGCACCACGGTGTAGCCCAACACGGCGAGGGAACCCAAGACGCCGCGCCAGCCCTGGCGGCCGGGCAGCAAGGCGAGCAACGGAATCCACATCAACACGAACGGGGGCAGGCTCCTGGCCTCGAAGATCTGCCGCTCGAACCGCTCGGTGGCCTCTGGGAGGGAAGCGCGGTCGAGGAGCTGCTCCAAGACCGACATGTCGGACTCGAGGGTGGGCGGCAGCGCGGGCGGCAGCTCGCCTCCCGGGGGCAGCTCGTCCGGCGTATGCATGGGGAGTACGCTCTTGTCCGGACCCACCGCGATGACCGCGACATCCAGGGCGCTGGTGGCCTCCTTGACCGCGACCCCCCGCTCGAGCGCGCGGCCCGGGAACAACGCGGCCACGAGGATCGCCGCCAGCAACGCCCTGCGCTTCCAGCTGCCGCGCAGCCCACCCCGGGGGCCGATGGCCACCAGCAACAGGCCCACCGGGACGAGCACGATCCCGCGACTGTCCCCGGCCCAGACAAGACCGATCAGGAGTCCGCCAGCGAGGACCAGCGGCCACCGGGGCCACCGGGAGGCAGCCAGCAAGGTGGCCAGGCACAGGGCGCAGAGCCCGCCCAAGAGGGGATAGGGATTGGTCCAGTGGGCCCCGACGACGTGCAGCGGGAGCAAGGACGCGGCCACCGCCGCGACCGCGCCAGCCCAGGGGCCGGCCAACAAGCGTGTCGCCAAGGCCGCCCCGAACACCAGCAGCACGATCGAGCCCGAGGCAACCAGGCTCTCTGCCACGGCATAGCCCAGGCCCTCACCCAGCATGGCGAGCACGAAGGGATAGAGGGTGGGGCGCCAGGGTGGGTAGTAGTGCGTGTACTCGGGGTTGCGCAAAACGTGACCACAGAGCCGGTACTCCCACCAGTCCGCGCCCATCGGGGCGACACTGGGCTGGAATGCGTCCGCCAACACCACCAACAAGGCGGCGCCCACCAACACGCCAGCGATCCAGGGGAGCTCGCGAAGCAGGACATCGCGGAAGGAGCGCACGTCGGGAGTTGAGGTGTCGGTCACGGTGGAGAGGCCGGGTCTCGAGGTCGGGTGGGCATGATACCGTGCCTGGGTCCGGAGACCACAACGCGGGAGCGAGCCGACCCGCTCCCGGAGGCCCCATGGCAGCTCGGCCCCGAACCAAGCTCGCGCTGCTGATCGGCGGCCTCGGTGGCGCTACATTGCTGGCGGCAGGCCTCTCCACCATCCGCGTACCAGGCTTCGCGGACGCGCTGCCCTTCGCGCCACCGATCTTTCATGGCGTACTCGAGGCCTACTCCCAGGATGGGCTGCGCTTCGAGGTGGCCGATCGCGCGCTGCGCTTCCCGGCCGAGACCCAGCACCAGTCCATCGCCACCGACGGCGGGCGACTCCTGATCTACTTCGACGGCCACGACGAGCAGATCAAGCTCATGGACCTCGACAGCGGCGCCACTGAGCCACTGACCTTGGGGGGCGACTGCGACGCCGACCCGCCACCGGGCACCGCCTGCGTCGATCCCGTGTGGGTGCGCCTCGATGACGGACGCCAGCGGCTGTACTACACCGCGGCGCCGCGCGGGCAGGATCCGGCCCTGATGACCGAGCCCATCGAGGTCCACTCCGCCATCAGCGGGGACGGACGCCGCTGGGAGCCCGAGCAGGGCGCGCGCCTCGCGGGGCGCAGCATCGTAGATCCCGACGTGCTGGCCCTGCCCGATGGCCGCTTCCGCATGTACTACACCTCCCTCGAGCCCCAGCCTGGCGCCCCCCCAGGGGAAGACCTCCCCGCGGTGTACTCGGCCATCTCTGCGGATGGCATCTACTTCGAGCGCGAGCCGGGCATGCGGCTGCAGGACGCCAGCGCCACGACTACGGTGGCCCTTCCCGATGGCGGGTTTCGCACCTACTACCACCCCTTCGCGTCGGGAATCGTCAGCGCCCACTCCGCCGACGGGCTCACCTTCGAGCCCGATCAGGGTCTGCGCATCCCGGGGGATCCCTTGCCCGGTTCGCGCTGGGTGGGCTCGTCGGCCCCCGCCGTGATCCGCCTGGACGATGGCAGCTACTGGATGACCCTGAACGCCGCCAGGGAACCCCGTTGGCCCTTCAACTTGCTGGCGGTGCGACGCTACGGCGAGACGCCAGAGCGCACCGCGGGGCAGCCGGAGGGCATCAAGGGCCCTCCACCACCCCCAGGAGCTGGTCCGGCCGATCCGTGATGATGCCGTCCACGCCCATCTCCACCAACTCCCTGGCCCGCTCCGCGTCGTTGACCGTCCAGGTGAACACCCGGTAGCCACGGCGTTTCATGCGCTTGACGTAGCGAGGCGTGGCACGCTCGTGGTCCATCATCAGCAGGTCCGGCTGGGCCTTCTTGTTGAACAGGAGCTTGGACAGCACCAGCTTCTCGACGAAGGAGTTGTCCTTGTAGGCCGAGAATCCGCGGTAGATCTGCCCACGCAGGATGCTCGGCTCACGCAGGCGCACGGCCTCGAGCATCAGCGGGCTGAACGAGGTGACGATGACCTTGTCGAGCAGCCCACTCGCTTCGAGCAGGCTGACGAGCTTGTCGGCCACGAGCCCGTTGTCGGTACCTCGCTCGGCCTTGACCTCGATGTTCACCAGCACGTGCGGCGCGGCCGCGGCGAGGGTGTCCGCCAGCAAGGGAATACGGGTGTCGGCGTGCTCCGCCGAGAAGTGGCTGCCCACGTCCAGCGCCGCGAGCTCGTCCCAGCTCTGCTCGACCACCTTGCCCTCAACGCCCGCCAGCCGTTCGAGCTCCCAATCGTGGATGACCACCAGCTCACCCGAGGCGCAGATCATGGTGTCCAGCTCGAAGGGTACGCCCAGGTCGATGGCGCACTGGAAGGCCGGCATCGTGTTCTCGGGCGCCAGGCCCCGAGCGCCACGGTGACCCATGACGATGGGCGAATCGGGGAACAGGGCCGAGCTGTCCCGCGGATGGTGCCAGGCGCAGGCGGGAAGCAACAACGCGACGAGCGTCGCGGGGGATCGAAGGAGAGCTCGGCGGAGGGACATGAAGCGGCCTCGCGTGGAGGGAGAGGAGGGGGAGCGTAACGAGCGCGGCCAACTCCGCCCGGTGCTATCCTCCATCGCGGCAGGACAGAGGAGAGCCGCATGACCTTCACCGTTTCTCTCGGTCGCGCTGGGCTCGTCCTGGCGGCCCTCACGATTCTCGGCTCGTCAGCTTGTTTCGATGACGGCATCGACTGCGCCGACTGCGGCGACGACACCGAGGCTCCCAGTCCGCCGGTCCTGGAGCTGTCCACCGAGGTCCTGGACTTCGGCGAAATCGAGCTGGGCGAGACCTCCCAGAGGTCCCTGGGAGTAGGTAACCAGGGTGGCAGCGACCTCGTGCTCTCCGGCATCTCCGCCACCGAGCCCTTCGTCGCCCGCTACGACGAGGACATCACGGTGGCCCCATCGAGCTCGGCCCTGCTCTACGTGGAGATCACCCCAACCTCCGCGGACGACTTCACCGGCACGCTGAGCTTCGCCTGGAACGACCCCGACGCCACGGGGGGGGAGACTCGAGTGGAGATACCCACGAGCGCAAGCGTGACAAGCGACACCGGAACGCCCTAGGGCCCACCAGGAGGCCCCCAGCGAGCTTCCCCGCACCGGCCCCGCGGTTAGCTTCCCCTCATGGCCAGCCGTTCCCGCGCCAGCCGCTCGTCTCGCAGGTCCCGCCACGGCAGGGTCGGTTCACGCTATCTGCTGCTCGAGCTCCCCCTCCTGCCCACCGTGTCCGACGTCCGAGTCCGAGCCGAGGCCCAGCGCCAGGCCCTCTCGCGACTCCGCGACCTCTCGGATCCCTCCGACCGTCCGCTGGTCGCTTGGGCCGCGCCCGAGCTCACCCGCGACACCGCGGATCTGCTGGACGAGCACCAGGACCTGACGGCCGCGGGTGTCGAGGTGCCAGACCTCACGCGCTACCTGAGGGTTCGCCTGAACCTGCCCTTCGAGGCGACCGATCTGCTGGATGCCTGGGGACCGGGGGTGCCCACCGCTCACGTCCTCCCCGAGCCCCCAGGCAGAGGCGGAAACCCCCACGCGACCAAGGAACTGGCGCGCATGCCAGGCGAGGTCAGCTGGCAGCCCAACCTTGGGCCGCGCCCTGGAGGAATGGCGGTCTTCGACAGCGCATGGTGGCCCCACAAGGCCGGACTGGGCGTGAAGGTGGCCTTCGTGGCCCGAGGGTACCAACGCGCCCACCCAGACTATCGACACCTCCAGGTTCGAGAGCTGCACACCCCCGACCCACACCAACCCGGGCCCGGCACCTGGGCCCTGGGCGTGCTCTTCGCCCAACCCATCCACGAAGGGCTGGTGGGCATCGTTCCCCGCGCGAGCGCCGTGTTCTCGCGCCCAGACACTCCGCGCACCGGCGAGGGCCCGGTGCTGTCCATGGCCGACGCGGTGGACCGGGCCGCCACAGCCCTCGACCCGGGCGACGTATTGCTGGTGGCCCTGGCCCCCGACGACCTGCCCGTGGAACACGACCCAGCCACCTTCGCCGCCATCCAGCTCGCGACCGCTCGCGGAATCCACGTGGTCGAGGCCGCGGGAGACGGTGAGACAGACCTGGACGACCCCTCCCACGCGGGTCGCTACGACCTCGCCCTACGGGACTCGGGGGCCATCCTGGTCACCGGCTACCTGCGTCAGCCACAGCCACCGCCGCCGGCACCCACGCGCATTCGCGGCTCGAGGGGTCAACGCGTCGACGCCCACGCTCCCTCCCCCATCTACACCACCAAGCCGGCGGGCCCCCACCGGCACCTGGTGCAGTGGTTCGAAGGCAGCGCCTCGGCGAGCACCCAGGTCGCCGGCGTGGTCGCCCTCGCCTCGAGCGCAGTGCAGCAGCGGCGCGGTGAACCCGTCCACCCGGCACGCATGCGCGAGGCGCTGCGAGTGACGGGTACGGAAGCCCGCATCGACGCGGACAGGCCTCTCTGCGGCACCCAGCCCAACCTCGAGGAACTGCTCGAAGTGCTGCTGGAGCCAACCGCAGGGTGAGGTAGAGGGGGGTGGTATAGTCAACCCGCGAAGCCGTTCGCGCAGAGACCAAGAACCGGGTCTCTCTCCGGCGCGAACCCGTCTCGTACAGCTGAGGTTGCGATGTCCGTCCTGCGCCAAGCCCTGCTAGTCCTTCCCTTGCTCCTGTCCCTCGGCTGTCCTCCCGGCGACAGCGGAAAGCTCGACGACACCGCCCCCGGCAGCGTGGACGCCGACGGTGACGGCTACGCGTCGAGCGAGGACTGCGACGACTCGGATCCCACCATCTATCCGGGAGCCGAGGAGACCTGCGACGGCGAAGACAACGACTGCGACGGCGAGGTAGACGAGACAGGCACCAACACGTTCTACGCCGACACCGACGGAGACGGCTTCGGGAACCCCACGAGCACCGTCGAGGACTGCCAGCCGCCCACCGGCTACGTCGAGGACGACTCGGACTGCAACGACCAAGACGCCGAACAGCACCCTGGAGCGGAAGAGTACTGCAACGGAGAGGACGACGACTGGGACGATGACATCGACGAGGAAGCAGTGGATCCCGCCACGTGGTACCAGGACGCAGACGGAGACGGATGGGGCAACGAAGAGGTCACCGCCGAGGCCTGTGATCAACCCACCGGACATACCGAACAAGCGGAGGACTGCGACGACGAGGACGCGGATCAACATCCTGGCGCGGACGAGTACTGCAACGGTGAAGACGACGACTGCGATGGCGAAGTCGACGAGGACACCATCGACGCCGAGACCACCTGGTACGCGGACGACGACGAGGACGGCTACGGCGACTCTGGCGACGTGATCGTGCAGTGCACCCAGCCCAGCGGCTACGTGCTCAACGCCGAGGACTGCAACGACGATGACAGCAGCTTCAGTCCCGCCGCCACGGAGTATTGCGACGGCGTCACCGACCCCACCGGCTCCGACGGCAACCTCGGCGCCAACCCCGCCTTCACCGCCTACACCGACGACGGCGACAACACCAACGACGACCTGAGCCTGGGTGCTACATCGGTCTGCATCGACGCGGGGAATCCCTCAGAGGAACATCGAGGCCAGCACTTCGCGGAGTACGGTACCGTAGGGGTCATGAGCACAATGCCCGACCCTTTCCGAGGAGCACACGAGTGGAGCTACCCCGCTTTCGTGGACCTCATCGGCCACGTCGTCTCCGCGGCCTCCGCACCGCCCGCGCCTCAACCACCACCTCGTATTGCCCGCATGACCCCAACGGCGGGCCGGATGGGTCCTGGTAGGGCAGTGTTTCAACAAGAAACCTCGTCGGTGTTCGTGGATGGCGCATTCGAGGGAATTCGCGCTGAGTGAGCGCTCGCCACCGAGCACCCACGCTCCCCGAGCCATGAGGCAATCCGACCGCGCTCCCACGCTGCGCCATCCTCGACCTTGCAACACAGACGCTGACACCGACACCTGCGGAGCCGTCACTTGGCGCGCTGGAGGGGCGTTCGTGCGACGTGGAAGCCGCCATGCATGCGTCCGGGCGCAGCGCGACCGCGCGCACTACGTTGAACATGGAGAAGACATGTTCTACGCCCCGCTGCTCCTGCTCGCGTGCTCCACCCGCTGTGTGGTCGTGCCCGATGCGGACTCGTCCCGGGACAGCCAGCGACCGGGCGACACCGACGACAGCGCGCTGCCTGACGACACAGCGGACTCGGCCGAAGAGACCGGCGACACGGACACCGGCGACACCACCCCCACCAGCCCCGCGCCCGACTACGATTCCGAGGGTGACTGGGCCGTCGGCATCCTCGAGGACACCACCACCAACCAGGGCGGACGCAGCATGTCGGTCGACGCCTGGTACCCCAGCCTCGACAGCGACGGAGCGGCCCACCTGTACGGCTGGGACTCCTGGGGATTCTACGGGAGCGCTCTCGAGGACGCGCAGCCGGACTGTTCCGAGCCCCGCCCCGTGATGGTCCACAGCCACGGCAACGGCTCCATCCGCTGGGAGATGTTCTGGCTCCCTGAATTCGCGGCCACCCACGGTTGGCTCGTCGTTGCGGCGGACCACCCAGGCAATACCTTCGTGGACGGCTCCACCGACTACGCCACGCTCCTCACGCAGCGGCCCAGCGACGTGCGGGCGACCTACGACTGGCTGCTGGCCCAGGTCGAGAGCGCTGAACATCCGCTGCACGGCTGCGTGGATCCCGACGCCGGCTACGTGGTCACCGGGTACTCGTTCGGCGGCTACACCGCCTACGTCACCGGTGGAGCCAGCACGACCTTGGGCTGGGAAGGGCTGACCGACGATCGGGTGACCGCCGTGGTCACCTACGCCCCGTGGGACGCCCACGCGTTGTTCGACGGCACTGCCGACATCCAGGTGCCCGTGCTGTCACTGGGGGGCGACCGGGACGACACCGTGGGCACCGACTACCGCGCCCTGCACGGCTCGGTCGGCTCGACACCGCGGGTCATGGGCGCCTTTTCCAACGCAGGCCACTACAGCTTCACGCCCATCTATTGCTCGGGCTCGGGCGACGGCTGTGGCGACGAGTTCATCAGCGTCGAACTGTTCACGGCCACCGTTCGCACCTCGGTGCTCGCCTTTCTTGGCCACCTGCGCGGCGAGGAAGGCGCCATCGAGCAGCTGCCGGAGGTCGCGGGCGAGCTCGAGTGGGAGATCGTGCTCGAGGAGGACGCGCCATGACCGCGACCATCCGTCCCCTCGCCACCGCCATGCTGGTGGTAGGGCTGGTGGCCTGCCCCGGTCCCAAGGACACGGACTCGCTGCCCCCGGACGACAGCCACACCGCGGACAGCCCGTCCGACACCGCTGACAGCCAGCCCCGGGACAGCGGCTCCGACGACACGGGCCCCGACGACACCGGCGACTCGCCCACGTTCCTGACCATCAGCCCCGACGACCCGGGCCTGCGCTACGTCGGCCGCTGGAGCTTCGCCGATCCCGCCCTGCCCACCGTGGGTTGGCAGGGTGCCAGCGTGGCCCTGCGCTTCGTGGGTACCGACCTCAGCGTCACCATGGACGCCGGCGACCGCAGCGAGGCGTTCCGCGTCGTCGTGGATCATCGCCACATCGAGTCCACGCGCTTCATGGCCTCCGGATCGCAGACCACGGTCCTGGCCGAGGGGTTGGAGCCGGGCGAGCACCAGGTCCAGCTGATCAAGGAGACCTACGCCGGGACCGACCTGGTCCTGCACGGCTTCGAGCTGACGGGCCAGGGCTTGCTGGAGGCCCCGGAGGCCGCCCGCCGCCGCATGGAGTTCTACGGCGACAGCAACCTGGCTGGCTACTCCCTGATGAGCGAGCGAAACGAAGCCGGGACGCGCCTGCAGGGCAGCCACTTCACCTTCGCGGGGGTCACCGCCCGGGCGTTCGGCGCGGACTACCACAACATATCGGTGTCTGGCGAGACCCTGGACGGCATGACCGAGCTGTACGACCGCCAGAGCTGGTACGACGCCGGTCCCAGCTGGGACCACGCGGAGCACCCCGCCGACGTGGTGGTGATGAACCTGGGCGCCAACGACATCTACCAAGCGAACGAAGCCACCATCCGACAGCGCTACGTCACCATGCTCGACCTGCTCCGCACGGCACAACCGGATGCGCACATCGTGGTCTTCAACGGCTGGGGCTGGAGCTACGACGAGCCCGCCGACTACACGGCGGAGGTCGTGGAGGACTACGGGGATCCGAACGTCAGCGTCGCCACCTTCCCCTGGGTCTTCGAACAATGGCACGGCTGCGAGAACGACCATACCGGCATGGCGATCTACCTCATCGCCCACATCAGTCAGGTCTTGCCCAGCTGGTTTGGCAACGATCCCAGCTGGGGCAGCTTCGGTGAGGACGGCGACCTGGCCAACGGCGGCTTCGAGCACCAGGCGCCCTTCGGCGGCTACGGCTGGCGCTACCAAACGGA
>PVBE010996002.1_pt1 | contig 14110 bp, 6 predicted proteins | sample 1631181 | NCBI WGS metagenome assembly PVBE01 (sample SAMN08397723, study PRJNA350692) | Marine metagenome, whole genome shotgun sequencing project. | isolation source: water | place: Pacific Ocean | collected 2012-04
GGTTAGGTAGATTCCGGGCACACCAGAGATTCCGTTGGGGGGTCGAAGGCTTGTCATGGTCCCAAAAGAAGACAGGTCAACCGTAGCGCCTTCTTGAACGGTCACCATTGCAGGGCTTCCGGCTACGGTTCCGGTGTTGCTGTTGGTTGATAGGTCAGCAATCGTTACGGGGTTATCAAGCTTCCACCATCCATCAACGTCTGCCGCATTATCGTAATTCCCAGAATCGGTCAGGAGGTCGAAACCTTGAACCCCAGAATTGTACATGACCGTCACAGCATCGGCGTCTAGGACGGTCCCTTTGTAGTAAGCTATCTCGCTAATAATTCCGTGAGTGGTGCGATCTCCCGCAGAGTTAGCCCCAAATACTTTATCCGCAGTGTCGGCGTTTATCGGCGCGATGGGCTTAACGGTTTCCGTCACAGTGATAGCGCTACCGTTTACATAGAATACGGGGTCGTTCTCGATGCTAGATCCGTTGTAGGTCACGACCAGATGGTTCCAAACGCCTAACGCAATTGAGGCCGATGGGCCAACCCATGTCCCGTTGGTGCCCCAAGTGTGGTCAAAACGAATCTGCACATTTCCACTTGATTCAGACTGGACAAAAAATTTGTATCCGGTCGTCTCAATCATGCGGCCATAGGTGCCCTCGCCATCACTGAAGATGTTCACCCACAAAGCGATTGAACCACCTGATGCAAATAGACCATCAATTGCGGCATTGTTTCCAACCGTAACCTTGTCGTCATCTTGATCGAAGTACAAACGAGAGCTTGAGCTTCTTAGGCCAAGCTGGGGGATGTTGGGTTGGCTGAACTCCATGCCGCAATTCTCAAACAAAAGCTGCTTGCCGTTGCCTGAAGCGTCCTGCATATATAGGCCGTCAAGATTGGTTGCACCTGCAATGTCAAAATCAGACAGAGGGTACCAGCGCTTTAGGTTCGAAGCAGTTGCGCCGGTTGGTAAAACTTGCTCCGGGTTCTGATATTGCTCCAGCGCCTGCGCTGCCGTGAACGCAATATTAAACATTTTTACATCAGAAATTTTGCCGTTGAAATGTTGTATCTGCGAGCCACCTCCGCCAAGGTGCCTAAAACCAATTTCAAAGGTGTTATCCGTGCCACCATACCCTATCGAGGGAGTGGCAGAGTATTCTTTGCCGTCAACATAAAGCTTGACCGTTGTCGAGTCTTTATCGAATGTTGCTACAGCGTGATACCATTTCCCAGTTTGCAACACGCTGCCGGTTGAAACCTTTACGTGAGTAGATGCAGCATAGTAGGCAACGGCTGCAATTTCGTTGGTGCCTGTCCGGTAGATCGCTATGCTGTTTGAAGCGTTTGCTTTGACGTTAGAGGCGATCGTTGCGTTTGAGCCACTTAGAGAATCGGCATTGAACCAACACGATAATGTAGTTGTATCGCCAGAACCGTTAACGTCATACGTCGTGGTTCCATACATACCATCCGCAGATCCATCGAAATCAACACACCGACCGCTTACGCTTCTGGCATCTTTGCGACCGCCCGTGAGGTCCAGGCCATTAGGGAGCCGGGCCCGGTCGCCAACGATTACAGCACTCCCGCCTAGCACCCCGTCGACGGAACCCACCGAAGCATCAGCGTCAGTTTCGAATAAATAATATGCCGCTGGAGTGCTGCCGCCTTTAGTCACTGCTTCGGCGTAGGTGGTTGCCGTCATCAGGCTACGAACTTGAGCCTCACTCAGCGCAGCATTCCAGAAGCCAACATGAGCAAGATTTCCAGTGAGCGTAGCGCTTGAGCCGCCGTAATGGTTGCCGATGTAGCCGCTATCAGCCGAACTGATGTCTGCCCGTGCGCATGCTGAAGAGTCTGCACCAAACTGCTGGCCGTCGATGTAGAGCTTGAAAATGTTGTCTGAACTGGAAACAGTCGCGACCAGAGCGAGGTGGTGCCACGTCCCGTCCTGAACCCGAGTCGCGGCACCGGTGAAGTCATGATAAGGCTGACTAGACGAAGCATCCAAATAAATTCGCAAGTCAGCATCGTCCTTCGCCTCAAAATCAATTCGATGCGAATTCACCGAATCGTACACGCTAAAGATTTTTTTATAATTCCCGGTGGTCAGGTCGTTTGACTTCACCCAGCAGCTAAAGCTCCAAGCCCCGTCACTTGTCCAGCTTAACCCATCAACCTCAACGTCGTCATAATTACCGCCTGGGAGGTACAAACTGCCCGTCGAGACAAACCTGGGCGTTAGGTCTACGCGAAGGTCCACGTCGAGACCCGTTTTCGGGTATACATGGCCGATGTCTACCGGGATCATGACATATCCTGACCGAGCACATGGGCGTAATATATGGTGCTTGAGCCATCATTGACGGCTTCAATTGCAACCCGGTCAATGTCGTTTGCCCCAGTGCTCAGTGTGCACTCTACATTACCAGACCACTTGAGAGCCGCCGGCCAAGACATAGTGCGGTTACCAGTCCCGTCTTGCACCAGGTCAATCGTTACGGTTTTCGACTCATCTGCGGCAGGCCCGTTCGAGTAGGTAATGCCGGTTTGGTTGCCTGTTAGCGTTATTCTCTGATGAGAGCCCGCATCAAAGTCCAGAGCCATCGAACCCGCGCTTGATGAGCTTGTGGCGTAAGTGCCTTGTCCGGTGACGCCGCCGCCACCACCCAATCCGTAAGTTACTGTACTGATTGCCATGTCCTACCTCACTTCGCCGTTGTGGCTTCAACGCGCAAATCGCCGCTGCCTGTGCCTGATGGGACAAACCTGATTTCGATTTTTCCAACCTTGTAACCGAAGGCCACTGTCAGCAGGTCACCCGCTGTGGCTGCATCCGACGTGTGTAGTTCTGCGGTTCCATCATCAAAAATGTAGTAGGTCTTAAGGTCGCCGCCGATGGCGTCAACGCAACGAATCGTGCATTGAGAAGCCTCCTGAACATCGAGTGTCAGGGCAGTAATTTCGTCTATCGCTGCATGGGTGCTTTTGTGAACCAGCGTTCTCATCAAATCCTCCTAGGGCTTTCGCCGAGACATCTCTTCATCTCAAGTGGTTCAGGTCATGGCCTGTTCTACTGGTAGTATAGCGCGATTGGCTGACTCTTTCAAAGAGGCAACTCGCTTCTGGGGTCTTCTCCCCTGCTCTGTCACTTTCATGACATTCTGCATGGCTCCGATAAAGCCAGGGTTAAGCGTTGGGCTCAAAGGTATTCCCGTAAAGCTACTTAGCTGCAGGTTGTCTGCGTAGCTAATTGCGTTTCCGGTCTTTTCTGCTTCTTCTCGAATGTCGCCCAGCAGCTTATCGGTGAACTCTTGAAACAGAATAGGGAAGGCCTGTGCAAATGTCCGCCCCATAGTGCGGCTAGCAGTGCCGTCTTCGAGCGCCTGGGTCGTCACCCCTATCGGGTCCGACAGGGTGTCCCGCACCTGAAGGTACTCGGCTTTGCCCGCGTCAGACATCGTAATTTTTTGCTGTCCCGTCAGAGGGTCAGATTCGACAATGCCCGCCTTGGCAGCAGCGCCCTGAAGCATGCTCACCTGCCTAATTGTCGCGTTGGTCAATTCCTCTCGAATCATAGGTGCATCCTCTAAGTCAGCGGTGCCCTTCTCGATGCGAGCTGTAAGAGCATCGGGCGATGCAATCTGCTGGATGGCCTGCATCTCTGCTGCGATGTCCTCGTTCGAGTCCCCCGTGGACTTCACGCCTACGAGCGCCAGGATGGACGGAACCTTCGATGCCCTCTGCGGGCCACCGGCCTTGTTCTTCATTATCCGGTTGGTCACCCGAGAAACACTCTTGTCTATGCGCTTGGTCATCATAGACTTCATGTTGTGGACCACCATGCGCCGTCTGATGGCGTTTCCGGGCCGGATGATGTCGTTGGCTGCGGCGGCCACAACAGCGCCTGGTATGCCGCCTATGGCGTAAGCAGCGCCACCAGCGAGCAGGGACATGGAGCTATCGTTGGTCTGAGATAGGTGCCGAAGCTCTTTCTGTGCTGCGAGGAGTTCTCCGAAGTCGGCCCATTGCTTGTTGATGGCTTCGGTGTTGCGGGCGAGGCGGTCAAACTCCTTGCCCGTTCCAACGGTGTAGTGGGCTTTCGCCGCACTGGCAAACTCTTGAAACTTTCTGATGGTTTCCTCGAAGACCTGCTTGTCTATTTTTGAGCCGTCATCAAAATCATCAGCTCTTCTCAGGAAAGACTTAATCCTATTGCTGTTCGCTTGCCTTTTCCCCGCCACCTTAACGGTAAACTTCTTGTTGAAGTCTGGGGCAATCTTTAGCAGTTCATGAAACGGGGCGTTGACTGCCTTTTGGGCTACGGCGGCTTTTCCGAAAAAAGCCTCGTCTTCGAGGGTGTTCCGCATTAGCTGATAAAGATTGTTCATCTCAGCATCTGCGTTAAACCCTACCGACGTTTCTGGGCGGCGCTTGTAGGCGTAGGACCCAACTGTTTTTTTGAAGCTATCTAGCTGATTGAAGAGATTGCCGACAAGATCCCCGTAGTCAGTCATAATTGGAATGGTTAATTCCGGCGCGGTTTCTTTAGCCGTTCTAAACGACGCGGTTGCGGCATCTGCTTCAGAGCGAATAGCTGTTCTTTGCGCCAGCAGGTCGTCAAGTTCTTGCTGTGCTTGCCCTCTAGATCGCGTGGTGTATTTTCCGGTTGATCTTTTAGGCGGCGCACCGGGAAGGTCGATGTTAATAAAAACCCCGCCCCCTTCCTTGGCTGTCCAGCCTTGCGCACCGGGGATCGCGCTCAAGACGTCATCCATCTTTGCCAAGTCTTGCTCTGATATGCCAACGTCGTAACGCGCTCCCGACAACCTTCCACCACGGCCACCTGGATCAATCTGGCGGACAAGTCCTTGTATCCCGAACTTATCGCTCAACAGGCTACTCAGTTCTCTGCCCTGATCTTGCAGGGCACGAACCTCATCGCTAGTGAGCATGCCTGCCCCCTGGTACGGCTGAAAAGATGCGCTGCCGCCGGACGACTCTACAAAAATATCTTCCGATACCCTGCCGGAATCCACCTGTCTCTGTCGGTCATCAATCTCTTTTGTAAGCCTAGCGTCTTCCGCTTGAATTTCCTTGCCTCGACCAGACTCCCACTCAGCCGTTTTTGCGTCTGCCTCGGCCCTAGAGGCTTTTCTTTTTGCTTCGTCAACAGCGGCGGTTTCGCTTTTTGAGATGTATGAAAGAGGCGCCTTTCCTGTTGGGCCAGCACTCACCCCTCTCTCAACCCCAAAATCGAGCATAAAGCTTCCGCTGTCTGCGTCGAAAACTATCTTGCTCTTAGGCGGCATATGCCCAGTTCTTTTTAACTGGTTTTCTATTGAGGCCCCCATCAGGGCTATCTGTTCATCCACCGCCTTAAGAAGCTTGCCTTTGCTTGGGTCGTCTATCTGAAGGATTTTATTCCTAGCCGCTACCAGGGTATCCGTCATCGCGCTTAGGGTTATTTGCGGGTCTGCGACTTTCGCCAAGTCGCGCATTTCGGCGCCTTTTACCGATCCGGTGGTAAGGCTGGACGCTGTCTCCATATCAGCCAGGAAGGAGTTAACAAAAGACTCTGTTTCTTTGGTTGCTCCTTTTCGAATCTTGTCAAACTCAATGTATCTATCCAAAAACTCCGGGTCTCTAAACTTGGCAATCGTCGCCCTGTCGCCACTGGTCATAGCCGCAGTCAGGTCGTCAGAGAACTTGGCCACCTTGTCGCCAAGTCCCTTGGAGAACCTGTTGCTGTGGAATGCCTGGAAGGCTTTGGTGAGCGCCCCTGGGCCAGCGCCCATGGCAGCGCCAATGCCGCCTGACAAGAGGCCAACGCTGCCGATGTTGGCAAGCATCTGCTCTGCTGTTCTATCCGCCCTGCCAAGCTCCTCTTCGGCAAAGGTCTCGCCTGCGCCAAAGATAACACCTTCTACGCCTGCGGCTGCGCCGATGGAGGCTCCGCCCCTGATCATCTTATCGGCAACGTTGTCGGCCTGGGCAAAGCCCGCCCTCGCCATGCCGGAAGCCGTTAGCTTCTCCATTCCTATTCCGGCTCTAGCGGCCCAACCAGCGGGGGTAAGAGCCGAAGCCCCAGAAAGAATCCTTGCCGCAGTGGAAGTGCCGCCAGTGAAAAAAGCAGGCAGTACAGCCCCACCAATTTCACCAACGGCACTAATAGTGGGATTGTATTCTTCGAGCTTACGAAGCTCTTCTTCTGAGTAATCACCGAACTTCTCAGCAGCCACGTCGGAGAGGCCGAACGTTAAACCTCTTCCGGCGGCCAGGAAAAGAGCTTCAAGTTCTCTTTCTTTCCCACCATACTCGGCTTGCTCAATGCGCTCTTGCCTATCTACTGCTAGGTCGTAAGTTCCGCCCGCCTGTAGGACGTCATCAAGAATTTCAGCCGCGACTGTGCCATAACGCCCATCGGGCAACTGAACATTAACCTCAGCATCCTTCTTAAAGAGAAAACGCCCGCTCTTGTAGGCATCCTCCACAAGGTGGTCGGCTATGTCCCGCCACTCGTTGGCTTGCCTATCGTAGAGCTTTGGCATTGCTACGTCTCTCCAAGGTAGTCGGCAAGATCAACGTGTTTGCCCCCGACAAGTAGTTCTGCATGCAGGTGATATCCTGTTGAGCCTCCGGTGTTTCCAACACCTGCGACGTGCTGCCCTGATTTTACCTTTTGTCCTTTTTTGACCTTTAGGCTTCCAGGGTTTAAGTGAAAAAACTTAGTCTCTCTTCCCGAAGAATCTTTAATCTTTACGACGTATCCTGTTTTGCCGCCTTGATTTCCCGCATAGGTAACAGTTCCGTCAAGCATGGAAACAACGGGGGTGTTTTTTGGAGCTGCCCAATCAGTTCCTTTGTGCATTTTTTTCCCTCCCGCTATTGGGTGTTTCCTCATTCCGTGCCCCGAACTAATTTCAAAACCAGCAGCCAAGGGGCTAACAATATCTTGGCTAGACAGCCTTCCCTCGTGTTTGACTATTCTAGGTCTTTTTTTTTTACCGCCTTCAGGCGTAAAGGATTCCCACTCTTCTTCGACTGCAAGGCCTTCTACTTCTTTTCCGACCGCAAGCTGCTCTTTTGTCAGGCTTCCGCCATACTTGGCCTCTAGTTGCCCTCGCTTAAACCTTCCGCCTGGGCCTGCTTCTGCCACAAGGAATGCTCTAAGGTTTGCTATCTTTTTAACGCCACGAGACTTCTCTGTTACTGACGATGGTAGTCGCGCCAAAATAATTGCGAAGTCTTTATCTGTTGGTCGCCCACCGTCAAATGCCCGAGTGATCTCTTTCGCGATGAGGTTTCTGGCATCCTCGTAAAATTCCGCATCGCTAGTGCCGGGTAGCATGGTCAGCAGCCCCCCCAGCCCAAAGCCAGAAAGGGTTGACGCAATAGCGCCTTCAATTGGGCCAACCTTCTTAAACGTCTCCGGCAGCAAGTCTAACTTTGCCAGGGCAGATGAGATGGTGCCCTCGTTTCCGCTTTTGCCCGACCTTGCCGACCCCGGCCCCCGAACAGCAAGGTTGCCGGCAAGGCTTGCAAGTTTTGTCCCGTTTTCAATTGCATCGGCCTCGATTTTGCCCAGCATGCCGGAGATAACGGCTTGAGCGTTTTGCCCCTTGTGTGTTACCTGGAGCGCCTCAATCTTCTGCTTTGCTGCGGCAAGACCCGCCTGGTGCGTTGCGATCTCAGCCGCCCGTTCGTTCCCAAAACGGGACATCATATTGGCAAACAAGTTGTTCTTGTTTCGAAGCACATCTTTGCGAGTCCGAAGCTCTTCTTTCTGAAGGTCAATGTCTCGATTGATTGCATCGTTGATGATTTTGTATGCAGTGTTTGGCCCAGCTCGCCCAGACATGCCCTGCCCAAGAGCGCTCATTGCAATGGCAATGGCTGAACCGACGCGAGCACCTGTTGTTTTGAATGCTCTGTTGGGGTCAATCTCGTGACTTGTGACCATGCGCTCTGCGTTTCGAAGTTCATAATTCGCCTCTGCTACCGCATCGTCATGCCGCTGATTCATAAGCTCCATGGCGCGAGTTCTTCTATCAGCTCTTGCAGCGGCCTCCTCCTGAACTGCGGCTACCTCATCGGCCTGCCCCTGCAGTTTTTCAGCGTAGCCCTCAAGGTCTCCCGCCTGCCTCTCCTCGCTTCCTTCTATTTTTTTCTCTAGTGCCTCTATTCTTTGAAGGGCCTTTTCGTAGGGGTCTAACTCCTGTTCAGCATCGGCGAACGCAGAGCCGGCCACTTCAGGGGCGGTGTCTTCTGTCGGGGCGGTGTCCGCAACAGGCGCTATTTCTTCAGCGACCGGTTCAGGGGGAGGGAGAGGGGCACCCCTTCTTGCGGCAATTGCCCTTCTTTGGCTGGGCGTCATTGTTCCTGTGGCCTGCGCTTTTCGGAGCGCGCTAGTGCTGCGTTCGGCCATCGCTTTTTGCCTCGCAGCCTCATCCCTTTCCACCGCTCGCGCCTGGGCCTCTTTTAGTTTCTCTGGCGTCACCCTCCCAGAGGTTTTTCTCTCATTCGAAGCGTAGTATTCGCTCATGTCCGCTGGTTGGTAAACTCTCGCCATATCTTTCTCCTAAGCCATCCACCGCCCAAGGCCTTGGCCAAGTGCGCTTGCTCCTTGGGCACCCGCCGCAGCGCCCGCTGGGCCACCTAAAGACCCTCCAGCGAGGGCGCCAACTGCTCCAAGGATACCACCAAGAACGTTACCAAACATAGAGCCCTCTGCCGCTTCTGCTTGTTGCTGAATTTGGGCCATAGCGAAAGCCTTGTCTTGCGCTCGCTGCTCGCCCGCTATTAGAAGCTGCTCTAGGCTAGCTCCAGCCTGCTGCCTCGCCAATTCTGCTGCCGCGCCAATTTGTTCTTCGCCAACAGCTTCTGACTGCTGCGCTGCACGGGCTCCCTGCCGAAGGGCTGTGGCGGTGTCAAAGCCCCCTTGAGACCGAGCCATGCCGCGCTGCGCTCCGGTAAGAATCTCCAGAGCTCGCTCGGCTTTAATCTGGCCCGCTGTTTTTGCTTTTCCCTCTGCAACGTCCGATAGCCTTGTCGCGTAGTCAAAGAGCTTGTCTCCCTCAAGCCCATATTGAGAGCGAAGCTGTGCTTCGATGTCTTCGGTGCGAAACATCCCCCCGCTGTCTTTGGAGTCAGCATAGGCTCTTTTGGTTGCGCCTCGAATGTCATCGCTGCTAAACATGTCGCCGTATGCCTGCTCGGCTTTTTCCGCTCCCGCTAAAAACTCGGAAGGCCCGCCCTTAGAGCGCTGCTCTGCCGCTCGGTTCTTTTCTTCCTCAACTTGGTACGCTCGGCTGTTTGGCATAACTAAGCCCTCCTATTCCGAATATGGGTTAATAGGCGCTGAGCCCACGTCGCCCTGAATGGCTCGAATGGCCCTTAGTTGCTCTCGAATTTTTCTATTTTTTCTCTCAAGGGCTTCGTTTGTCTGCCCTCCTTCGACGGATAGAGGCATTCCTCTTTGGGGGTCAACCATCCCCCTGATTGCCTCTAACTCGTAAGCGCTTGGATCGCGAGGAAACGAGTCATCAATTGACAGTTCTCTGTCGGGGTCAAAGTCGTACCCCGAATAACCATCTAGGCGGGCAGGTCTGTTGGCGTCTGCAATGGCAGTCTCCTGAAGCCGCTCCATTTCCAGCATTCCCTCGATGTCTCTAATGTCTCGATTGACCGCACCCTCGTCAAACTCTGCCGCCCTGGCTTCTGCAAATGTTTGCTCGTCAGACATTGCCCGAAGAGCTGCAAGATCGTCTGGATTAAATTGAGACATGTCGTCAACTTGAGGATTAAGCGCAGCTTTTTCCACTCTTCCTTTAAACTGGGCTTCCTTTAAAGCGTTTTGGGATTGCAGGTATCCGCCAAGGGCGCCTGCTGCTTCCGCTGCGCCGCCAATCAATCCAAGAAGCCTTTGCTTCTCTTCAAGCTCTTTTTGCGTTTCCATTCGAGACTTTCCAACATCTCGCCTGTCTTGGCTTCCCGCTGCTGACTCAAGCGCTCGCCCCGTCTGAGCTTCCATGGCCATTTCTCTCTGGATTTCGCTTGCAGCAATTTGACGCATAATCTGTGATGCAGCTTGCTGCTTCATCATGTTCTGCATCCCTGCGTTGCGTTGCTCTAGGGCCGCTTGCTGCTGAAGCATTTGCTGCGCTGCTATACCTTCGCCTGCCATTATAATGTCCTATCCGCTATGGTTTTAAACGCTGACTTCTTAGGTCTAACTCCGACTTCAAAGGCAATTCCATCCAGATGCGCTGCTGCCGTGGTCGATGATGTTAAGAGTATTTCCACCTGCAAGGACCTGCACTTTTGCTGAAGAAGATGAGCCCGAAACAAATAAAGAGGGTGGTTGACCGCCCCGTCAGCGGGCTCGTAACCGCCTGCCGGAGCTGATGAAAGAACTTTTACCGCCGACGAAAGAATATAAGATTCGTTGTAGTCCATTCGGAATTTCATCTGAACGCTGTGGGCGCCAACGTACTCCCCGAGAGCCATTACCCTGTAAACCCTATCGTAAGAAAGAAGGCCGCTTGGGGCGATAAAAGCCGTCTTAACCGACACGTTGTAGTTTCTTGTTATTGTCGAAGTTGGGTTTGAGTGAACTCGACTGGTGTCTGTAAAAACAGAATTGTCCTGCTTTAAGAGAAACCCTGTAGCCGATAATTTTTGAAAGTAGGTTCCATCATACACCTCTCCGATTTGGTTTTCGGTGGAAGTGTAAACCATTTCCGATCGGCTCCACTGGCCAAAATAGTAATTATACGTCAATAAAACATCAGGGTTTCCGGTTCCAGGGTTAAGGTCTTTTACCATGAATCGAACTTCATTGACCGGGTCGTGGCAAATCATGCTAACAATAGTGTTGTTTACCTGGTCTTCCACTTGCGCACCGACATACTTAACACTCATGTCTCTTTGAACAAGATAGATGCCGCGCTCTGTCTGATAGAAAACGCCTAGCGGTGTTTGGACGTGGGCTGACCCAGCTCGCGCTCCCTGATTGGTTCCAAATATTCTTGGAGGGGCAAACATACCCGCACCGAATGCATCCGGCCCTGCCCCTGACACAAAATGAGCATTGTCTTCCGTGAATATTAGGAAGTGATCTAGATTGCTTTCAATGCCTGTTGTCTTTGATGAGTCGCCAGGGATGGTCAGAGAAAACGCATCTGGAAACTGCGGCTCAATACCGTCCACAATTGGCTTAGAGAAGTAAACATTGTCATCTGCGCCAACCGCAAACACCTTGTTTCGGTGTCGTGTCAAGTCGGTACACGAGCCAAAAAAGCCATTGGGGAGTTCGCCGTTTTGAGTATAGACAATGGCGCGGTGTATTATCTCTCCCGCAGTGCTTCCCGATGAATCCCCTTTTGGCCAATCAACAAAAGTTATTACTCCCGACGTAGCATTGGCCGGGGTTGGAACCGTAAAGGACCCGGCCTTATAGAAGATAGAGCTTGCATCAAGGGTCCTGTAAATGACAACCTTAACGCCTTCTTTTCTTGTGAAGTTTGGAATGTAAACCGAGACGCCTACTGTTCCTAAATCTCCAGAATCGTTTTCAACAGTTATCTCTTTGATTGCCGAAGGGGATGAGCGGTGGACATTTCCGTTTGCATCAGCCCATTCGTAAACGGCCAAATATTTGTATGTTCCATCGGCAAGCCCTCCAACGTTGTTGAGGTCTTTCGAAACCTGTTCGAGCCTTGCAATGGATGGATACAGCGCAAACCCTGTTTCAAATATGGAGCCCCCATCGTAACCATGCAGGTATCCTCCCGTTCCGGTCCATGTGCCTCCCGAGTCAAGAGATGCAAGCGCTCGATCTGGGTCAAGGTCTACTTCTACTAGCGAAACCCCAAAAGAGTTATCAGAAGTTTCCGTTCCTCCATACTGCCCTCTTCTGGAAGTTGCGTATCCAGCAAAACGAGCAGCACCAAACAAGAACCGCTGCCCGGAGTCTTTTGATGTCACCCTTTGCGCCCCATAGGTCATTGGAGCAACGTCTACGAGGGTGTTTGACGTTTGAACAAAAGTTAGCCTTGCCTGGAGAAGAGGGCCGGATGTTGGCGCAATGGCATCCCTGCTAAGGGTTATTGTCGTAGCGGAGTTGACCGCTAAGACAGTTGTTCCTGCTGCCGTGTTTATTCCGTCCCCATAGACAGCCCACCCTGCACGGATTGGCCCCATGTCGGCCACTGTCACCGATGGTGATGTGGGGGTAATAATGCCTCTTGTCTCATGAGAGATGGCGGTAGCAGTAGGGTCGGACTGAACATACTCAGAGGTTAAGCAGTTTGCTGTTTGCCCTGTTCTGACAGCCCCAACAAACTCATTTGTTCTTGTTCCCGAATTGTCAATGTGGCGCATAAGGGCCAGGTTGTTGGACAGTCCGTAATCCCTGACGTCCGTAGAAACCAGGCTGTTGTCATTCACATGAGACAGGGCGTAGTAGAGTCCGGTCTCTGCGGTGGCTGCATGCCTGAACATGTCGGAGAGAACGCTTGAGTTGTGAGCCACATGGACCCGCGTGCTGTCGGGGTTGTTGTTTGCCGTCCTTGTTAGATAGTAGGTCGCCACGCAGTGAGGAGGGACTTTTCCTTCATCCCCGGCAGAGTTTCCTTTTTGATCCTTGCCCCACATCTCAAGGGCTAGGTAGACGTGCCCGCCGTTTGTGAACGTCCCTGCTGTACCGTTTAGCAGGTGCAGCCCGCCGGTCCACAAGACGTTAGGGCCCGTTGTTATGGCCCCGTAAACAACCTCGTCATCAAAGTCATCCTGTATGTTTCTTATGATAATCTCAGGAGTTCCTGAGTTATCAAAAGTAGCTCCAAAAATAACATTTTTATCTGACGCGCTAGACGTGTTGTCGTTAAGAGCCTTAAGGAAGATGTTGCTTGCAATGTTTTTACCTGAAGCAAACTTACTTGTTGAGGTGGAAAACGGGTTGAATGCCGCTGCCGCCGATATGCGGTGGGCGTCAGCATCCGCCACGGCCTGCATGTTGCCGCTTGCTATGGTTATTGGCCTTACAGTGTAGGAGTAGCTCCCGCTTGCATCGGAATAAGCTATTACCGCCCCGTCATTGTATGTCGCATTTTGCAGGCTGTCCGCAGCAAACTGGCTATACGTGCTGTTGACCTCGATCTCGTTGTTGGATGGGTCCTTAAGCGTTGACGAGGCCCCCACGTATGCCGCTGCCGTTTCAACAGAAGTGCAATCTATTTTTGAGACATACACCTTTGAAGACCCAACCGTTGCCACGGTTTGGCTTGCGTTATTGTTTCCTCCTGCAAGGTGGACAATATCGCCAACGGTGTAATCTGTTCCGCCGTTATTGACAGCAATTGTTGTAACAGCGCCCGCGCCGTCGACAGCGCCGATGTTAACGGTAAGCCCAGACCCTCTTGACGAGTAAGTGGCTGTTCCGGTCCCCGTTGAGTACCCATTGCCGCCCGAAACGGCAGATATCGTTGCAACAACCCCCGCGTTCACTATCCATAAAATATAAATATCGTCATCAACAGCAAGCGCGTATGGCTTGGGTGTGGCATAAAGCCTTCCCGCCTCCGCTGTCCTAAAGTAAGACGTGCTTAGGGTTAAATCATCCCTAAGAGATGTCCCAGTTGCGGCATCCTCAATAGCGACCTTTACACGGACAACCCCAGAGCCGTCATGGTCGTACTCCATCCACGTATAAACACGCACACCACCGGCTTCCGCCATCTGCGCATTGCTCTGCTTCTTCGATGGGTCTCGGCGCTTAAACTCGTTCTTAAACGTGCATGGGACGTAAGTCCCCTTTGACAGGTACTCCGCGTTGCTGAGTTTCGTGTACATCTTTGTGCCGTCAAGAATGAGGGTCTCATCCTTGTATTGAGACACAGCCGCGCCCTTGGCTATTCGGCTCGTAGATGTGTTGGCTATGATCTTGTCGGCAGCAACGTAGCCACCTCGTTTTTTGATTCGGCCTGTCTTGTCAAAAGAACCATTAAGGCAATCAGAGAGAGAATCTGGCGCACGGGTAGCATCCGACGTCTTTTCGTCAATGCCCTTGAGAAACGGAAAGGAGATTTCTTTTTTCTCTAACGGCATCA
>PVBE012111575.1_pt1 | contig 14107 bp, 9 predicted proteins | sample 1631181 | NCBI WGS metagenome assembly PVBE01 (sample SAMN08397723, study PRJNA350692) | Marine metagenome, whole genome shotgun sequencing project. | isolation source: water | place: Pacific Ocean | collected 2012-04
AAATACTTGGCTTTATGTCAAGAAGAACTTCAAAAAGTGTGGCACTACATTTTGAACCTTCAAAAACCACGACCGTTGAAAACAAAGGACTTACAACGTAAAATCAGGCAAAATCAGAGCCCAACTGTAGAAGATGGGTCAGCCATCGCTGTGAGTCTCCTATTGCTTGTGCAACTTCTTCAAAGATCCGTGGCCCCTGGAGCGATTGACCCTTATCGAGATATATCAGGAGTCCACCGTATACATTCCCACGGAGGACCGTAGGAACGAGACTCCTATCTACAGTATCCTGTAGTTCTTGTCGAAAAGGGCGAAGACTTGGCAACAACCTCTGGTCGCAGCCAAGCCCCGAATATGAGGATTAGAATCGTCGGCGGCGCTCTACCGATTCGGCCCCCGGTTCATCGAGTAGGGCTGCCATCTGTACAGCGGCGTACGGGGCAACACGTCGGGGTTGACGCAACTCATAGGCCAGCGCCCGCTGAGCGCCAACGCGACCTCGCGCGCGGCACGGCGGCGCGTCTCGATACGCATCCGCGTCGATGCGGACGCAGTGTGGGGTGTCATGATCACGTTGTCCATGGTGCGCAACGGGTTGTCCTTCTTTGGGGGTTCCTGTTCCGCCACGTCCAGGCCGGCGCCGGCGATCTCCCCATCCTGCAACGCCTTGATAAGTGCTTGCTCGTCGATCAAGGGTCCGCGGGCCGTGTTGATAATAAACGCCGTGGACTTCATGGCCTTCAATTCGGGTTCTCCGACCAGATGGCGAGCCCCGGGGTTATCGGGCGCGTGAATGGAGAGATAGTCCGAGCGCTCAATCAACTCTTTGAAGCTCACGGGTTCGACGTGTTCATCTGACATCTTCAGTTCGCTGACGTAGGGATCATGTGCGATGACGTGCATGCCGAAGGGTTGGGCCCGGCGCGCTACACCCACGCCCACGTTGCCGAAACCCAGTAGGCCAAGGGTCTGGCCCCAGAGCCTTGGGATTTCGCTGGGCACCGACCGCATCTCGAACCAGCGGCCTTCCTCGCAGAATCCCATGAGCCGCTTGAGCACCTTATTCTGCGCAAGCAGAAGCATCATCGCATGGTCTGCTACCTCCCCGATGAAGATATCCGGTGTGTTCGTGACGACGATGCCGGCCTCGGTTGCCGCCTCGACGTCCACCATGTCTACCCCAATGCTGCCCACGCCGATGATCACGCATTTGTTGAGATTGTCGATTACATTGCTATTGAGCCGCACCCCCCACGATGTGAGGATGCCGTCAGCATCTTTGGCGAGTTCGATAAACTTTTCCTCATCAAAGGTCTCCGACTCAATCAACTCGACACCAATGGGGTCCAGCGCCTCCAACTCCAATTCATAGCGCTTCGCAATGCTCGGGGCCTTGTCTTTCCGCGGCAACTGTACAACTACCTTCTTGGCTTCAGGCATCTTGGTACACCTCTCCTGATGTTTAGGCTGCGGCGGGTCTCTCTCCCCCGCAACGTCAAAAACCTTACCCCAACCCCTGTCCAACCAAGTGCCGGAGCACAGCGGCGGCTTTCGAGATACGCGCGCCGTCGCGTCTTCCGTCTGACAACTCGGAAATATATCGCGGTTCGCGTGCATATCATCCTGATTCCAAGTGGGTAATGCAACCGGCTCGCCACAACTGCTATGTGGCGCCACTAGCCCGGATATGAAATCCGATAAAGCTCTTAAGAGTAGGACCTTATAGGGTGCGTCCGTCGCTAAATCCGTAAGCGTGGGACGGACTCGTCTCCGCCCGTGCCTCGTTACGCTTGCGTCAGTCCCGCGTTTGCTCAGTCATTTACGGATGAGGTTTGGCGGCCATGAGATTGCGCCGAGAAATATTCGATGGGTTTGACGTGTTAGATTGGACGCATGCGGACATTAGACAGACCGAAACAATAGAGTAGGGACAATAAACGATAACCGTATAACGAAGAAGGAGACCCCGACCCATGGCGTTTACACTACCGGATCTAGGCTACGCGTTTGATGCGCTCGAACCCCATATCGACGCGCACACGATGGAGATCCATCACGACAAGCACCATCAGGCCTATGTGGATAAGACCAATGCAGCGCTGGAAGGCGTCGATATTGGCGGAAAAAGCATCGAGGCGGTGCTGTCCAACCTCAGCGGAATACCGGCCGATAAAAAGCAAGCCGTCATCAACAACGGAGGCGGCCACGCGAACCACTCGATGTTCTGGGATATCTTGACGCCCGGTGGCGCGAGCGCCCCGTCCGGCGACTTAGCCGCGGCTATCGATAGCGATCTCGGTGGCGTGGACGCGTGCAAAGAAGCCTTCGAGAATGCGGCCGCGACGCGTTTCGGCAGCGGTTGGGCGTGGCTGGTCAACGACGACGGAAAACTCGCCGTCATGAGCTCGGCCAATCAGGATTCGCCCCTCTCGGAGGGCAAAACCCCCCTCTTGACGCTGGATGTCTGGGAGCACGCGTATTACTTGAACTACCAGAATCGGCGCCCCGACTATATCAAGGCCTTTTGGAACGTGGTCAATTGGGATAAGGTCGCCGAACGTTTCGCGTCGTCGAAATAGTTCGCGGTTTCATGTAAGTAGCGCGAGGCGCTGGGTCGGTTAGTCTGTCCAGACGTTTCTTGTTCCCGGGCGTAGCGACACCGGGCCCCGCCATATCTGTATCAAGAAACTGAGCAAGAAAGGGACAAACCTGTCTTCGCTCGTGCCTCGTTGCGCTTGGGTCAGTCCCTGTTCTCGCTTAGTCACTTTACGATGAGCCTAGCAAGGTGCTGAGATATCCTGGCTAGAACCCGGGAAGGGGGTAGTCACGCTTTTGCCTCGCGCCTTCCACCTTCAGACCAGCGGGTTTCTGTGTAATCCGGATTCCCCCAAGTGTGTCGGTGCGGCGGGGCTCGGCGCCGCGGACGCGGTACCGCTGGAGCACGTCTCCATTGAGTACGCTTCTCTGGCTGGGACGGCCTGTCGAGATTACTGCGATTCGCGGCTCGACGGCTTCGACGAAGGGCGAGGAGCTAGATGTCTTAGATCCATGGTGCGGAACCTTGAGTATCGTGGCAGCAACACGCTCCTTGGCTAGGCGGGCTTCGGCTTCGGCCTCGATGTCGCCTGTTAGAAGTGCCGACATCCCGGGCCAAGATACGCGGAGCGTGACGGATTGGTCGTTGTCGGATGAATGTGTTGGCCAATCTTCTGGGGGATGCAGAACTTCGGCGGTAGCGCCGCCGAGCCTCAAGTGATCGCCGGCCTTTACGCGAAGAATGGGAATCTTCAGGTCCGCGCACTGTTTTGCCAGGTCGTTCGCGAGTTGGGCATTACTTCCCTGTGGACCGAAGACCGCCGCGCCAACGCGAAGATGGTCGAGCACGTACCGCAAGCCACCGATATGGTCGCTGTCGCTATGGGTCGCGATTACGTAATCTAACCGGCGCACGTGGTTGGCCCATAGGAATGGCGCGACGGCCCGCTGTCCCATATCCAACGAGCCGTACCGGTCTCCCCCGTCGATAAGCATCGTGGCGCCTGAAGGGGTGCGGACGAATGTCGAATCGCCCTGGCCTACGTCGATGAAAGTGATTTCGGACTCGGATCGCCATGGATTCCACAGGAGGATCGTGGCGGCGAGGCAGGCCGCGGCGGCGTATGGCCAGCGGCTCATGCTCCAACGGAGCAGGGCGACGAGAAAGCAGGCAGTGGCCCCATAGTAGGCGACGACGGCCCATGACGTGGGTATGGTGAGGTAGATGTGGCTGCCTCGCAGGCTTGCGGCGCTTTCGACCAGCCATTGGATGAGCCCTACCACGGGATGGAGAGCGTGACCGAAAAGGAGGGCCGCGGGGGGTAGGACGAAGGAACATAAGCTGACGAGTATGCTGAGCCAGAGAACTACTGTGAGCAGGGGAATGACGAGAAGATTGACGAGGGTCCCGGCGATTGGAAGAACGTGAAACATGGAAATCGCCACGGGGAATGGCAGGAGTTGGACGGAGAAGGCAACCGCCAACGGTTTTCGCAGCCAGGGAGGGATCCCCGTGAGTTTTTCTCCGAGCGGTTCGCTGAACAGGAGGAGAGACGCAACGCTGAGGAAGGACAGGCGAAAGCCGGCGTCGTTCAATACGTCCGGCTGGATCAGCGTGAATAGGATGGCGGAGAGGCTCAGGGCGGTTGTGGCGTCGCGTTCGCGCTCGAACAAGTCGGCCGTTAAGTAGAGGCCGAACATGACGGCTGCCCGCAGGCTCGAGACGCGCGCCCCGGCGATCAGGGCGAAGAGGAGGATGGCAGTCATGGTGAGCAGAGTTCGCCAAAATAGGTTTTTCAATACAAGCCGGAGGGCGAAGGCTACCGTGAGGAATACGATGGACATGTGGACGCCGGAGACGGCGAGAATGTGGGCGGTGCCGGATTCGAGGAAGACGCGGTAGTCGTCGTTGGCAATGCGCCGCCGGTCGCCGAGAAGGACGGTGAGGACGAAGGGCTTTATGTCTTCGTGGAGGTGTGGCGCAATGCGCATGGCGAGGGAGTTTCGCCAGTAGGAGGCCCAGAAGAAGGGGGAGAGTCGCGATGCGCGGGCAACGCGATCTACTGAACCCGGACCTCGTATGCGAAGGACGGTATGCACACCGCGCCGGCGGTAGTGGTCTTCGACGCCGCTCACACCGGGGTTGAAGGGGCCGATCGTGCGTTCGAGTTCTCCTGAGACACGGACCCGCTGTCCGCTATACAGCGGTCTGTTGGGATTCGTCCAGCGGACGAGTGTGCCTCCGGTTATTGGGCGGTGTTCGGCGCTCGTCTTCGCTTCGTCGACACGCAGAATGAACTGCATATAGCCGCTGTCGCCGAGAACAATGTCGGGCCGTTCGACTTCCCCGGTGAGTTCGTAGATGGTGGATTCGGGGCGGGAGAAAGCGAGGCGAATCAGCGGGTCCCCTATGGGTTCCGCGTGGCGGACGTTCCACAACAGCGCGCCCGCGCCGAAGAAGATGATGACGATGCCCACAGCGGCCCAGGCCGACCGTTCGCGCAGAATAGAGGGAAGGATGGCCCCAAGCGCTGCGAACATAAAAGGGATCAAGGAGCCAGGTATCGCGCCATGGCTCGCGAGGATTGAGCCGCTGACGAGGCCGGCGGCCACCCAGAAAAGGGGGCGCCTCATGCGCCGCGCCAGCGCCGTGGTCCGCCCCTGAGAATCGATAGATGATCGCGTATGCGTATAACGTACTGCATGGGTTGAACCAGCATAGGCGTACGCGCGCACACGTTCAAGGTGGCGAGCTTAGTAGTCGAGGGGATAATCGCGAACGTCGAAAAAGAGGCCGAGCAGAAAGGGGACCTTAGCCCGTCTCGCTACTAAAAGCGACGATATATCCGGACTAGTGGCACGGGCATCTCGCCCGTGATTCATGGGCTGTAAGCCCATGCCACCGGGTTCTTCACCCAACTTCCCGCGTGGCGGATTCTTCTCACAATTTCAGGAGTGGGCAGCTTTTTCGATAAAGACGGATTACGGCTTGGTCGCCGCTTTGACTCTCTGTGGCAAGAAATCAGCTCATTCGCGCGGGAGAGAGAAGCTCGGCCCGTACGTCAAACGCTGTCTTTTGCGGTTGCCTGGTACCCCATGACGTCATCATCGTATGTCATGGCGATTTGCTGACCTGGTTTGAGGACAAGGAAATCCTTCTCCCAGTCGCCGTCCAGCAGCCGCCGAATCAGCACCAAGTCCCCCGCGATGCGGTCGTAGGTCCACCCGCGCCGGCTCGCCTCCTTCTTGGCTGCTTCTTCGACGGCCGTGCCGTCGCCGACTCCAAGGTCGATGTAGACGGAACGATTATAGTGTTCTCGCCAGGCACCCATCGCTTCCATCAAGTAATCGGCGTTCTCTTTCCCGTACTTCTCGACGAATCCATCGTAGGCATCGCGGATGTTGCCGCCCATGTCCGAGCCCAGCGACAGGCTGGTCGTGGAATCCTCTCTTCGCTCGACGTAATCCAGGGCATACCAGAACGTGCCGGGATGATTCTCGAATTGATCTTTGTAGCGCTCCCGATCTCCGAGAAACAGAGTGATGCAGTCGTGGGCACGTGGGATGACCAAGGGGGTTTCTCCGGCCCTCAGGCCTTCTGTGGCTTGACCGCACAATCCGTATGCCATTGCGGTCGCGTCGTATTCCTCACCCTTTACGGCGTCGACTTCTTCCTGCAGCCGGTCGCGGAGGTTTGCGGGATCACTGTGCAGACCCAAGCGGAAGAGCTCCACGTCCACAATGTGGGGAGAATTGGCCGCGCACTGGTAGACCATTCGCGCCAAGGCCTCGCACCCCAAACATTTTAATCTCATGAGTTGCTCCATCTGTGTAAATCGTTTTCAGCGATATTCAAAGTGGGGTTAATCAGAACAGAAACGGGCAGTGGATTCAAATGGGAGGGTTCGCGAGCGTTCTCCGGGACTCTCTATCTCGTTCGCATATCTCCCGCGAAAACCTCGTCGAGGAGCGTGTCGAGTTGGCGGCGGTAGTGGCAGAAGCGGTCGAATGGCATGTAGGCGCGGACGGTGTCATCGAGATGGGGGATGTAGCCGCCCTGTTCGAACACGGGGCGAACTTCCCGTTCGAGGAACGTGTCCGTGGCCTCGGGACCGCTCGCCACGAGGCGCCAATCGACCCCGCCAAAGAGAAGTAGTTTGGGGCCGAACTCCCTGCGCAGGGCGCCGTAGGTTATGTCCGCCTGCCCTGCCTGGTTGAGGATCACCCCATTCATGCCGGCGTCCAACCACAACGGGATGAGCGCAGTTACTTGGCCCGCGGACCACATGAAACGAAGCGCAACCCCGTGCCGTTCCAGGCATTGTACGACGCGCCGTAGCGCGGGCCATGCGAAGCGCTTGTACATCGCGGGGGATATGACCGGTGCCTGATTCGAGGCGATGGGTTCGTAGAGCACGGCGTAGTCCAGTTTTACTTCCGACAGTGCCCGATCCAGAAGTCCTTCGACGTAGCTGGCGTAATGCTCCATGGCAGCCTCCGCGAGATGGGGGCGGTTGCAGAGCCCGAGCAGCGCGCGCCGCAGCGATTCGCCGTCGGATATACCGATCACTTGAAGTAGGCCTTCATTCCACGGACTGGCGAACAAGGCGAAATGGCGCTCCTGCCAGCTTCCTACTCGACGGCCCCAATCTTCGGAAAATTTGCTGGAATCATCCGTGTCGAACGCACTGCGGACCGCGTCCAGGCTGGCTTTATCGTCGACGATGCGCCGCCTGTCGCGTGGATGCCTGCGCCACTGAATGCCCAAGTTTTCACGGGGGTCTAACCCGAAGAAATCCTCGGGAGAGCAGCCGGCTGGCAATCCTTGAGTGCGCCAGGCCTGAACAGCTTCATCGGAGAACTCGCTTTCGTAGCGGGGAGGTGCGCAGCTCCCAGCGAAAGAAAATGTCTGGAGTAGTCGTTCTCTGGAATCCATAAGTCCGGGCCGGGCCAAGCGGGAACGCTAACCCGGATATCTCACCGCTTTTCTACTGCGACGGCGGAGAAGGCCACTCTGACGAGACTTTTCTCGCTACGAAAACCGGTGAGATATCCGGGTTAGAACCGACGGTATGACGATGGGTCAGCGTTTGGGTTTCTCCGCAAGATGGGAGATGAAGCCGGCGTAGTCTTCGCGGGTGTTGAGATTCTCGAGGGGCCCGGATTCAGTGATGTCGACGTAGTTGATCTTGAGCGCGTCGAAAACGGCTTTGATCTTGCGCTCGCCTTGCGCCAACGCATCTTTGAAGGGCTCCATCATGCTCTTGCAGTAGACCGCGAACAGGGTTTCCATCCAGCCATCGGCGACGGGCACGACGGCGTCGAAACCCTCAGACTCGCGAAGCATGCGCCGCACGAGAGCGATGTTAATGTTCGGCATGTCACAGGCTGTTACGAAGTTGATGTCGTGTTCGGACACCTCCAATGCCGAGAGGATTCCCATCATGGGCCCGCATCCCGCAACGCCGTCTGGTACAACCTCTGAGCCGAGAAAGGCGTACTTCTCGATGTCGTTGGCGCTGACCAGCATCTGCTTGAAGTGAGGCCGCAACTGCCCGTGGATGTGTTCGATCATCGGAACGCTGTCCATGGGCAGCATGCTCTTGTCGCGATGCATCCGGTGGCTCGCGCCTCCAGCGAGGACGATGGCCGACGCTTCGGCGCGCAATATCCACTGGCCGGAGCGGATATCGATGTCGTCGAGATCCAGGTCCGGACCGCGCCCAGAGAAGGTGACGAGCCGATCCATGTGAGTGCGGACAGCCTCGGCCGATTCCTTGAAGCCGCGCAGCCCCCGGCGCCGAAAAATAAAGAATAGTGCGGGTTCCAACACGGAACGCAGGCTGTTCGATTCGCACACCACGAAAGCGTCCTTGCCGATACGTTCCAACAGGGCGACCGCCCCTTCGTAGAGGTGTTCTCGATATACGCGCAGCCAATAGACCTTGCTGCCTCCCGCGGCTGCCATGCGTTCGGTATCTTTGCCGCGGCCTTCGTCGATCTCCTGGGTGATGAGGTAGTTGGTTGCGAGGCCGGCGCGGCCTTCGGCCTCCTGGACGGTCGTCACCTTGACGCCAACGACCTCGTGGTCCGCGCGAAACTTGTCGATTACGGAGCACGCGAACTCCGTTTCTCCGGAGTCCTTTTCGGCGGAGCCGAGCAGGAGCATCTGCGGGGCGTCAATCAGACGAACACCCGCAACGCCGCCTAGACGTGACTCCTCCCACGTCTCGACATGGCCCTCGCGCTGGGGACTAGAACAGGCAGATTTCACTGGCCTTCCATTATCTCGCTGAGATTGCTTCGGATTGATTGGGCCAAGATTTCTCATATAGAGCCAACCGCAACCGCCACAGGCTGAGCCTGCATGATCGTACAGGGACGGATCGGCGGAGTCAAGACTGAGCTTGCTGCCGCGGGCGAGACGCCCGCGCTCCCCTCTGATTCAGTCGCTGAGGAGCGGGATATGGGCCCGGTCTGCGTGGCTTTGTTAAGCTTTCGAGAAAAACGCGGCGTTTGAGAGCAGAACGTGCTAAAATAATGGTACGGAATGCGTTGTGAGAGCTTGAAGCAGACCTCGCACGCCCGTTCTGCGGGCACAAAGTTTCTCTCTGCGACGTGTTTGGCACTGACCCGTCAGACGGGTGCGCATCGTATAGGAAGGATGAAGCATGACGAATGGAAACATCGAGCACGCTGAAGTTGAGCGTTGTCCTACCTGCGGCGCGGCTGCACAGGCCGGTACGGGTAGCGAGGACGGGACGGCGATATTGGTATTCGGCTGCGGCCACACGCCGAAACCGGAGCCTGTCGAATCTCTCCTCCAGCCCGGGTCCAATCCCGATTGCGATTATTGTGGCGAGTGCGCCAGGGGAGGAACCTGTCAGTAGGTCATGGCAGGAATGGACAGACGCAACAGACGCGAGCAGGTTCTATCAACCAAAAACACACTTGCGGCCGTCGAGGTACGGATGGCCGCAAGTGTTTTGTGATTTTGGAAGGCGTGTCAGCCTTTCGGATTGAACACTACGGACGGCTTGGCGGTGTCTGAGTACACAAAGCCTTCGGCGTTTTGTACGTTGCCATAGTCTGCTATGAGCTTGTCCAGTGGACCGGCATCCAGCGCCCTGGTGATGCAGGCCTCGACGCAGATGGGTTTCTTGCCTTCGGCCCATCGGTCCACGCAGAGGTTGCACTTCTCCATCTTGACCGTCTCACCGTTGCAACTGGCGGCGAACTGAGGCGCATCGTAGGAACAGACGTCCTTGCACAAATGCCCCGCACAGTTCAGACAGCGCTTCGCCTCCACGATGGCGGCCTCTTCGCTGAGGCCCAACTCGACCTCGTTGAAATTGTCTTGCCTGTCCGCTGGAGCGAGTTCGGGCATGGCCTGGCGGGGTTGTTTCTCGACGCTGTCGGGAATCTCGACCTTGATGTCGGCGGCAGCCAGAGTCTCTTCCTGCCGCACCCGGAGCACGTCGCCCTGCAGGTAGCGGTGTATGTAGCTAGCCGCCTGTTGCCCGCTGGCGATGGACTCGATGATGCTGGTCGGACCAGTGACTGCGTCGCCGGCTGCGAAGACTCCACGGCGGCCCGTCATCATGGTCTCGGAGTCCGCGACGATGAATGCCTCTTCGACGGTCTCGATTTCCTTCTCTCCCTCGATACTTGTGAGGTCGGCCGCCTGGCCGGTCGCGAAGATGATCGTGTCGGCGCCGAAGTCTCTTTCGTTCCCTTCGACGACATCGAAGCTCGGGCGGCCATTCGCGTCGAAGCTGAGGCCGGTGACCTGATGGCATTCAGCCCCGGCGACCTTTCCGCCGTCGCCCTTGATTTCGGTCAACGTCAGAGTTGTGTGAACGCCGATGCCTTCCGCCTCGCCCTCTTCGATTTCCTTGTCGTAGGCGGGCATTTCCTCTCGAATTTCGAGGCACACCAGGTTCACTTCTTCGGCCCCGAACCGCCGAGCGGAACGGGCGCAGTCAAAGGCCACGTTGCCGCTACCGACAACGACGACCTTCTTTCCGACTTTGGCCGAACCATTGAGGCGGACGTCCTGCATGAAGTCTTTGGCGCTGGTCACGCCTTCGAGGTCGACGCCCTTGATGGGCAGCGTCTGTCCTTTGTGTGTGCCCAACCCGAGTAGGACGGCGCCGTAACCTTCGTTGAACAGGTCGTCGATGCCTCGGCCCGGGCCGAGGGGGCTGTTCGTCTTGATATCGATGCCCAAAGCTTCGAGATAGTCAATGTCCCTTTTGAGGACATCCGCAGGCAGCCGGTACTCAGGCACCCCGACGGCCAACATGCCGCCAGCAACCGGAAGGGCCTCAAAAACCGTGACCGCGTAGCCCATGCGAATGAGGTCATAGGCACCTGCGAGACCGGCTGGGCCTGAACCCACTACGGCCACTTTGTCTAGTTGTGTCTGAGGAAGGGGGCTGGGCAACTCCGTGGGCGCATTGTCGCTCGCGAAGCGCTTCAGGGCCATAATGGCGACTGGTTCTTCGCTCATATCCTGCCGGCGGCATTCGCTCTCGCAAGGGAAACGGCATACCCGGCCGCACACCGACGGCAAGGGCATGCGCTGCCGGATGAGGTCGAGGGCCTCCTTGAACTTCCCCTTCCCGATGAGGGCCACATAGGCCGGGATGTTCAGGTGGGCTGGGCATTCAGTCTGGCAGGGGGCTTCCGACGCGCCATAGAGGACGGCGTCCGCGCTGTCTTTCGAGAAGATGCCGCACGTGTTCTCTCCGCGGCATTTATCGCGGTCGACGACTACGATGCCGTCTTCGTCGCGCTTAGTGATCGCTTCATTGGGGCACACATACGAGCAGACCGCCGACTCGCAGTGATAGCAAGATATTGCCAGGCGGCTTACCGATATTTCCGGGAACATGCCTTTTTCTTCGGTCTTGATGCGCAGCCAAGTGGCGGGGCCGGCCGACACGTCATTCCAATCCTTGCAGGCTATCGAGCAAGCGAAACATCCGGTGCACCGAACCTGATCAAAATAAAAACCTGTTTCCATGGTTATTCTCCTCTCGTCAACTCGACCTGAACGAGCGCGGTCTTTAACGTCGCCGCGCCCCCCGGTGAGTACGCTGCTTTGGTTAGAACATTCACACAACCACCGCGGCAGACGCCATTCTCATCAGGGTCATACCAGGCGCCTTCATAGATAGAAATCACTCCCGGCACAATCCGCTTGGTCACCCGCGCCGGGATGGCCAACTTGCCTTGCTCGTTGAAGACAAAAACATCGTCTCCGTCTCTGATTCCCCTGGGTTCGGCATCTACCGGGTTTATTGACATTACATGGGGGTCCACTTCTTCAAGCCAGTCCACGTTCTGCAACGTGGAATGAACTCTGACCCGCGGATGCGGCGAGAGGAGTTGCAGCGGGTATTTCTCCAAAAGGGGGTCGTCCCGATTGTCCTCTCCTGTGGCCACGTACTGTGGGACCGGCGGACATAGAGGGTTGTTGAGGTCCGCTACCCGTTGCGAAAAGATCTCAATCTTGCCTGAGGGGGTCTTGAAGGGATTGTTTTCGGGGTCCGCTATCTCTTTCTCGAAGGCGACGTAGGGTTCATCGAACTCAATCCGCTGTATTCCGGCCTTCCTGAAACCCTCATTGTCCTTAATCTGCTCGATGTACTCGGGGTTATTCTCGAGGAATAGTTCGAGCCACTCCTCCTCGGTATGGGGATCGTCGTCTTTGAAACCGAGTTTCTCACTCAGCAAACAGCCAATCTCCCAGTCAGACTTAGATTCCCCTATAGCGGAGATGGCCTGGTTGGCATAGGTCAGGTAAGGGCCGGAGGGCCAAGGCCGGGTCAGGTCATTCTTTTCGGCCCAACTCTTAACCGGCAACACAATGTCCGCCAGTTTTGCGGTCGGCGTCATGAACAGATCCTGGCAGACCATGAACTCGAGACCTTTCAGGGCCTTTACGCCCTTATTCGTATCGCCACGCTGAGTGATCAGATTGCTTCCTGCAACCCAGGCCATCTTGATATCGGCCGGGTATCCTCCCGCGGTACCCTCGAGAATGCCGTCGTAGATCTTGTTGGCATGCACTCTACGCACCAACCGAAGGTCGATGTCCAGGGTGCCTCGAATCGAGGGGCCGCCGACTTCGGCCGGGTTTCTCATGCCGGGTATTCCGGCGGAACGGAACATGTGGCCGTAGGGGATGCCCATCAAACCGCCGCAGGCGCTGCCGCCATGTTTGCCGACGTTGCCTGTCATGACCGTCAACGCGATCGAGCAGCGATTGTATTGCTCGCCGACCGCGGCTCGGGCTGGGCCCTGGCAATCCATAAGTGCGGCAGGCTTGGCGGCGGCGTATTCCTTTGCCAGGCTTTCGATGCGCTCGGCGGGTACGCCCGTAATCTTCGACGCCCAAGCCGGGGTCTTCTCGACACCGTCCTCTTTTCCGAGGAGATAGTCGCTGAACTTGTCAAATCCGATGGTGTACTTGTCCAGGAAGGCTTCGTCGTGGAGGTCTTCCTTAAGCATCACGTAAGCCATCGCCACCATCATCGCGGCGTCGGTGCCAGGGATAATGGGAATCCACTCGTCGGCAAACGTTGCCACCGAATCATGGTGCCGGGGATCGATGGAGATAATCTTGATCCCCATTTCCTTGGCCTTGATAAGATTCGGGACGCAGTCCGTACCGGAAACCATGCGCACGGGGTCCCAACCCCACATGATGATCAACTTGGTATTGAGTAGGTCCTCCCGGCCGTGGCCCACCATGACATCGCCATACGAAGTCATAACGGCCCAGACGGCGCCTTCGGAGGAGATGTTTCCATAACTCGTCGTGAATCCGCCGAACTGCGAGAGGGCCTTGCTTAGCGATGCCGATGTGTGCAGAGCGCCCATGTGCCCGCCACCAGCGAAGAATATGGCGCTGTTCCCGTACGTATCCTTGACGCGGTTCAGCTGACCCACGATGGTGTCCATCGCCTCATCCCACGAGATCGGCTCGTACTCGCCGCTGCCCTTTTCTCCCACAAGCTTCAGCGGAGTCGTGAGACGCTCCGGGTGATGAACCCAGTGGCGGTATGCGCGCCCCCGCCAACACGCTCTCAGTTGTTTGTCCGTATCCGGGCAATCATCGCCCTCAATACGCTGAATGACGCCATCCTTGACATGCACTCTCAGTGGACAACGCCCACCGCAGTCGAAGGCAGACGTAGTTCTGATAATATCTGTTCCCGCACCGGCTTCGGTTTTTTCCTGGATTGCCATCTGTTTCTCCCGGATTGCTCGCAGAGTGAGTTGAATCTAAGGGTCGCGCGTCTTCTGTCTTCGGGCCCCCCGTAGCGGCCGCTCTGCCCCCAGCCGCACACGTAGAGCACATACGATAGCAGATATATGGACACCGTTCAACGGTTGGGCCGTCGATGGAAGTGGGGCACTCTACACCATAGAACCCACAGGGCTAGCCCGGTGAGACGACCTGCCTGGCCCGGATATCTGACCGTTTTTCTACTGCGACGGCGTGGACAAGGGCAATTTGACGAGACGTTTCTCGCCTTTCGATCTCGACGTGACCCGCCAC
>PVBE010872432.1_pt1 | contig 14102 bp, 13 predicted proteins | sample 1631181 | NCBI WGS metagenome assembly PVBE01 (sample SAMN08397723, study PRJNA350692) | Marine metagenome, whole genome shotgun sequencing project. | isolation source: water | place: Pacific Ocean | collected 2012-04
AACCTAGCTGGTAGTTTCATTTTGTCTACAAGTCCAACTTTCTCAAGCATAGCAAGTACCTCATTTTTCTGATCCTTGCTCAAAAAAAAGTTGTCTCGCCTTAAACATACCGCAATATTCTGATAAACACTTAACCTGAGAAATGTTGGAGTTTGGAGCACCATGGACTGATGCCCTCCTTTATCGGAAACTGGCATGCCATTCAGCCTTATTTGGCCAAAAGTAGGTTTCTCAATACCTTGAATTAATTTTAGCAACAAACTTTTTCCGGCTCCGTTAGGTCCTAGAACTACTGTAATACCAGGTTTATCCATCTTTAAATAATCTATATTAAGAAGAGGGTTTCCTTGATATGAAAAATTCAGGTTTTCTATCTCAACAGTAGCGTGAACTTTATTAATCATAACCAAACCTTTTTGCTATGACTTTTAGAACAAAAACTGTGAGATTTACCACTAAAGCTATGAATAACAAAATCAAGCCCAACGCTATAGCCAAGGACAAGTCCCCCCTTGAGGTATGCATAGCGATTGCTGTGGTCATCATTCTTGTGACATGATCAATATTGCCACCCACTATAATTACTGCCCCAACCTCCGATATTGCTCTGCCAAATCCAGCTAAAAAAATTGTCAAAAGTGCGTATCTTGCATCCAAAAGATAAACCCAGAACTGTTGAGATTTTTTTACCCTTATTGACAAAAAGAGTTCCCTATATTCCATAAACAACTCTTCAACTTTTTGGCAAGTCAAAGAGGTCACAATTGGGATAATGAGTATCATCTGGGCAATAATCATAGCATATGGAGTATACAAAAAATTCATCCACCCCAGTGGTCCTGATCTTGATAAGATCAAATATACCGAAAGTCCTACGACAACTGGAGGAAGGCCCATTAGCGTATTAAACAGTAAAATTAAAAAATTTCTCCCGAAAAATCTATTAATACCCAAAACTATTCCTAGTGGAACAGCTACCAAACAGGACAAAATCAAGGCAGTAAAACTTACTTTTATAGATAGCCAAACTATCTCAAAAACTACCTCATCAAAGCTAATGATTAATACCAAAGCTAAATTTAATATTTCTATAATAAAATCCATGTGAAAATAGCTACAAAAATTACAAAACTAAAACAACTCGTAAGGTAAAAACTTAACCATAGAACCTACTTTAACGTTTGTTACATCTTCACCCAATTCAACTAAGCCGTCAGACCAAGATAAACTGCTTATTCTTCCAGATCCTTCAGATTTAAATATTTCCACGGATCCCATCGGATCTATTCTGGCTCTTAAAAATTCTGTGCGCCCTTTCTTTTTTAATTTAGAAAAATTAGACTTTATAAGAAAGGATTTAGGCTCTGAAAATGTGCCCCCTGCTAATGAGTCTAAAGAAGGCTTTAGAAAAATAAGGGCACAAACAAAAGCAGCAACAGGATTTCCCGGCAAAGAATAAATGGGGATTCCCTCTATGAAACCCATAGCAAAAGGTCTTCCTGGTTTAATTGCTACTCTCCACAAAACTAAATCACCCTCTGAATTCAAAAGTTTTGACACAAAATCTCTATCTCCAGCTGAAGCTCCCCCGGTAGCCACAATTAAATCTAATTTACCCTTGTTAGACTTTATTTTTGATTTAAGACTTTCCTCACAATCTCTAACAATACCTAAATCAAATGTGTTGTGCCCCCAGCTCTCAAGCTTTGATATTATCATCGGCCTATTGGAATCATAAATCTGAAAATTTTCTGCCCTTTTATTATCGTCAACCAATTCATCTCCAGTCGAAAGGACTCCAATATTTAACCTTTCAACAACATTTACATCCAGTACACCCACCGAAGTGAGCAATGCTAAATCCTGAGACCTTAATTTATGGCCCCTTTTGAACAACAATTCGCCAGCTTTTTTATCCTCACCCTCATTTCTTGTATTCTCCCCTTTCTTTATCTTAGTGGGTACTTCAAAATTTGATGTCTGCTTTAAAATATCTTCCTTTAAAATAACTGTGTCAGTTCCAGGAGGTATAGGGCCTCCAGTTAGAATCTTCACGCCTTCACCTTTTGATATTTTCTCACTTGGAAATTTTCCTGGGCCAATGGTATGAGAGGTTATCTTTATAATTCGACTTTCCCCATTTTTGGGGTATCGAAAAGCGAATCCATCTACTGCAGAATTAGACAAAGGCGGACTAGATCTTTGAGCAAATACATTCCTTGATAAAATGCATCCCATTGAATCAAAAGTTTTAACCTTTTTTTCAGTTTTCTTTGGAACAATGCAGCTTTTTAATTTGGCAAGAGCCTCAGGTACAGGGGTCCAATAAAAACCTTTTGGAAGACCAATTTCTTCCTTTAAATTAACTTTTTCTGTCATTATTTTCCCAAATACAATTCGTGAACCGAAACTGCCGTTCTATCTATAAAATCAACAATTTTTTTTATTTCATCAAACTTAAATTGTTCCTGCTTACAGTTAAAATCTTTTAAGTCATGCACTATTCCTATAATGCTAGAATCCGATTCTATTAGGGGCTTTTTCGGGCAACCTAGTCGATAGCATTCGATTTTAGGGTGTTTTTCACTTTTGTACCCTTCGACTATAATGAAGTCTACTGGGTCAAGCTTTCCTAAAAGTTTCTCGAGGGCTGTATCTTTTTCATATGCCTGAGAACTTATCATTGCCCATAGGTTTTCTGAAGAAACAATGACCTGAGTGGCCCCTGCTTGGCGGTGTCGATAGCTATCCTTTCCTTCCTTGTCAATTTCAAACTCATGATGTGCGTGCTTAATCGAAGAAGCAGTGTAACCTCTGTTTACTAGATCTTTAATTATTTTTTCGACCAGTGTGGTTTTTCCTGAGTTCTTCCAACCAGCAATACCAAATATCTTCAAATAAAATCTCCAATCAAAAATTTCTCTGCCAATTGTAAATCTTCTTCGGTATTGATGTTAAAAAATGGATCAAATTTTTCAATTTTGAATTTCATATTTTTCACATTAAATTTATCTGTCCAGGATACTATCTTACGCAAACCGTCACGTAAGGACAACTCAAGGTTTTCTCTTAACTCGATAGACCACATGCAAAATGTTGGATGCCTTTCAACATTACCCTCATCATCCTCTGTGCAAGCCATAACTATGTCATATTTTTCTATATAATCTTCAAAATTACCGAAAAGATTTTCTGGGAAAAATGGAGTATCTGCAGCCACCGTTAAAACCTTAGTATATCCTATTTCCTCTGCCCACTTCATAGCTGATAAAACTCCGGCTAGTGGACCCAAATACCCACCTATGGTGTCAGTTAAAAGTGGAAGATTATATACTTCGAAGCTTCTGTAATCAGAATTAATATTCAATGCAATATTCTTAGTGGAGGTATTTAATTTTGATAGCACGTGTTCTATGAGTCTCTTATTTCCTAATTTCATAAGAGCTTTATTTTTTCCATGCATTCGCGATGATTTTCCACCAGCAAGGATTACTGCAGGTACTCTATTCCCTGGGTCTTTTGTAAGCTTAGCTAAATCTTCCAAATTTTAACGCTTTATTTCTCATCAAAAATTAGATTTTTTGATCCAGTTAAACATAAAAATCGCTCTCCTCTAAGCCGCCCCACCATTGTTAAACCAACTGATTTGGCTATTTCTACACCCCAGGCCGTAAATCCTGAGCGTGACAATAGAATAGGGATACCCATGATTGCTGCTTTTATGACCATCTCTGAAGTTAGTCTTCCAGTTGTATAGAGAATTTTGTCTTCACCTACTACATCATTATTTAGCATCCATCCGGATATCTTATCTACAGCATTATGCCGCCCGACATCTTCCATATATACCAGAGGCCCAGAATAGTCGCAAAGGACAGTTCCATGAATGGCACCAGTCTCAAGGTATAGGCTTGGGGTTGTGTTGATTTTTCGTGCGAGATCATAAAGAATGGATACTTTAATTTCTCTAGGACTTAATTTAATTTCGTCAATTTCATCCATCAAGTTTCCGAAAACGGTTCCCAAAGCACATCCGCTTGTTCTTATTTTTTTCTTGGAGTTAATCTCATAGGGAGTTTCATCTACTGTTCGTACTACCACTACGTTCAATTCTTGATCAAAATCTACTGACTTTACCTCTGTTTTTTCCTTAATTATTCTTTGATTAAAGAGAAATCCCAATGCGAGAAGTTCTGGATAATCACCAATTGTCATACTAGTTACGATTTCGGCACTATTAAGAAAAACTGTAAGAGGTTTTTCTAAGGTTACATTTGCTGTAACCTCTTCTCCTATTTGATTTATACCTTTTACCTCACTGGATAGATTTTTAAGATCTATATTTGGAGGTACAATATATGATGACACCAATTTCTCAGTCCAAAATTAAATATCAAGAGTATTTTCTTTTTCCCAGGAAGAAAAATGAGATACATAAGAATTCCATTCTTCCATCTTAAGTTTGACAAAAGCTTCTGAAAATTCCTGCCCCATAGCCTCTTTAAATATACTATTTGAATCAAATTCTCTCAAAGCATCCAACAAGTTTAATGGGAGTTTTTTCGCTCCACTTATTGCCTCTCGGTTTTCATACATATTTACTTCAGATCTCTCTCCAGGATCCGTGCTCTCCTTCAAACCATCCATACCAGCTGCAATTATTGCAGCCTGGAGTAAGTATGGATTAGCGGCACCATCTGGTAATCTTAGTTCAAACCTTCCTGGACCTGGAACTCTAACCATATGTGTCCTATTGTTAGATGTCCAAGTAACGGTATTTGGAGCCCAACTAGCTCCACTTAGCGTCCGAGGGGCGTTAATTCTCTTATAGGAATTAACGGTAGGATTGGTAATTGCAGTCATGGATGTTGCATGGTTAATTATTCCACCCAGAAAATTTAATCCTTTTTTGGAAAGTCCCAGCTCTTCACTATCATCAGCAAAGACATTATTTTGCCCTGTCAAATCCCAAACAGAGATATGTGCATGACAACCATTACCTGTCAAATGCTCCACCGGTTTTGGCATGAAGGTGGCCCTCAATCCATGCTTCTCCGCTATTGATTTGACCATAAATTTAAAGAACGAATGTTTATCTGCAGTCTTTAAAACATCATCAAATTCGAAATTCATTTCGAATTGCCCGTTAGCATCTTCATGATCATTTTGGTATGGACCCCAACCAAGCTCAAGCATGTAGTCGCAAATTTCAGCAATCACATCGTATCTGCGCATTAGTGCTTGCTGATCATAGCACGGCTTAACAGCATTATCATAAGGATCGGAAATATCTGAACCATCAGGTAAAAGGAGAAAAAATTCAGCTTCAATACCTGTCTTAACTCTTAAGTTGCTTTCTAAAGTTTTACTAATCAGAGATTTTAGAACATTTCTTGGAGCCTGTTTAACTGGATCGGCATCAATAAAACAATCTGCTGCCAACCATGCAACATCTCTCTTCCAAGGAAGCTGTATTACGCTCTCTGGATCCGGCACAGCTAACATATCGGGATGCGCTGGGGTCATATCAAGCCAACTAGCAAATCCAGCAAACCCTGCACCATCTTCCTGCATATCAGCAATAGCCTCAGCGGGTACAAGTTTTGCTCTCTGAACTCCGAAAAGGTCTGTAAATGATATCATAAAATACTTAACTTTTTTTTCTTTTGCAAACTTTTCAAGTTCCTTCACAACACTACCTTTCAAATTATATAACTCAGTACTATTCAAGCTATTATAAAAAACTTACATGCACAACGAAATCTAGCTTCCGAAGACAAAAAAGGGATTAAAATTACGCTTTAGCATTGATAATCAGAACTATAGGGTGTTATTTTAGTAATAGAGGTAAATGAATGACAGATAACCAGATAAATTTTATTGGATGGATACTGTTCGTAATATCCGCACTAGGATTTGTTGTTGCAAGCGTAGGCTCATTTTGGTCCATGTTTGGATCAATATTTTTCTTGGTCGCCTGCCTGGTGTTTCTCATCCCATTCTTTAGAAAAAAGTAAGGTTTGTCTTTAATTTTTGGAATTACTGCAGCTGCTCTATGGGGCTTGCACGATCTTCTAGTACGGTTGGTCAGTCAAAGACTTGGCGTATTAAATTCTTTAATTTGGGTAATTTTTTTCGGAACAATATTTTTGTTCCTTTTTTCTTTAGCCCATTTTAACTCGATAGCAATCTATCCTGAAAACCTGTTTCAAGATTTCTTTTCCCACCAAGAAATTCTTCTATCGGGAATATTTTTTTCGATAGCCATGTTGGCTTTGTTTAAATCTTTAAAAATTGGACCAGTAGCGATTGTAGCTCCACTAATTGGTATCTACCCAATAATTTCCTTGATCTTGGCCTATTTAGCAGGTGCCGAAATCAGATTAATTTTTTGGCCTTTAGTTTTTCTTGTGGTTTTGGGCATTTCTGTAATTAGTATAGCCACCCCGGCAGAAAACTCACAAAATGAATTAGATTCTCAAAGAAAATACTGGTCTATAAAGCATCATTTTCCAGTGATTATTTATTCCTTACTGGCAGCAGTATCTTTCGCCATTACTTTTCACTTTGGTCAACAAGCATCAAACTCAAGTAATACTCTCGAAGTTTCCCTTCATTCAAGAATAGTAACTTTTACAGTCATTTTTCTTGTTTTCATCTTCACTCAAACCATTATTATACCCCGTGCAAGAGAAATTTTTTTCTTGGGGTTAATGGGACTGCTAGACGTTGCAGCTATCAGCCTTGTTTTTGGTGCTGGAAAGTTAGAGATGCCAGCTCTTGCACCAGTGGCAGCCGCAAACTTTGGGATATTTACCTTGGTACTAGCCTATTTTATTTTAGGCGAGAAGTTAAACACTCTACAAGTTGCTGGTATAATTTCTGTTTTTTCTTGTCTAACTGTTATCTTACTTGTCTAATAAAAGATTAATTATTCAAAACATTGGAAGCCCTATGAATAAAATAATGAAAGAATTTCCCCCAAAAAAACAAGATCAAGTAACTTTAGAAAATTGGCGCACGCATCCCTATAGTAGCTGGTCTTTTAGTAACGTAAGAGAGCTAATTCCAACTTCTGAAATTCAAAATGACCCTTCCAAGATCTGGGAATTGGGAACGAGTAACACCCAAAATGAATTGGTGACTAATAAGGAATTAACTGATTTATCCGTCGACTCTGTTGTCGTTTTACAGAAAGGAAATATTGTCTTTGAAACGTACCAAAATAATATGGATCAAAATAAAAAGCATATTTTATTCTCAGTTTCAAAATCTATTTTAGGACTTTTATGTGGAATTTTAGAGAAAGATAAACTTTTAGATACAAGAGCATTGGTCTCTAAGTACATTCCTGAAATTAAAGGAACAGCCTACGAAGACGCTTCCATAAGAAATTGTTTAGATATGCAAGTAGGTATATATTTCGACGAAGACTATCTGGCAACAAGTGGACCCATAATAACTTATCGCTATGCCGCAAACTGGAATCCCACCCCTGACTCAGAAAAGCAGCTGGGTCTGCGTTCATTCCTGCAAACTCTCAAGGAGAGAGACGGAGATCATGGTCATAAATTTCACTATGTTTCTCCAAATACAGACTTACTTGGCTGGGTCATTGAGAGAGTTTCTGACGATCAATACTCAAATGTTATTTCTGAAAAACTTTGGAAACCTTTAGGGGCAGAACAACCTGGCTATATAACTGTTGACCGATTTGGAGCTCCTCGTTCCGCAGGGGGAAAATGCTTCACCACAAGGGACTTAGCTAGAGTAGGAATGATGATCTATCAGAATGGTTCTGGGCATAGTCAGCAAATTGTGCCAGAGAGCTGGATCGAGGATATATTTAATAACGGAAGTAATAGTGCTTGGGATTTAGGAGATATGGCCCCAGATTTCCCTAATAAAAATGTAGCCTATAGATCAAAATGGTATAGCCACAAGGGCTCTAATCCCATGATCCATGGAATTGGAATTCATGGCCAATATCTCTTTGTCGATAGAGTTCGAGAAATTTCAATATCGTGGTTTTCTAGTGATAATGATCCTCTTAGCAAGGAGAGACTTCCTAAAGTGCTAAGCGTTGTAAACAGAATTCGGGACAATCTAACTTAATACCTAAAATTAATCTGCCTTATCAAAGTTAACTTCAATGCCTGCCAACATGCTTGCTTTCTCTTTGACGTAAAGAGGGTCACCAGTAGTTAAACATATTGAATTCGTCATCTCCCCGACCTTATCTGGATGTCTAATAAGATAGTCCTTTAGACTTTCAGCAACAATATCGGCATGATCTAACATTTGCACTCCTTTCTCAAAGTGCTTTTGAAAAAAATTACTTACTAATGGATAATGAGTACATCCGAGTACTATTATTTCTGGTTTTGGCAATCTTTGAAGCAACTGATCCACATAAAGTTTTACAAGTTGTTCGGCAAGATACAAGTCTCCTAATTCTATTGCATCAACTAGTCCATCACACGGTTGGGATTCTACATTAACGCCAATTGCCCTAAAACCTAATGCCCTTTCAAAAGCTTTGCTAGCAACAGTAGATGGAGTAGCGAAAAGAGCGACATCTCTAATTGAAACTTTTCTAGGAGGAGAATTATCTCCCCACTGTCTTTCTGTAATTTTCTCAATTAGAGGAACAAATACTCCAAGCACCCTTTTATCATTAGGAACCCACTCCTCCTGCATTTTTCTTAAGGCTACTGCTGAAGCGGTATTACATGCTATAATCACTAACTTGCAACCTTTTTCAAAAAGGACCTGAACTCCTCTGCAAGTCATCTGGTAGATCTCTTCTGGAGATCTGGTGCCATAAGGAGTATTGGCATTGTCACCAAGATATATGATTGGTAAATCTGGCAGCCTTTCCCTAATCCTAAAAAGGACGGTCAAGCCTCCTAGACCAGAGTCAAAAACGCCTATTGTCAAAATTTTTTCCGTTCTATTTTAATTAGCAATACACCCTAGGTAGCCCAATTAACGTGAAACCAATGCCTTAGCAAAATCAGATACCTTCTTCAGCTTATCAGCACTTACCTCTGTTTGATACCCTTTTGATTCGACAAAACCAATAACTTTTTCTGTCGCAACATTTCCCTTCGAACCCGGAGCATATGGACAGCCTCCAAGACCTCCAACAGAGGAATCAAATGTTCTTAAACCTTTCTCCAGACTAAGCCCAATATTCTCTAAGGCTTTTCCGTTTGTGTCGTGAAAATGACCCGCTAATTTCAGAGGTGATACTTCAGAAAGCAAGAAATCATAAAGTCTTCCAAGTGAGGAGAGGTTTGACAAACCAATAGTATCGCCAAGGCTTATCTGATAACATCCTAACTTAAATAATTGCCTAGCAACCTTAAGGACAGCGCTAGGTTCTATTTTGCCTTCATAAGGGCAATCAGTAATGCAAGAAATATATCCTCGGACAGGAATATTTTGTTTAAGCGCTTCAAAAATTAAGGGGTGAAATCTTTCAAAGCTCTCCTCGATTGAGCAATTAATATTTTTTAGACTAAAGGTTTCAGATGCTGCTGCAAAAACTGCAACTTCGTCCACATTTGCTGACTTCGCCGCATTTAATCCTTTCATGTTAGGCGTCAGGGCGGTGTATTTAACGGACGAATTTCTAGTAATATTTTCAAACACATATTTTGCATCTGCAAGTTGTGGAATCCATTTAGAACTTACAAAACTCGATACTTCAATTTTCTTGATACCACACTCAGAAAGAGCATCTATAAGTTTTATCTTATCCCCAGTATTAATGTTTGTTTTCTCATTTTGTAAGCCATCACGAGGCCCAACCTCAAAGATCTCTACAACTTTAGACAACCTAACCTTCTACTTCTAATAATGGTTGATTTTCAGATACCTGATCACCTTCGAGAATATTGAGATTCTTTATTGATCCATTACAAGGTGCTAATACTTGCTGTTCCATTTTCATTGCTTCTAAAATTAACAGAACATCACCTTTTTCCACAATATCTCCCTCAGAAATAAATAATTTTTTAACTACCCCCGGCAACTTAGCACGTAAAACTTTTTCAAAACCAGCCTCTCGATCGGAATCATCAAAAGATTTAGAAACCACTTTAAACACTTCGTTCTTATTGAAAATCTGAAAAACATTTTTTGAAAGATTATTGTAAAAATACTCTTCTTTGATTCCTTCTCTAATAATCACTGCAGAGTTTTTCTCTCGCCTAAATTTAACTAAAATTTTCTGATCATTTATTTCACATGCAAGTCCATCCAAGCCATCAAAGGCATAAAATATAGAAAAATCTTCACTGTTCACAGAAATATCAATCGTTCTTCTAAGAGAATTAAAGTTTGTCCAGCCTTTAAGCGTTGACCATGGGTCACCATCATTTATTTCAGATGGATTAAAAAACTTTATTACGGCAGCTACCAATATTTCATCAATGATTTTAGCATTTTCAACTAAAGGATCCAGATTGCTAGCCAAAAACCCAGTATCAACCTTTCCATTAGAAAACGAATTATTATTCAGTATTTTCAATAAAAATATGATGTTAGTAGCGATACCTTGTACGTTAAATTCATTTAATGAGTTAATTTTTTTACGGATGGCCTCATTTCTATCTTTTCCATGAATAATCAGTTTTGCTATCATTGGATCATAAAAGGGTGTTACGACAGCACCTTCATGGATTCCGTGGTCAAGACGAGTTTCACCTGACACAAAATGCGTTGCATTTTTTGGAAAACTTATTTCAGAAATTTTTCCTATAGATGGCAAAAAATCATTTTGCGGGTCCTCCGCATATATCCTGCTTTCTATAGCATGGCCGAGACATTGAATATCCGTTTGCTTAATATTTAATGGATTTCCAGAAGCAATATCCAATTGTAATTCCACAAAATCTAATCCTGTAATGGCTTCGGAAACTGGATGCTCAACCTGTAACCTAGTGTTCATTTCCATGAAAAAAAATTCATCCTCCTTATCGCCAGAAGAAGTAGTTACCAGAAATTCTACAGTTCCAGCCCCAGAATAATTAATTTCTTTTGCAACTTTTAAAGCTGTCTCATAGAGCCTCTCTTTTATCTCTCCTGACAAAAAAGGTGCTGGCGCTTCTTCGATGAGCTTTTGATATCTTCTTTGAATAGAACATTCACGTTCGAAGGTATGGATACAATTGCCGAAATCATCTGCAAAAACTTGAACTTCTATGTGTCTAGGTGCCTCGAAATATTTCTCTAAAATAATTTGATCGTCTCCGAACACCGCCAAACTTTCACTCTTCGCAGCCTCCAATTCTGACAAAAAATTTTCAGAGGAAGTAACCAAGCGCATTCCCTTTCCACCTCCACCCGCTCTAGGCTTAATTAATATTGGAAAGCCAACTTCTAAAGCCTTTGAATATAGAAAATCATGCGACTGAATATTCCCATGGTAACCTGGAATGACAGGAATTTCAGATGCCACTGCCATATCTTTTGCCTGGTCCTTCATACCCATAAGCCTAATTGTTTCAGGCTTTGGGCCAATAAATTTTAAACCGTTCTCTAAAACCATGCTGGCAAACTCGGGATTTTCCGACAAAAACCCGTATCCCGGATGAATCGCCTCTACATTATTTTCAATAGCTACATTCAGTATTGCTTCCATTGACAAATAACTTTGTTTAATGTCAGCAGGACCAATTAAAACAGACTTATCCGCCATTTTTGTATGCTTTGAGCCAATATCTGCTTCTGAATGTACCGCAACAGTTTCAATCCCCAGACGCTTACATGTAGATATTATTCTGCACGCGATTTCACCCCGATTAGCTATTAGAATTTTTTTAAACATTAATAAGCAATCTACATTCGAAAAATACCAAAGTTTGTCTCCCCTATGGGTGCATTCAGAGCAGCACTTAAACTTAAACCAAGAATGTCTCGGGTTTTTTTCAAATCTATTATTCCATCATCCCAAAGGCGAGCTGATGCATATATTGGATCGCTTTGTTTTGAAAACATATCGAGTATCGGTTTCTTGAAATCTTCTTCCTCTTCTCTAGGCCAATCGATTTTATTTTTAAGATAATTATCTCTTTTAATAGTAGCTAAAACACTAGCCGCTTGCTCACCACCCATAACTGAAATTCGACTATTAGGCCAAGTCCATAAAAAGCGTGGCGAATACGCACGCCCGCACATTCCATAGTTACCTGCTCCAAAAGATCCTCCAATTATAAAAGTAATTTTCGGAACCGAAGTTGTGGCAACTGCAGTAACTAATTTGGCCCCGTCTTTTGCTATGCCTTGAGTTTCATACTTCTTCCCCACCATAAATCCAGTGATGTTTTGCAAGAAAACCAAGGGGATTTTTCTTTTGCTACATAATTCAACGAAATGCGCACCTTTTAATGAACTTTCAGAAAATAAAATTCCATTGTTCGCTATGATTCCCACCGGTATTCCATGCACATGTGAAAATCCACAAACTAAAGTTTCTCCATAATGCTTTTTGAATTCGTCAAACCTTGATCCATCTACCACTCTGGCAATTACTTCTCTGACATCGTAAGAGACTTTCAAATCGAAAGGAACAACTCCATAAAGTTCGCTTGGGTCATACAAAGGGTCCTCCGAAGAAATTTTATTTATTTGATATTTTTTTGCCTTATTAATATTACCCATTGCTTCTCTTGCAATCTCTAAAGCGTGCCCATCACTTTCTGCAAAATAATCGGCCACCCCTGAGTGATGAGTGTGAACTTTGGCTCCGCCAAGTTCTTCTGCTGAAACTAATTCACCAGTTGCAGCTTTAACCAGCGGTGGTCCACCAAGAAAAATAGTTCCCTGATTTTTCACTATTATCGTCACGTCTGACATGGCAGGAACATATGCCCCTCCAGCTGTACATGAACCCATTACAACTGAGATCTGAGGAATTCCTGCCGCGCTCATTTGAGCTTGATTAAAGAATATTCTACCAAAGTGATCCCTGTCAGGAAAAACTTCATCTTGGCTAGGAAGGTTGGCTCCTCCACTATCTACTAAATAGATGCAGGGGAGATTATTCTCCATAGCAATTTCCTGAGCCCGCAGATGTTTCTTTACAGAAATTGGAAAATAGGTTCCTCCTTTAACAGTTGCATCATTACAGACTACCATTGCCTCGCAACCATTCACCCTGCCTACACCCGCTATAACACCACCACTGGGCACCGATTCATCGTAAAGGGCTTCACCTGCAAACTTTCCTACTTCAAGAAAAGGTGACCCCATATCTAATAAATTTGCTATACGGTCTCTAGGTAACAATTTTCCACGAGAAAGGTGCTTCTCTCTAGAGGCAGCTCCTCCCCCTTTATCAATTTCTAATGCTGTCGCTTCTACTTTTTTAAGAAGCTCAAGATTGCTCTTTTTGTTAAGTAAAAATGTTTCAGAATTGGTATTGATGTCAGATTTTAATATAGCCATTACCTCATAATTTCCATAAGTTCTCTACCTATCAACATTCTTCTTATTTCTGAGGTGCCTGCGCCGATTTCCATCAACTTAGCATCTCGAAAAATTCGACTTACCGGACTATCGCTTAAGAAACCTGCTCCCCCCAACGCTTGAACGGCCTGATGTGCTACCTCCATGCCTGCTTCGGATGCGTAAAGAACGCAAGCTGCAGCATCTTGCCGAGTTACTTCCCCTCTATCACATGCCTTTGCCAACTCTGAAAAGCCCCCACCAAAAAATTCACCAAAATCAAGAAATTCAAATGCCAGGAAGACCAAATCAAAGGCAGAGATAGTGTAACCAATAATATTGAGATAAGGAAGGAAAAATGAAATCATGAGGAGAATGGTGCCAATGAACGGAACAATCCTCAGTAATCCATTCTTTTGATCCAAGGATGATGGAAGATACGAGTGCATCGAATGTTCTGGGCTAATTGTGCTTTGCAATGTGATTGAAACTGGTGAACTCGTTGTGTTGGGAACCCATTTTGTGCCATTCCACATCCACTGGCCATCTTCACTTGTGTGCATATCCTATATTAGAATCCAATAGAATATAACAATTCACACGGCAAATATCATTGGTAAAATATAGTCGAAACAGGATGGTTGTCG
>PVBE012801618.1_pt1 | contig 14102 bp, 12 predicted proteins | sample 1631181 | NCBI WGS metagenome assembly PVBE01 (sample SAMN08397723, study PRJNA350692) | Marine metagenome, whole genome shotgun sequencing project. | isolation source: water | place: Pacific Ocean | collected 2012-04
CCGGCCGGCCCGCTGCCGTCGTCCACCACGATGATGGCGTCCAGGTGCGCCTTCAGCCGCTCCACCACCCGCCCGATCGTGTCCGGATTCTCGTACGTCGGAACCACCGCGCAGGGTCGGAAGTCGCTCACGACGACGCTGCCTTGGCGGCTTCGACCAGGCCGACGTACTGCTCCTTCAACGCCTTCGTCACGGCGCGGCTGTCGTCATCCCCGGGGTGCACCGCGGGCAGGTACTCCAGGCTCAGGTGGAAGCGCCGATCCGGCACCTCCCACCACGGCTGGCCCTTCATCAGCGTCGGCGGATCGCAGCTCAGAAACACCGGCACCAGCGGCACGTCCGCCAGAATCGCCGCCTCCGCGGCTCCCCGCTTGAAGCGGTTCAGGGACCACGCCTTGGACCGCGTGCCTTCCGGGAAGACCAGCACGGGGAGGCCGTCGTTCAGCCGCTCCACGATGCCGTCCAGCACCGAGGGAGCGTCGGGGTCGTCCGGGTTCGGACCCTCGATGTGCCGTCCCCGCCGGAGCACCGGCCCCACGAACGGGCTGCGAAACAGCCGCCGGTGCACGACGCAGCAGAGGTTCGGGACCGTCGCGAGGAGGAAGACGACGTCGATCAGCGTCGGGTGGTTGGCGACCAGCACGAACGCCCCCTCAGCCGGGAGCTCCTCGACCTCGCCGCCGACCGTGAACCGGCCGATCCCCATGAGCCACATGAACCGCAGGAACCAGCGAAACGAGCCCGCCATCACCCGCCGCGAGTCGATCCCCAGCAGCGCCGCGAACGGCAGCAGCAGGCGCACCACCACCCCGCCGATGCTGAACCCGAGGAAGCAGATCCCGGTCGCCAGGCTCCGCATCCATCGAGGCATCAGATCGTGTCGGGCCGGCGGTAGATCAGCGACGTGTTGATGCCGCCGAAGGCGAAGTTGTTGTTCATCACCAGCGCGGGCCGGGCCTCCCGCGGGGTCCCCGTCAGGTAGTCCAGCGGCGCACACTCGGGATCCGGGACATCCAGCGTGCGCGTCGGGGGGAGGAAGCCGTCCCGCATCATCCCTAAGATGAAGGCTGACTCGATCGCCCCGCAGCTACCGAGGGTGTGGCCCGTGTAGGACTTGGTCGAGCTGATCGGGATGTCGCCCCCCATCACCTCGTAGGTGGCCCGGCTCTCCGCCCGGTCGCCGACCTCGGTGCCGGTGCCGTGGGCGTTGATGTAGCCGATCTGGTCGCGGTCCAACGCCGCGTCCTTCAGCGCGCGGATCATCGCCCCGGCCATGCCGCGGTCCGACGGCGAGGTCAGGTGCCCGCCGTCGCAGTTGGTGCCGTACCCGACGATCTCGGCGTAGATCTTCGCGCCCCGGGCCTTCGCCCCTTCCAGCGACTCCAACACCAGCGTGCCGGCGCCCTCGCCGACCACCATGCCGTCGCGATCGGCGTCGAACGGCCGCGGCGTGCGGGCCGGCTCGGCGTTGTACTTCACCGACGTCGCGAGCATCAGGTCGAAGACCCCCGCGACCGTGAAGTGCAGCTCCTCGGCGCCGCCGCAGATCATCACCTCTTCCATGCCGTAGGCGACCGCCTCGTAGCCCTGCCCGATCGACTGGCTGGCCGAGGTGCAGGCGCTGCAGATCGGCACCACCCGCCCGGTGATCCCGAAGAGCTGACCCAGGTTCGCGGCGCACGTGTGGGACATGAACTTGAGGTAGCTGCTGGCGAGCAGTCCGCTGAACGAATTGGTCGCGTAGAGCTTGCGGTAGTAGCTCTCCTCCGAGCTGCAGGAGCCGTCGGTGGAGCCGTACGACAGGCCCACCTGGCCGCTGCGCACCAGCTCCTCGGGCAGGCCCGAGTCCTCGATCGCGGCCGCCGTGGCGAACGTCGCGTGGCGCGCCACCAACCCCATCGTGCGGAGCTGCTTGCGGGAGTAGTTGGCCAACGAATACGGAGCTGCGGGCGCACCCAGGCGGGTCTCGACGCCGCCGTGCTCAGCCCACTCGTCCATGACGCGGACGCCGGTGCGGCCCTCCGCGAGCGCGGTCGTGACGGTGTCCAGGTCGTTGCCCAGGGGGCTGGTCAGACCGACCCCCGTGATGACCACTCGCCGCTTCATCCTCACCCTCCGTCCGGTCGGCGCGGGATGCTCTCATGAGCCTCTGACGCCGCCAAGGATCTCGTCAGCACCAGCCCCGCGGGGGCGAACACGAGCGCCAGCAGCACCCCCACGCCGGCCGTGGCGCCGATCGCCCGAAGCGCCGGCTGCGAGCTGACCGCCAACGCCCCGAAGGACAGCACGGTCGTGCCCGCGGCCACCATGATCGCCCTCAGGGACGCCGCGAACGCGCGCTCCGAGTCCCGGTGCTCCACGAGGAAGACGCCGAAGTCGACCCCGATGCTCAACACCAACAGCGTCGAGGCGAGGTGGAGCAGGTGCGGCTTCACCCCGAAGGCCGCGAGCACGGCGAGGCTCGTACCCGCGGCGAGGAGGGCGGGGAGGAACGCGGCAAAGGCCGGACGCGGGGCCCGGTACCTCAGCAGCAGGACGAACCCGACGAGGAACAGCCCCAGCAGCACCAGCCGGGTCGTGCGGACCCGGTAGTCGGCCTGGATCGCGTCCAGGAAGGCGGCCTGCTCGAACAGCACGACGTCGTCGCCGAGATCGGCCAGCCGCCCCGTCACCGCGGCGCTGTCCGACAGCCCCCGCATCCACGTCAGCACCACCACCCCGCCGTCGTCGGTGTTCAAGACGTGCGGCCGCAGCAGCTCGCCCGCGGCGCCGGTGGAGGCCTCGGCCCAGGTCAGGGGCGCCGGGGGGGAGCCGCCGGCCTCGTCCAGGAACGGCGCGAACGCGTCCGCGTGGAGCCCCGAGGCCGCCAGCTTCTCCCGCCAGGCCTCGGCCGTGCCGTACACGGCGGAGGCCCGCTCCGCCTGCGTCGCCGGGGAAGGAAGCAACGACGTCAGCGCCCGGAACCCGGACAGCTCGCCCGCATCGACCGCGGCGCTCAGCCGCTCGGAGGCCTGCTCGACCACCGGCAGCGCGGACTCCACATCCGACGCGAAGACCACCACCAGCCGGCCGGGATCGTCCCGCGCAATGCGGGCGGTGATGCGCGCCTCCTGGGCCTGCAGATCGGGGTCCATCCCGCTCAGCGCCGCCACGGTGTCGTTCCACTCGAGCCGCGGGAGGGTCCAGACGCACGCCGCCACGGCCACGATGACCAGCACCCAGACCTCGGTTCGGGCACGCGCCAGCTTCGGCCCCGCCGCCATCAACCGGGGCAGCTCCTCAGGCTCGCGAGTCCCGATCAGCGCCGGCACCAGGAGCAGGGTCGTCGTCAGGGCGGCGGCGACGCCGACCGCGCTGAAGACCGCGATCTCGCGGATGCCGGGGAAGCTCGTGAACACCAGCCCGGCGAAGCCCGCCAGGGTCGTGCCGGCCCCCAGGAACAGGCCCGCGCGCACGTGGCGGGCGGCTCCGTCGCCGTCGCCGGTGGCGCGGTAGTGCGACAGCAGGTGCACCGGGTAGTCGACGCAGACGCCCAGCAGCGACGCGCCGAAGGCGAGCGTGAGCCCGTGCACGCGCCCCCACAGCAGCAGGCAGGCGCCGAGCCCCGCGAGCACGCCCACGCCCGTGGGCAGGAACGCCAGACCGAGCGCCTGGAACGACCGGAACGCGAGCCCGAACAGCAGCACGATGCCGAGCATGCTGAGGATGCTGATGTTGCGGACGTCGGCTCGGATCGAGCGCTCGGCGCCCACGGCGTAGAAGTGGGCCCCGGTGCGCGCGGCGTCCTCGTCGGCGAGGGCGTCCACGGCGGGGGCGGCGTCCTGGAACCGCAGGGGCGAGCCCATGGTGCGGGCGAAGATCACGGCGGCCTCGCCGTCAGCGGTCACGAGACGACCCTGATCGTCGATCGTGAGCCCGCCGCCGGCGCTCTCGGCCAGCTTCAACTGCCAGCGATCCCAGGCGCCGATCGGATCGGCGACGAACTGCTTCCGCTGGGCCAGGGTCTGCGGCATCGCCGCCCGCGCCTTGAAGTCGACGTCCCCCGCGAGGCTGGGGGCGAGGTGGTAGCGGTAGGGGAAGAGCGCCTCGGTGATGGCGTCCAGCCGGTCGGGCTCCATGCCCCCCACGACGCGCTCGAACCGTTCGTCCCCGCGGAGCCGCTCGGCCAGATCCGCGGCTCGGTCCGCGGCCCCGTCGCCCTCGTACAGCAGCACCATCGTGCGGGCCATGTCGGAGGTGGCGAGCGCGCGGCTCAGCTTGGCGAGGCGGACGTCGTTGCCCTGCGGCAGGAAGTGCGTGACGTCAGCCGTGATCGAGAAGTTGAGCCCGACGTACCCGGCGAGCAGGACGATCGCAACCGCGCCGGCGATGAGGCGGGCGCGGCGGCTCATTCGCCCGATCCGGGCCCGTCCATGCGTCGCGCGAGCTCGGCGACGGCCGTCGCGAACCCGGCCTTGTCGGCGCCGCCGAGGAGGCGGTGCTTCGTCGTGTGCTCATCGACGGGGTCGAGGGTGCGGCCCGAAGAGCTGCTCAGCTCGTAGTGCAGGTGCGGGGCGAAGCTGCGGCCGGTGTTGCCGGACATCGCGATGGGGTCTCCGGCCTTGACCTTGCTCCCCGGCTTGATGCCGTCGGCGAGGCCCGACAGGTGGAGCATCTTGGCGGTGCGGCCGTCGCTCCCCCGCAGCTCGACGCAGTTGCCGTTGTACTTCCACTTCCAGTTGGTGCGGGTCACCGTGCCGTCGAACGGCGCGAAGAGCTCCGTGCCCACCGGGGCCTTGAAGTCCATCCCGGAGTGGCCGCGGCCGTCGCCGATGAGCGACGTGATCTGCTGGTAGTCCTTGATCGGTCCGTCGGTCAGGAAGGCGGCGACCTCCCGGCCGTCGGCGTCGAACCAGCCGGGGTACTTCCACCCCTCCGGCGCGTACTGCCAGGACTCGAACGTCTTGCCGAACTTCTCCGACTCGTAGCGCACCGCGAGCACGTCGATGTCGACCTCGTCCTCGGGGTTGACGCGGTAAAGCACCTCGACCACGTCGCCGGGGCGGGGGTCCTTCGTGAGGTTCAGGTTCCACACCAGGATGCGGCTGACGGTGAGGGCCAACCGGTCCCCCTCGGGGCTCCCGACGGCCTTGACGAAGCCGCGGCTGACGGGGCCGTTGATCGTGATCTTCGCGAACTTCGCGGGCGCCTCACCCTCGGCCATCGCGACCATGCCGGGGGCCGAGTCGTCGTCGTCGGATGCGGCCTCCCCCGTGGCGCCATCGGTCGGCTCCTCCGGAGTGGGCATGCCGATCGGATCGTCCAGCTCGGTGACCGCCTCGGGCGTGGCCTCGGAGGGGGATTCGTCACCCCCGCCACGGGTCGCGAGGAGCACGACGTTGAGCCCGACGGAGATCAGCAGCGCCCAATGCAGGGGACCGAGCTGCTTCTTGCGTCCGCCCACGCGGATCGGGCGGGGACCTTGGGATCGAATCGTCATGCGACGGGGGGTCTTACACCGAGGACGGCGCCGATGCCAGCGGCGGTCAATTCAGCAACCGTCCCGGGTCTTCGCGAAGCAACACGACGATGTTTCGCGAATGCCCCCGCCGGCGGCTCATCAGAGCTGCCGCCGCGCTATAGGGAAGGCCGACGAGGAGCCAGATCACGTTCCCAGGAAGGAGGTCTCGGATCGCGTAGCGCCCCAGCTTGCGGCGCATGCAGGAGGGACACGCGGTGACCAACTCCATTCCCATCTGGAAGAAGAGAACGAGGAACCACATCGACGTCCACAGGCGGTAGGTCTTCAGGCTGTCCGTCAGGCACTTGCAGTCGGGGCAGCGGACCCGGCCGGCGCGCGGGGCGGGGCCCTTGGGCAGGGGCGTCGGGGGACGGGCGGTTCCCGTGAACGAGGTTTCGCACAGCGGACAAGCGTGGAGCTTCCAGCTCCCCCCGAGGTAGCGATCGCACGCGGGGCAGCGCCACACCGCCAGCGTCACCCCGAGGATGAGCCCTAGGTTGGCGAACGCGAGGCCGAACGCCACGGGCCCGCTCCACCAGCCCTGCCAGCCCCCGATCACGACGATGACCGCGGGGATCGCCAACAGCGAGATCCCCAGCTGCCGCTGCTGCCGCTGCCGGAACCGATGGGCGATGAGCTGAGCCGGCGTCACGCGTGCTCTGACATCCAGCCGAGGATCGTGTTCCACAGCGGCCGCGATCGGTCGTCGGTCACCACCGTCATGTGGTCCGGGTCGAAGGGGAGCCCGTGGTCGCCCTCCCCCACCAGCCACCAGTCGGCGCGGCCTTCGCCGAAGCCGTCGGTCCAGGCGCGGGCGCCGCTGGGGTGGGCCATCAGGTCGTCCCCCTTGCCGACGACCGCGAGCACCGGGCCGGTCACACGCTTCATGCCTTCGAAGTAGTCGTGTTCGCCGTCCCGCGAGGCCCACGCGTTGCCCTTCCAGATGCGCACGATGTCACTGACGTAGCTGCCCGCCTCGTCGACCGGCCCCATGCCGAACCCGCGGGAGGGGAACTTGCCGAAGAGCTTGAGGATGCCCGCGAACAGCAGGACCGAGGTCGCCTTGCGCCGCCGCAGCCACCAGCGGGGCTCCAGGTCGGGGGTCCACATGTTCGACGACAGCAGCACGTGCCCGTCGGGAGGCGCGTCCTCGTAGAAGCCCGCCCCGGCGGCCGCGATCGAGGCGTGTCCGGCCAGCGAGTGCCCCACCACCCAGACCGGTCCCGGCTTGAGCTTGCGGGCCGCGGCCACGCAGGCGGGGAGGTCGAAGCGGATGATGTCGTCGTAGCTCCAGGAGCCGCCGGCGTCGACGTCCGGCCCGCTGTCCCCCCGTCCCCGCAGGTTCGGCAGGTGCACGTTCCAGCCCGCCTCCGCCATGGCGGTGCCGAATCCGGCCCCCTGGGGGCGGTCCAGGGAGCGGCGGTCCACCATCATCGCGTGGCCCAGCACCACCGACCCCTTGGCCTCCCCGACGGCGGGGATGTGCAGCACGTCCAGGGTCCAGCCGTCGTCACACTCGACCTTGTAGCGCTCGCGATCCCCACTCACGGGGCGGGGGCCTCGAAGTAGGTAGCCCGGTACTCGCCGAAGGCCCGAAACCCGAGCCGCCGGTAGAGCCGCTGGGCGCCTTCGTTCTCCGCTCCCACGAACAGCACGACCCGCCGATGGAAGCGCAGCAGGCGCTCGCAGAGGCCGTGCATGCCGGCGGTGCCGTAGCCGTTCCCCCGCTCGCCGGGGGGTGTGTAGACGCCCTCCACGAGCGCGCACTCGGGGGTGGCCGCGGACAGGGCGGCGCGGAACCGGAGCGTGCCCGCGTGGGTCCAGATGTACTCCCGCCCGGCGCGCACCCGGCGGGTCAGCGCGGTCCGGAAAGCGGCCGGATCCAGGTCGTCGGGATCGATGGACAGCTCCTCGATGGTGACGGCGCGGCAGGCTTCCCGCACGAGCTCGTACTCCGCTTCGGTGGCGTTGCGCATGCGGGCCGGGGCCACCGGCGGCTCCAGCTCTTCGAGGACCACGAACTGGCTGCGCTCCAGCCGCATGATCGGCATGTGCCGGCGCTCCAACCGCAGGGGGGGGAGCCGGCCGGCGGCCGCGAGCTGATCCGTGAACCGACCGACCATGGCGTCGGGCGAGATCGCCTGCAGCAGCGGGAGCGTCTCCAGATGGTCCGCCGTCCACGCCGCGAACGCATCGACGCCGGCCTCGTCCTCGCACGCCAGCACCGCGACGGCCGAGTGCAGGAAGACCCCCCGCAGCTCGTCGGCGCGGAACCACCCCAGGAGCTGGCCGGCGCCCGACGGCAGCACCACCCCGAACCGCCACACGAGGCCGCAAAGGTAGACGTCGCGATCGGGGTTCCGGCTCAGAAATGCGCGCACGCGGGCGCTGTCAGAGGCGACGAGGGGACGCAGGGCGCCGGTCATGGCGGGCACTCTACTCCCGAGCCTCGCGCCAGACCTTCTTGGGCATGCCGGCGCAGACGTTGGTGCCGAAGATCCGCTCCGGGTTGGCCTGGGGAATCGTGCCGGACACCAGGAAGTCGCGAGCCCACGCGTTGACCTCGGCGCTGCAGGTCACCCCGAAGTGGTCGCCGCGGCGGCCCCACGCCCGCCAGATCGCGAACGGGGCGCCGTCCAGCTTGGCCGACTCGGTCATCACCGCTTTGTCGTGCCCCAACGCCACGCCGTCGCCGTCGCCGTCCCAGCGGGGGATCGGAACGAACGGCTCGTAGCTCTCCACGCCGATGGACAGGTAGCGGGTGGCGACGCCTTCGGGGGCCGTCGATCCGAGGGACTTGACGAGATCCGCGGTGGGCTTCAGCTCGCACCCCAGCGCCCGCCAGCCACGGTCCTTCCAGATCCCGCAGGCCCAATTGGCGACCCCCGTGCGGGCGCCCCGGTGGGGGGTCGAGATCATCACCAGGGCGCCGACCCGGTCCCCAAGTTCGGGGTTCGCCTGCTCGATCAGGTAGCGCATCAGCAAGCCCGACATCGAGTGTGCGACGACGTCGAAGGAGGCGTCCGGGGGGTGACCGTGCGCGGCCAACCCGGCTTCGATCGCGGGCAGCAGGACTTCGGTCGCGGTCGCCCGCGCGGACCGCAGCTCCCCCGGCTCCCAGCCGACCAGGATCGGGTCGAGCCCTGCCTCCTTCGCCGCGACCTCGGCGCCCCGCCAGATGTCGGTGCGGCTGGCGAACCCGTGGAGGTAGACCACGGGCCGTCCCTCGGCCGCCGCCGCGTAGCTCGGCAGCAGCGTGCCGGACAGCACCAGCAGCAGCGTCAGGACCCGGACTGGTACGCTCGCCGGCCGATGGGCGAGCGGATGGACCGAGTCAAAGTGCACCTCAAGCGGGCCGCGATCGGCTTCGTGGTGGCGTTCGTCGTGCTCCAGGCGGGCTTCTGGTGGATGGTCCGCCTGCCCGCGCCGGACGTCGACGTGCCGGTGCTGCCCGCGCCGATCATCGACGGCGACCGGATCAGCCGCCCCGGCGGGGGCTTCCTCGAGCGGCGCGACGGCTACTGGTTCTTCCTCCACCGCGGGGACGCCGTCACCCTCGGGGCGGAACACGCGCAGCTGGGCGAGTTCCTCATCCAGCGCACCGAAGACTTGATGTTCGCCGAGTTCGACGAGTCGATGCCGGCGCTGGCGAAGGTGTTCGTGCCCCCGTACCTGCTGTGGAAGTACCGGGCGATGCCCGGGCAGATCCCGGTCCACCAGCAAGAAGAACTCTGGGGTTTTTCCGCCTCGTACGCGGACCGTCACAGCTTCCCCTTGTCGGCCTACCGTCGCGGAATCTACTACCACGCGCTGCACGACATGATTCAGAGCCTGGTCGACAGCCCGCACGTGGCCGACCACGTGGATGCATCGCAGGCGGGCGCGTGCACGGCGTTCGCGGCTTCGGGCGAGTCCTCCGAAGGCGGTCGCCTCATCGCCGGCCGCAACTTCGACTTCGAGGTCTTCCCCACGTTCGACGCCGACAAGGTGGTCCACCTGTACGTGCGCGACGGCGCCATCCCGGTGCTGTCGGTGACGTGGATGGCGATGGCGGGGGTCGTGACGGGCATGAACGCCGACGGCATCTGGATCTCGATCAACGCCGCCGCCACGGAGGGGCGCAACACCCAGGGACCGCCGGTGTCGCTGTGGATCCGCGACATCCTCGAGCAGGCGCGGTCGATCGAGGATGTGCGACGCCTCATGCGGGCGTCCGACCCCATCGTCAGCGACATCTACCTCGTGGGCGACGGCACCACGGGCGAGGCGGTCGTCATCGAGCGCGGCCAGACCCGCATGGGCGAGCGGAGCATGGACGCCAAGGGCCGAATCGTCGCCGCCAACCACATGCTCACGCCCGAGTTCGCGGGCGACACCGACGACGCCAACCTGCGCCAGCGCTCCTCCACGATGTCGCGCCACATGCGCATGCGGGAGCTGGTCGACATGGCCCCGCTGAGCCCGTCCCGCGGGGTGGAGATCCTGCGCGACAAGAAGGCCCCCGGGGGCGAGGCGCTGGTGCCCGGCAACCGCAACGCCATCGACGCCGTCATCGCCACCCACTCAGCGGTCGCGGACGTCACCGATCGGCTGCTGTGGGTCTCCATCGCACCCCACACGGTCGGCCGCTACGAGCGCATCGACTTGCTCGCGGAGCTCGACGCCGCCGGGATCGACACCGAGGAGTGGCGCGCCGGACTGGCCGAGGGAGCCCGCGCCTGGGAGCACTCGGACGACCCCGAGGCCGGCCCGCCGACGGAGTTCTACTTCGACCACACGTTCCTGAGCGACCTGGGCGATCTGGAGCGCCAGCGCTCCTACCTGGGCGACGCCAAGGCGTACCTGGGCAATGGAGAGGCGGCCAAGGCGCTCGACATGGCCCACCGCGCCGACGCCGCGCTCCCGGGGGCTCCCGGTCCGGCGTTGATGAAGGCGGACGCCTGCGTGGCGTTGGAAGACGAGGCGTGCGCGACGGAGGCGTACACCGAGTACCTGCAGCGCATCCCCGGCCTGGGCCTGGGGACGAAGCGCGCGACGGCGTGGTTGGAAAAGCGGGGTGCGGTGCCGACGGTGAAGCGGCCGGACGGGCTCTAGAGCGACTTCGGCTCCTGGTTCTCCGCGATGAACTTGCACCGGTAGATCGCCACGCCCTTGCCGTTGCGGAGCTTGGTCCGCTCATCGACGATCTGCGCCGTGATGCCGACCACCCGGCTGAAGCCGAACAGCACCGTGTAGAAGTCGCTGTCGGTCAGCCCGGAGGCGTTCAGCAGCGTGCCCGAGACCGCGTCCACGTTCGGGTACGGGTTGCTGATCTTCGGGTTCTCCTTGAGCACCCGAACCGCGACCTCGCGCATGTTCTTGGCGGTGCGGAAGAGCTGATCGTCGGCGCAGATCTCCTCACCGAGTTCGTACTGGATCGTCGCCCGCGGGTCCTCGGCGCGCAGCACCGCGTGACCGAAGCCGTAGATCAGCTGCTTGTTCGCGATCGCCTCGCGGATGAACTTCTCGATCTGCGCGGGGTCGCTGCTGCCGACCTTGCGCACGAAGTTGAGGCAGTCCTGGTTGGCGCGACCGTGGCGCGGGCCGTACAGCCCCGCCATGCCCGCCGCCATCGAGGCGTACATGTCGGCGAGGCCGGAGGCGACCGCCTTGCCCGTGAACGTCGAGAGGTTGCCGCCGCCGTGGTCCATGTGGAGCACGTAGAAGGTGCGCAGCAGCGACGTCAGCGCCTTGTTGTCGCCGCCGGGCACGCCGAGCATGTGCACGAAGTTCTCGACGAGGCCGAGCTCCGGCTTGCTCGCGATGGGGTCGCCCCAGCCCGAACGCAGCCGGAAGATCGCCGCGACCACCTCGGGGGTGCGGGCGATGAGGTTCAGCGCGTCCTCACGGAAGTCGTTGGTCTTGCCCGTCATCCCGAGGAAGAAGAGCGCCGAGCAGAACCACTCCATCGGGTGCCCCTCACGGGGAAGCTGGCTGATCAGGTCGATGACCTGGGGGTCGACCGTCGCCCGCGAAGCGAGGTCGGCCTTGAACGCAGCGAGTTGCTCGTCGTTGGGCAGCACCTTGTTGTGGAGCAGGTACACGACCGCCTCGGGGTCGTGGTAGGCCAGCTCCTTGACCGAATAGCCGACGTAGGAGACGCCCTCCATCGGATCGACACGCGATGTGCGCGTAGTGCCTACGGGGAAGGCGCGCAGGCCCGTGTTCAGGTGGGCGTTGGTGACCTGGAAAAGGACCTCGTTGGGATCGCTCATGGGGCTGCTCTATTGCCTTTCTCGGGGGGTCGGGATGGTACTGGGGGGACCTGCCGCTGGCAAGCCGCGTTCCCTGGTGTAGCCTCCGCCGCCGACATGGCCCCCTCCACCCGCGTCTGCGTGCTCGTTCCGAGCCTCAACAACGCATCCACCATCGCCGCCGTCGTGACCGATTCGGTGGCGCAGGGGCTGCCGGTGATCGTCATCGACGACGGCAGCACCGACGGAACGGGGGAGACGGCGCGCACCGCGGGCGCCAACGTCGTCACCCACGAGGTCAATCGCGGCAAGGGACAGGCCCTCCAGACGGGGTGGCAGACCGCCGTAGACCGAGGCTTCACCCACGCGATCGCCATCGACGCGGACGGGCAGCACCACCCCTCCGACATCCCTGCGTTCCTCGCCCGCCTGGAGCAAGCCCCGGACGCACTGCTGGTCGGCGACCGCCCCATGGACGGCGACCACGTCCCCCGGTCGTCCCGGATCGGCCGCGCGATCTCCGACTTCATGCTGTGGGCCGCCGCCTCCAAGGAGATCGGCCGGGAACGCCCCGACACGCAGTGCGGCTTCCGGGTCTACCCCCTCGCCCACGTCCCGAAGCTGCCGCTCCGAGGCGTGCGCTACGAATTCGAGATGGAGGTCCTGGTGCGCGCCGCGTGGCTGGGCATCCCGGTGCTCGGTGTGCCCATTTCGGTCCACTACCCACCGCACGACGAGCGGGTCAGCCACTTCCACAAGTGGCGGGACAACGGTCGGATCGTCGGGGTCTACACCCGGCTGATGCTGATGCGGCTCTTCTGGCCGGTCTTCCGACCGAGGGCGCTGCTGGTGGAGTCCTCGCCCCGCCACTGAGTCAGCTGCTCGGCGACGGCCGCGTGGCAGGCCTTGCTCAGCGCCACGGGGCTCGGCTCGGACACATCTGCCAGCGCGATCGGATCCAGCACGCGGACCTTGATCGTGGTGAACGGCGTGTCGCCGAGGAAGCTCCAGCTCCCCTTGGGGAGGATGTTGCGGGTGCCGTCGATCGCGATGGGCACCACCGGGACCTGCTTGTCGACGGCGACGCGGAACGCCCCCGCCTTGAAGTGGCCCAGGCTCCCGTCCCGGCTCCGGGTCCCCTCGGGGAAGACGCCGACGGACACGCCGCGGTCGATCCACTCACCGCACTCGGTCAGGATCGCGCCAGCGCCGAAGGGGTTCTTCATGTCGACGGCCATGTAGCCGGTCACCCGCATGTACCAGGCGAACAGCGGGATCTTGAAGAACCGCAGCCCCGAGACCCACTTGAAGTCGCCGCCCAGAGCCATCATCACGAGCACGTCCAAAAGCGACTGGTGGTTCGTGATGATCAGGTAGGGGCCACCCTCGGTCAGCCGCTCGGCGCCCTCGATCTCCAGCTTGATGAAGGGGTTCAGGGCCCAGACCATGCGACCCCACCAGAACACGCCCACGCGGTGCGGGAGCTTGCGCTCGGGATCGAGCCGCCGGGGCACCAGCAACGCCAGCGGCATCCCGCACACAAACGACGCGAACGCGCAGTTGAGGACGACATGCCAGATGAACAAGGTGGCCAGGAGGCGTTGGATTCGGTTGAGCAAGCGGGCCGGACCTTACCAGCGGTCCATCACCGACGGGCAGGCCGTCGCCTTTGTTTGGTCCCGCACGCGCGGGTAGAGTGCCCGCGCATGAGGAAGAAGGTGTCATCCATGCTCCGCCGCAGCATCACCCTTGCTCTGATCGCCCTCTTCACTGCGGGTTGCCCCGAGCCCGAGGACCAGACCCTCCGGTTCGATCCCAACCCGGTCGAGCTCCCCGACGCGCTCCCGGGGTTCACCTCGTCGACCGAGTTCTCCGTGATCAACGGCACCGGCCAGACCTGGACGCTGACCGCCCTGGCGATGTCCTCGGCGGACGAAGGAGCCGAACGCTTCGACGTCGTCATCGGCGAAGGCGGCGCCCTCCCCGTGGACCTGCTCCCCGGCGAGCACCTCCCCCTCACCATCGTCTTCAGCCCCGAGACCGTGCGCACCTACGGAGCGGTGCTCACCGGCTCGCTGAGCATGTCCGACTTCGTGGTCGGCGGCGGCGGCTGCAGCGCCGGCTGCGGCGAGGAAGCGCCCGAGGACCTGACCCAGTTCGTGGCCGTCACGGTCATCGGCACGGGCAACGAAGAGGCCCAGTTCGAGGACTGCGAAGACGGCATCGACAACGACGGCGACGGCCTCGTCGACTGCGACGACCCCGACTGCGCCAACGATCCGGAGTGCGGTGGCGACCCGGAGATCTGCGACGACGGCATCGACAACGACGGCGACGGCCGCGTCGACTGCGAGGACGCCGACTGCGCC
>PVBE010093307.1_pt1 | contig 14099 bp, 11 predicted proteins | sample 1631181 | NCBI WGS metagenome assembly PVBE01 (sample SAMN08397723, study PRJNA350692) | Marine metagenome, whole genome shotgun sequencing project. | isolation source: water | place: Pacific Ocean | collected 2012-04
GATCCTATTCTCTTCGGTGGAGGTCATGAGAATGATAGAAGAGCAGGCACGGAAAACTTGGCTGCAATCGCAGGTCTGGTCGAAGCCATCGAGAGGTTTGTTCCAACGCCTGTCTTCGAGCGAAGCAGACTTGAGTTGTTGAACTGTCGGCTTTCTTCCATGGGTGAGATTGATGGGATAAATCTACTCTGTCCCTTGGCTAAGCGCTTGGCCAATACGGCAAGTTTCACCGTACCCGGCATTGACAGTATGACCCAACTCGCCGCCTTGGATTTGGATGGCATTTGTGCCTCCGCCGGTTCTGCCTGTTCCGCCGGTTCACTAAACCCCTCACATGTCCTCTCTGCAATGGGTAGAAGCGATAATGAAGCCAATTCACTCGTTCGTTTCTCGCTTGGCCGCGAGACAACGGAGGAAGAAATCAATTTAGTCTTGGCCTCGTTTCTTAACTTCGTTGAACAAGTTCGGGTGTTTTGAATTACCCATTAAAAACCTGTGAATGAGTTACATATGAAATGGATAAAACTTTGTTTCCCTGTTTGGTAAGGGGAATACTGTCATCCCTCTTCCTTTAAAAATTCATACTTTTCTTCTTTAAATTGTCTTAATTCTCTTATTTATCCACTTATTCACGTCACTTAATAATAGGATTCCTTTTTATTGAAGAGATTTATATTATCCCCGCGCAGATGAAGCTGTCTATCAGTCAAGAGGAATTTGTTTCAGGTCTAATGTCTGTCCAGAACGTGGTATCTTCCCGGACTACGCTTCCTATTCTATCCAACGTGCTTTTGAGTGCGGCGGGGAATAGGTTGACACTGACATCCACGGACCTTGATGTAACAATATCAAAAACAGTTGAAGCCAATGTGAAAAGCGAGGGATCTTTTACCATACCGGTAAAAAAACTACTCAGCATCGCCCGGGAAGTGGGGGGAAAACTGATTGAGATGGAAGTTAGCAACAACCAGTGCTCCATCAAAAGCGGCTCTTCAGCATATCGGGTTAACGGACTTCCAGCAGAGGAATTCCCGCCAATACCTGATTTTTCCGGTCATACAACCATTCAGATGCCGCAAGACAAGGTCAAGACCATGCTCCGCCGAACGTCCTTTGCGGTGTCAACCGATGAAAACAGATATGTGTTGAATGGGCTTTATTTGAATTTCAAGGAGAACAAACTCACCATGGTGGCGACGGATGGCAGGCGCCTTGCACTAGCAGAGGAAGATGTGGAGTTGCCTGGGGATAGTCCGATGGAATTGATCGTGCCAACCAAAGCGATTCAGGAATTGAGCCGGCAACTTGGGGAAGAAGGAAATGTTAAAATACAAATTACTGAGAATCAGGTGTCTTTCGGGCTGGAAGAAAAACAAGGAGCAGGATCACTGATAGTTTCAAAACTGGTCGAGGGAGCCTATCCCAACTACAAACAAGTGATTCCAGCAGAATCCAAGCATCGGGTGACCTTGGATAAGGAGGAGCTGTTCCACGCATTGCGCCGAGCAGAGATTATGACCAGCGAAAAGGCCAATTCTGTGAAACTTACATTTACAGAAAATAACCTTACATTCACCGCCAACTCTCCGGAAGTGGGAGACAGCCTGGAAACAATGGCCATCAAATACGGAGGTGAGGAAACATCGATCGCCTTTAATCCCGAGTTCTTTATCGATCCACTGAAAGCATTGGAGGAGGACGAGGTGCACTTCGAGTTTACCGACCAACTCAGCCCAGGCGTCGTAAAGGTGAACCATCCATTCCTCTACGTAATCATGCCGATGAGGACATCGTAGGCTTTACCAAGGCAGAATTAAGTTTCTAAGGCATCCGCTGTGATGCCTCTTTTCTTTGCACTATCGGGGTTTTTCCAGCGATTATGCACCCAGAACCAGTTTGCAGGATCCTCAAGTATGAAAGATTCATAAAGGGAATTGATGTCGGACATGATGTTCTCAACCGGACGTGCATGGCCATTTAACCGAGTGGGAATCTCAGGACAAAGCTCTAACTCCCATCGGCCCAAGCCAAGCCGGCGACAGAAGCACCCGTGCAGGCCCAGATTGTAGCGCAGAGCAAATATTGCCGGTGCAGGAGTGACTGAACAGGGGAGACCGAAAAAAGAAAGCCTCACGCCGCTTCTACTGGCGCTCTGATCTGCAAGCAGTCCAGTGATGGTTCCCTCGCGTTTCATGAACGACCGAAGTTTCCCCCCTTCCGACCGCCGCTCAAAAAATTTGGTTCCTGATTTATTGCGGAGCGACAAGATCAAGCGCTCCAACCATTTCTGCTGGAACCCCCGATAGGTTGTGGAAAGCTCATAACCAGGAATGAAAAACCCTGCTTTTGCGTACATCTCAAAATTTCCGAAGTGCCCAATAGCAAACAAAAAACTGGGCAGGGAACCGTCCTCCCGCTTGGCCAAGCTGAGGTTCTCCGCACCCTTGACCGACAGCACCGAGCCAATTTTATCTCTTGGGATGGCCGCCGTCTTCAACGCAGAGAGGTACACTTCCCCAATGCGACAAAAGTTTTCCCGAGCAAGAGAAATAATTTCCTTTTTAGAATGTGAATTACCCAGACAAGCCAACAGGTTATTCACAGCGACTTTGCGGTGTTTCGCATCCAAATAATATATTACAAACCCGCCTGCCCGGCCAGTCAGCGCCACCACTTTTAAGGGCATCAACTGGACAACGAAAACGAAGCATCTGGCCAAGATATAAAACAAAGAATCCACAGAGTTACTGGAAGCAGATTTGACGGACACACTCCTGAAAATTCTTTGCACCCTTAATTATCTTTATTTCCACCCGCATGAAGTAGATGGGTAGATCGCGCCGGTCGATCTTAGGGAAGCGGACGGCATCCTTTTGGGTGGTTACAATGAAGTCCGCAAGCCTGGTTTTTCCACGGTTAATTACATTTAGTATTTCCTGCTGTGTGAAGCGGTGATGATCCACAAACCGCTTGGAATAAACCAGATCGCCACCAAGTCGAATCAAGCTGTCCTCAAAACTTACAGGCAAAGCTATCCCGCTGAGCGCCGCAATTTTCTTACCCTTCAAAAGTTCCAGCCCAGCCTGTTCCCCGGTAAAAACATCCTCAAAATAAAGAGGGCTGTGGACACACTCAATGATGCTAGCAGAGGAATTGTATCTACTTATTTTACCCCGTAATTCCTCAGTGTTGCCATCGCTCTTGGTTATAAAGACGATGTGGGCACGGGACAGGTGGGATGGCGGCTCACGAAGGGTTCCCCTTGGAAGGAGTTTCCCGTTGTTGCCAAACGGCTGCTGGCAGTCGATCAAAACCACGTCACGCCGGCGCCCCTTCAGTTTCCAATATTGGAACCCGTCATCGAGCAATAAGGTGTCACAACCAAATTTATCAATGGCAAAACGACCGGCGTTGACACGGTCTTTGTCCACAAGCACGACCACATCCTTGAGGTTTGAAGCCAGCATGTAAGGCTCATCGCCTGCCTTTTCCGAGTCCAGCAGGAGAGATTGTCCATCTGACACGACCTTGGGTGGGACGCTGTCCAGCTTGTTAATGAGCCGGTGGTAAAATGGAGCCGGCTTCGAGCGATATCCCCGGCTGAGGATGGCCACCGTGCGACCTGCGTCCTGAAGTTCCCTAGCAAACTTCTCCACAACAGGCGTCTTCCCGGTGCCGCCTGCTGTGAGGTTGCCAATCGCAATCACCTGCACGCCAAGTGTTGAGTCACGCAGGATGCGAAAGTTGTATAGGAATAGCCGCGCCTTGACGGCGACAGTGAACACCTTCGACAGTAAATAAAGAGCCGCGCGAAGCAAAGCGGCGCGCTTCCCCTTGCGCTGCCCATAAATCACATCCAGGACAAACTGCTCAAGCGCCTCGGTCCATGCCAGGAAGTATTCCCTCATGCGCGGCGGAGTGTGCCAACGCGATTAACGCGCGGCAATGTTTTCAACTGTCTCGGGGCAATGGACATATTTTCCCCTCGCGTTTCAACAGACGGCTGATCACATATCGGTTCCTGCTAATCTTTATGTAAACCCACTTAGCCAAGCGCAGCACGAATCCAAGCCGCATGGCCAAGGCCAGGGGGAACAGCAGCGGCATCCTTATCCCGAACTCTCGAACCGCCTCTACGCCGGCCAACACACGCCCGTCCCTAGTCACAAGGTGCATCGCCTTCATCATAGCTTCAGTCGTGATGGAGTGCTCGACCAAGAGATCAGCAGCATTTGACAACGGAACGAGTGTGATTGTTTTAAACCAGTCAAACTGCTTGAGCAGCCAAACGCCCCGTTGGCAAAGACCACAGCCATCATCGTAGATCAATTGGTCCTTCGCTGCGCTCATGTTGTGGAATGGTGGGCCCAGAGGGATTTGAACCCCCGACCAAACGATTATGAGTCGTCTGCTCTAACCGCTGAGCTATGGGCCCGAAAAACTCGGGGGCCGAGCGGCGGACACTCTGCGCGAGGGCCAAGACGCCGCAAAGCAAATTCATCATTCCTTCAAATCAAAACCGTCGTTGAGTGTCCTAAATCCAGAATTGCTATCCGGCAGCAGGAGCAGTGAACGGGATCTCTCCCCCGCTAGAGCAAGCGCGGCTAACCCAGCTTCACCCGAGACAAGCAGCGCGGTTGACCGGGCATCGGCTGCGGTGCCGCTTGGCAGGGCCACCGCTGCGAGCAGGGCGTTCTGCGCCGGCTGACCGCTGCGCGGATCCAGCACGTGCCCGTAGTAAACACCACGTGCCACGAACGCCCTACCCCAGACCGCCGACACACTTAACGCCTCATCACGCAGTTTAGCCACGGCGACAAGCCGTTTGTGTTCAGGGATATCCGCATCCGGTTGCCCCCAGCCGGGGTGCTCGATAGCCATTTTCCAAAACGCCCCCGACGGCGGCGAGCCGATCGCGCAAACCGTGCTGGTGCCGCCGTGAATCAGGGCGCTTGTCACACCCGCCTCCCTCAAAATTACACAGGCAATTTCCAATGCAAACCCCTTGCCGATTGCGCTAAGGTCAATCCGTACGCCAGGCCGCTCAAACTGCACTGTAAAGGTTTCCGCGTCCAAGTGAACCAAGTCCATCCCTACACATTCCAGCGTCTTGGCCAACTCCCCCGGCGACGGAACCTGGTGTTTGCCATCAGCAAAACCCCAGCACCGCATCAGCGGCGCAACCGTGATGTCGAACGCGCCACCACTCAACCCGTGGACTCGCTTGGCCTCCTGCAGCAGACGAAACAATCCCGGCTCAACCGGTACCGGGCCAAGCGCGGCACCGGCGTTGATGCGGGTGATTTCGCTGTCCGACCCGTAAAAATTGAGTTGGGCCGCCAACGCCGTGATCTCGTCGAGCGCCTCCTCTCCAGCTGCACGCAGCCCCAGTTCATCCTCACCGTGCAGCACCATCTCAAAGCGAGTGGCCATGGCATTGCGCGCGAGGGAGACGGTATTCATGAGGGCCGCTTTGCCAAGCGCAGGCTACGACGTCGGCAGAGGCTGGCCGACGTTGATGCCGTGCTTCAGGTAGTGCGTAGCGGTGGCGACATATTTAGTGGCCCAGCCTTTCAATCCGGCTCGCTCCTCGTCGGTGAGTTTGCGGATCACCCTAGCCGGGCTGCCAACAGCCATCGAGCCATCGGGGATTTCCTGGCCCTGCTTCACTAGCGCGTTTGCCCCGACGATGCACTGGTTGCCGACCACCGCCCCGTCTAGAATCGTTGCCCCCATCCCGATAAGTGTTTCGTTGCCGACACGGCACGCATGCACCACCGCCGAGTGGCCCACGGTCACATAGTCACCCAAGTAACAACCGAAATCGTCGGCGATGTGCAACACGGCGTTGTCCTGGATATTGGTGCCTTCGCCGACAATAATCTCGTGAATGTCGCCTCGCAGCACAGCGTTGTACCAGACGCTCGACTGCTTCCCGAGTGTCACTGCGCCAAACACCACCGCCGACTTGGCTATGTAAACTCCCGCGCCGATTATAGGCAGCTGGCTAAGATATTTTTCAAGGCGAAGATTGACTGACTGATACATTTCCATATTCCGACGCGAAGCTAAGCTGCCATTCAAACCGGGTCAACGGCAGCTTGTGCAGGTGACTCGTGGGGGGACTTGCTGGGTGTCGTTCTGCTTAGCAAGGCGGTTGAAGCGTTGAGGGAAGCATGCTTTACAACGTGAGAAACGCTCGAGATCCCAGAGGTCGGCGAAGACGCGGCCTCGCGATTGGCCAACGCTGTAATCCATAGTGTCTTCCAATTGGCCAAGCGTAGGCTCCATGAATTGACCAGCGGCGGCGAGCCGATCCATCGCGCCATTGCCAGTTCGGGTGGGGATCAGCACGGTGACTTTAGCTCCACAATCCTGCGAAAAATTGACGGAACGATTGGCCCACTCGACGGCGGCTTCCGGAGCAATGAACGGCGGCTGAAGTAAAACGAAAGAGCGCAGGGCGATGCCATTTTGAGTGACTAACGCTGCTGCTGCTCGGAACTGATCGAGAGTCACCCCCTTGTTGAGTTTTTGCAGAGCCTCCGGATGAACCGTCTCGAGGCCAAGTGCAACTTCGAGTTGGCCGCTCAGCCGATCGCGGAATTGTAGGCACCGATCCCCAATCAAAGCGGGGTGGCACTCTACAATGACACGGTCAAACTTGGCCAAGCGCTTGGCAATCGCTGCATCTTCTGCCTTTGGGATGGCTTTGACATCGAAGAAACTGCCTGCGTTATAGAGTTTGACATGGCGCAGCTTGGCCAAGTCGCCGCACTCGCGTTCTGCCTGGCCAAGCGCGAAGTCGATCTGCTCGGCGATGGCCCCGGCGGGCACTGTTTCGTCGAGGGTGTTTTGCCAGAGATCGCACATCAGGCAGCGCCAAGGGCATTCCTTGTTGGTGAGAAAGATCGTCAGCCAATCAACGAGACAGCTGTCGTCATTGCGTTCCTTCTCGATCAGCCAGGTGTAGGGGCGGCTTGGGTTAAGCGTGTTCTTCTGGCCGCGCTGCCCGGTGATCCAGTGGCTGCGGGCGGCAGGGGATTCCGGATAAGTCAGGCTGATATCTGCCGTGGTGTCAGGAATAAAGCTCCAGGAATTTTTTACGGAGTTGCCCTTCACGGGCAGGGATGTTTTCGCGGAGCGAATCAACCGATGTTGCGCCATGCTGGAAGCGGCGTTTTTCAAAAACCGGCATGTCAAAACCAAGCGCAGACTTGACGCCCCGGCCAACGATGTCGCCCTTGAGTGCGTATAGCTTGTCGACGTCGTAGCCGGTCAACTCAACGAATGGAATGCCTTCAGCCACCTCGACCACATCTGGCCTTGTGAACGGGCTAAATCCCTTGAAGCCAAAGTGATGGCCCGGCGCATAGGTGCGGGCGTACGACCGGCTCAAACCTCCGGAGTAGGTGAGTGAATGCTTGATTGTGCCGACGCCCCAGCCTTCCTGATAGAGCATCTGGTTGTTGACGACGCTGCGAATCGTCAGCTCTGGATTTTCGTCGATCGGATAATCCTTCAGATTTTCGTCGCCGCCATCGCCGTCGATGAGATGTTTCCAATCAGGATATTTTTTGCGAATACCACGGCAAAGAGCAACCGCCATCGAGGCGGACTCGATATCGAGTATCTTGTAGTCCTCGACGATTTGAATCGTCTCGGCGACGTCGATGTCGCCTAGGCTGGACTCAATCGGCTCGAGGAACATTTCCAAGTCCAGCTTGCCGAGAAAATTCTTGCACTGTTGCAGGTCGGGGCCGTCGCCGAAGCTCAACGTAAACGCCTTGAGTCTACCAAGGTCGTAGCCCAGTTCGCGCATCACAGCGTACGTTGCCAGGAACACCGCGCCGCTGTCTATCCCCCCTGAGAAACAGCAACCGACCGGCTCGGTTATCGGGATGCGCTTCAACCATTTACGAACTTCATTTTTCAGCGCGATGATGTAGTCGTGGCCAATCGGGCCGAGATCGGTGGAGTAGTTGTTGCGGCGCGGATTGAAAAAGCGTTCGTAGGTTGGGTCGGGGTCCGGGCAGCCGACGAGCTGGATGGTCACCAAATAATGCGCTGGAACCATGCGCGTGTAATACGGATGAAACTGATCGCCAAATCCCTGTTCCTCTAGCCATTGGCGTATAGTATCGATGCGATGAGCGATGATGAGTGCCGGTCCTTCGATTTGCTTTGCCAAAAAGTAGCGCAACGGTCGGTCGAGCGAGCGAGCCAGCTTGACCGACTTGCCGTCCTTGGCGACGAGCGCGAAGGAGCCGTCGAAGTCGCGAATGGTTTCCGGAGAGGCGGCGAGCATGCGTTGGCGCGCCTCGTCGTGGGAGAGATTGTGCAGCTCGGTCTCGCTGGGATCTGTCAGGTCAACGACGCGTTCGATGTACTCGTGCATGACCGCCGATTGTTCACAAGCAACCCCAAACGTCAACCCAACGCGATTGGCTTAGTGGGAGTGATCGTGGCCTTCGCCGTGATCGTGGGAGTGGGTGTGTTCCGCCTCCGGTTTAGGGTCAATTTCGGTGATCTTGGCTTTTTCCTCAAGCAAATCGATGACCTTAGCGTTCATGATTTCCTCCTGAACCTGGTAGATGGTGCCGTTATCCTTGAGTTGCTGTGCCAGTTTCTGCGGCTTAACCTTCTGCTGTGCCGCCATGGCGGCGACTTGCCGGCTGAGTTCCTGGTCGGTGACTTTGATCCCTTCCTTTTCTGCAATTTTTGAAAGGATGTAGTTGGCTTTGACGCGCACCTCGGCATCGGTCTTTGCGTTGGCGTAAATTTTGTCCTTATTTTCCTCGATGATCTCCTTGCCTACACCGCGCTCATGGTTTTGCTGGACGATATTGTGTACGGCCGCGCGAGTGGCCTCGTTGACAATCGTTTCGGGAAGATCGCAGTTTACTGCGCCAAGCAGCTTATCCACGCATTGGTTGCGGATCGATTTTTTCTTTGAATACTCGAGCTCATTTTTGAGGTCGTTCTCCACTCCTTCACGCAGCTTGTCCATGCTCTCGGCACCAAAGCCCTTGGCGAATTTGTCGTCAAGTTCGGGAAGGGATTTTTCCTTCACCTGCACGACTTCGATCTCGTATTTAGCTTCTTTGCCGACAATCTCCTCGTAGACAAAATCGTCAGGGATTGTGACAGTGACGGTTTTTTTGTCGCCTTTGCTTGATCCGATTAGGGCCTCGACAGTGCCGGGGATCAGCGGGTTTTGTGTCTTGTGAAGCCAGAAGTTTTTCTGTTCAGTTAGGCCACGGGCAACCTTGATGAGATCGGTGATCGGCTTGTCATCAATTGTGCCAGTGAAGTTGACCACAATAAAATCTTCCTCCACGGCGGGGCGATCCATGTCTGTGTAGCTGACTCGCTGCTCACGCAGGGTGTCCAGCGCCTTGGCGATGTCCGCATCGTTGACGGAGCGGCGCTCCTTCTCGACTTCTATGCCGATGTACTCCGGCATTTCGAAGGCGGGGGTGACTTCGAGTGTGGCAAGGTATTGGAACGGTTTGCCGTGGCCAAACTGCAACTCCTCGACTTCAGGCATAATCACTGGGCGGAGCTCGTTCTCTTTAAGAGCCTTGGTATAACTGTCAGACATGAGGGTACGCTTGGCTTCCTCTCCGATCTTGTCACCGTAGGAGCGCATGACGTTGGCCAACGGTGCCTTGCCGGGCCGGAAACCAGGCAGATGGGCGTGCCGTCGGAAGTCCTTAGCCACGGCGTCAAACTTGGCGTTGACGGTCTCGGCGTCGATCTCGATGCGGAGCTGTTTCTTGCACGGGGACAGGTCTGTAATGGTTACTTCCACAGGAATATTTCGTTAAAATTTTGGGGTTTTGGTCACCGGGAATCGGCTCTGCCAGAGCGGCGGGAGAATAGGTTTGCCCCTTGGCCGCGTCAAGCCTGCCGCTTGGCCAAGTGGCCTCGACATTGGCCAAGGGCATCGTAATACTTGCCGCCCGTGAACAAATCATCGACTGCTCTCAACCGCAGAAATTTCATCGGAACGGCCGCCGCGCTTGGCGCCGTGGCAGGCACCGCCGGCTTCCCGCGCTTGGCCACTGCCGCCGCGCCATCAGCCAAGCGCATCAAGCTCGGCATTTCGTCCTATTCGTACTGGCATTTCCGCGACCCGAAGGTGTCCATCGAGACGGTGATCGACAAGACGGCACGGCTTGGTGTCGAGGGGGTGGACATCCTCCACCGGCAGATGGACTCGGAGGACAACGGCTATTTGCAGAAGCTCAAGCGGCACGCGTTCACGAACGGCGTCGACTTGATCTGCCTGTCGATTCACCAGGACTTTGTCGATCCCGATCCCGCTGTGCGCGACAAACACATTGAGCACACGAAGAAGTGCATCGACTTGGCGTACCGCATGGGCATCCCGTGCATCCGACTCAACTCCGGCCGCTGGGGCACGGTGAAGTCGTTCAACAAGCTGATGGAGCTGCGCGGCAAGGAGCCGTTGCTGCCGGGCCACACGTTGGACGAGGGATTCAAGTGGTGCATTGACTCGATCGAGAAATGCCTGCCCAAGGCCGCCGAGTGCGGCGTGATGCTTGCGCTGGAAAACCACTGGGGCCTCACCCGTTCGCCGGAGGGGCTGCTGCGCATCGTCAACGCCATCGACTCACCGTGGCTTGGGTTGCTGATGGACACCGGCAACTTCCTCGAGAATCCGTACACCAAGCTGGAGAAGATTGCCTCCAAGGCGGACTTTGTTCAGGCCAAGACCTACTACGGCGGCGGCGAGTGGTACACGCTGGATCTCGATTACGAGCGAGTGGCCAGGATTCTGCGGAGCGTGAACTACACCGGCTACGTGTCGCTGGAGTTCGAGGGCAAAGCCCCGGCTGACGAAGGCGTGGCCAAGAGCATCGACCTTTTCCGGCGGGTGTTTGGGTGAATTTAGGGACGTTTTTCGCAGTTTACTCCACGGGAGATGGCTGGTAACACTCCCGCCCCGTTTGAATGTTTTAACGGCATGGGCGTCTGTCTCCCTGAGGCGGATGGGGACGTTCCTGCGTTTTACCAGCGAGAATATACTGAATAACATTTTTAGAGATGATGAACCTTCAAATCCATACCAGTAGAATCCGGCTGATCGGCTTGGCTGCGGCGGCCGTGCTTGGCATGACGACGAGCCAAGCGCTTGAGTTAAACAAGGGCGATCATGTCGTCCTCATCGGCAACGCGCTCGCGGAGCGTATGCAGCACCACGGCTGGCTCGAGAGCTACGCGCAAGCCGCTATGCCCGACAAGGAACTGGTGTTCCGCAATCACGGCTTCGGCGGTGACAAAGTGAACAACCGGCCGCGCAACAGCGGATTCCCGAGCGCCGACGCGTATCTCGAGATTTCCAAGGCGGACGTGATCCTTGCGTTCTGGGGTTACAACGAGTCGTTCGACAACAGCCCGGACGCATACCGCGCTGACTTGACCAAGTGGATAGATGAAACAAATGGCAAGAAATACAATGATAAGGGAGCCCCGACCATCGTGCTCTTCTCGCCGATTGCCCATGAGAACCTTGGTCAGGCTAATCTGCCGGACGGTTCTGCCAACAACGAGCGCCTGGCTAAGTACGCTGAGGTTACCCGTCAGGTTGCCAATGAAAAAGGAGTGGAATTTGTCGATTTGTTTCACCTTTCTCAAGATCTCAACGAACGCAGCAAATTACCGCTGACGATCAACGGCATCCACTTGACCAGCAAAGGTAACAACCAACTTGCACGGGGCATCCACAAAAGCCTGTTTGGTAAATCTCCGAGAGCCAGTGGCCGCAAGCTGGCTAGGATTCGGGATGCCGTGCTCGACAAGAATTGGCACTGGTACAACCGCTACCGTGCCACCGACGGCAACGACGTCTGGGGTGGCCGCTCTAGCTTGCGCTTCGTCGCCGGCCAAACCAACCGCGAAGTGTTGCAACAAGAATTGAAAATGATCGATGTCATGGCTTCCAATCGAGACAAGGTCATTCACGCTGCTGCCAACGGCAAATCCATCAAAGCAGACGACAGTAATGTGCCGTCTCCTGTTAAGGTGGTTTCCAATGTCGGCGGCGGCTCAAAAAGCAGCAATGCCAACAAGGAGGGTTCCGTAAAATACGACAAGCCGGAGGAGACACTCGCCAAGCTCAAGCTCGCGCCGAATATGAAAGCCAATATCTTCGCCTCCGAGGAAATGTTCGACAACATGATCAACCCGGTGCAGATGGGGGTCGATACCAAGGGCCGCCTCTGGGCTGCCGTCTGGCCTAACTATCCTAAGTGGGAGCCGATCAAGAACGGCGCCAACAAGCAGATGCAGGATTCGCTCGTCATTCTGCCAGACAAGGATCGCGACGGCGTGGCCGACAAGATGATCACATTTGCGCGCGTGCACAACCCGACTGGCTTCGAGTTCTGGAACGGAGGCGTCATCGTCGCCAGTTGTCCGGATCTGATTTACCTCAAGGACACCGACGGAGATGACAAAGCAGACGTGAAGGAGCGCCTGCTCCACGGCCTCGACTCCGCCGACACGCATCACGCTGCCAACAACATCGTTTATGGGCCAGGCGGCTACATTTACTACCAGCGCGGTGTGTTCCACGTCAGCAACGTGGAGACCCCGTGGCAGGGGCCGCAGCGTGATACCGCATCGGCGATGTACCGCTTCAACCCGCGCACGTTCAAGTTTTCGCACCACGCCAACAACAGCCCAAATCCACATGGCATCAGCTTCGACTACTGGGGCTATCATTTCGCAACGGACGGCACCGGTGGCCGCGCATGGCAGGTGCGTCCCGACGGCAAAGGAAAATTCAAGATGCAGGAACTGCTGAAAAAAACCGTTCGCCCGGTCTGCTCCAGCGGGATTCTCTCAAGTGACCATTTCCCTGAAGAAAACAACGGTAACTTCTTGATTTGTAATGCTATCGGTTTCCTAGGAATCAAGCAGTACACTCTTGCTTACGATGACGAAGGGGATGTCTGGGGGACCGAGACCGAGGACTTACTCGTTTCAGCTGACCGCAACCTGCGACCGACCGACTTCGAGATTGGTGGCGACGGCGCTCTCTATGTTTCGGATTGGCAAAATGTGATTGTCGGCCACATGCAGCACAACGTCCGAGATCCAAATCGTAACAAGACTCATGGCCGTATTTACCGCGTGACCTACGAGGGGCGACCGCTGTCCAAACACGTTAAGGTCGACGGTCAATCAATCAAAAAATTGCTTGATTTGCTTAAGCATCCGATCAACGGCATCCGGCAACGAGCCCGCGTAGAGTTAAGCGAACACCCAAGCGATAAAGTGCTCGCCGCCACGGAAAAGTGGGTCAAACAGTTTGATCCCAAGGCCAAGGAGGACGCGCACCACTTTCTTGAGGCACTGTGGCTTTACCAGCGTAATGACACAAAAAACGAAGCGTTGTTGGATCAAGTGCTGAATTCACCCGTGGAAAACGCCCGCATCTCAGCCAAGACTGTTAAGCAGTTCTGGGATAATAATCTTTAAGCCAAGCGGATGAGTCTTTCTATGAGGAACACGATCCGCCTATTCACCCTGTTGTTTGTAGCGGTTGCTGTTTGGCCAATCGTGGGCAGCGCATCGGAACTCGTTATGTCCGGTGCAGAGCCGGTCAAGCTGGCCGATGGATTCAAGTTCACCGAGGGGCCGGCTGCGGCGGCCAATGGCGATGTATACTTCACCGACATCCCGAACAACCGGATCCATAAATGGTCGGTCGCCGACAGGAAACTTTCTATATTTGCTGAGGATACCAACGGGGCCAACGGCCTATTCTTCGCTGAGGATGGCAGCCTTTATGCCTGCCAGGGCTTGGGCAAGCGCGTCTCGGCCTACACCCCTGACGGTAGCGATTCCAACTCACTTGCGAAGCGATACGATGGTAACAAGTTCAACAAGCCGAATGACCTATGGATTGATGGCAAGGGGGGGGTTTATTTCTCAGACCCGAACTACGGCAACACTGAGCATACGCAGGACGGGGAGCATGTTTACTATATCCCTCCCGGCGGTGATGTGATCCGTGTAGCCGACGGTTTCAAGCGCCCGAATGGACTCGTCGGCACGCCGGACGA
>PVBE010598612.1_pt1 | contig 14099 bp, 11 predicted proteins | sample 1631181 | NCBI WGS metagenome assembly PVBE01 (sample SAMN08397723, study PRJNA350692) | Marine metagenome, whole genome shotgun sequencing project. | isolation source: water | place: Pacific Ocean | collected 2012-04
ATCTCTGTGAGGTCGGCGCCGGGGAGACCGACGCGATCGTCGGCGCCCGCGTGCTCTATGAACTCTGCGGCACGATGACGCTGGCCACCTGATGGACCTCCTTCTGTTTCGCCACGGCCATGCCGAGAACTCGATTCCTCCAGGCGGCAATGACAACGATCGCAAACTGACCGCGGCCGGCCGCAAGGGCCTGGAAGCCGCCGCGCCTGCTTGGGTCTCGCTGGCGCCTGCCCCGACCGTCATCGTCGTGAGCCCACTCGTGCGCGCACGCCAAACCGCCGACATCCTCGTCGCAGCCCTCGGCGCTGCTACTGAGCATGGGCAAAGCCCGAGCCTGCAGATCGAGAACGCTTTGCGGCCGGACGGCTCGACCGAACACGCGCTCGAAGTTCTGCCCGAAACGGACAGCGTGTGGATCGTGACGCACATGCCGCTCGTCGGCGACCTCGTGGCGCGGCTCGCCGTCGGCACGGACCGATCCTCAATGCCCCTGACGCCAGGCATGGGGGTTTGGCTGGAGCTGCCAGGCCACCACATTGGCTACGGGGGACGCGTCGTCGCGTCGTTGTCGCAGGAAGCGGCGGAGAAGGTCGCGCGAGGACAGTAGCTGCCTCGGTCTGTTGGACCGCTAGTGCACCGCCACCCGCACCGGCAACGCCGCCAGCATCTCGGCCTCGAAGTCCAACAGCCCATCGAGCCGCTGGCTCACCAACTCGCGGGCGTGGTAGCGCTCGCCCAGGCCGACGAACAACGCGTGATGCCTCGCCTCGCACTGCGTCAGCTCGCGGTAGAAGTCCTTGAGCTTGCCCGGCTGCAACGCTTCGGCGACCAACCCGAGTCGCTCGCAGCTGCGCGCTTCGATGATCGCCGACGTGAGTAGCCGGTCGAGGAAGTACGTGTCCTTGCCGCGCCTCAGCTGAGTGCGCAACCCGGCGACGTACGGATCCTTGACGTCCGAAGCGAGTTTGCAGCCACGCTCGCGCATGATCTCCCACACACAGCGGAAGTGATCCAGCTCCTCGAGCGCCACCTCGAGCATCGCGTCGACCAGCTCGACCTTGTCAGGGTAGTGCCCGACCAATGACATCGCGGTCGCCAGTGCCTTGCGCTCGCAGCTCGCGTGGTCGCGAAGGAAAGCATCGAAGTCTCCCAGCACGACCTCTGTCCATTCCGGACCGGTACGACTCCGCAGGTGGAACAAGGCTCGTTCTACTTGCGGGCCTTCTTCGCGTCGCGCTTCTGCACGAACTGACGATAGCGTTCGGTCATCGCCTGGCGCGCGCCCATGCCGGTGGAACGGCGCACGGCGCCGTAGTCCTGCCCGGTCACTTCACGAAGGGTGCTGGCGGCCAGCGCACGGATCGCCCAGCGCCGGTCGGGCAGCTCATCGACGAGACGACACAGCTCGTCGATGACCGCAGCGGGCGCGCCGATCACGAGCTTCTCGGGTGCCAACGACGTCGCAATACCGTCGCGCTTGAGACCGTTGACGAGCCACGTCGCTGGGCTCTGGTCCTTGCTGACTTCCATCCAACTCCGGTAGCGCTTGACGCGGTCTCGGCGTGAGCAGTAGTCGACGCCGCTGATGCCGGCCAGGAGCTGACAGCAGCGACCTGGCGAATCGCCTTTTTCGAGGAGGTTCAGCAACTGCGCGAACACGATCGGGCTCTGCATCTCCCCGAGCAAGAACACGAGTTCACGGCGCACTGCTGGATCTTCGGCCGCTTGCAGGTGCCTGAGCACGAGCTGACGCAAGGCCGAGCCACCCCGGTTGCGCAACCCTTGCAGAGCCATCATGCCGACGTTGGTGCCGTAGTGGGCAACGGCGATGTCGACGAGGGCGTCTGCGGCACGCGGGTCGGGCAGCATCGCAAGGCCACGCACGGCGTGCAGCCGATCGCCCGGCTTGCCGGGACCGACCTTGGCGAGAAGTGTTTCGTAGGCCTGCTTGCCGCCAATCCGCGCAATCGCCACGAGGCTCGCGTGCCGCACGAACTGATCCTCGTCCTCGAACAGCTTGAGCAGGTCGGAGCGGGCCGCAGCCATACGCAGGCGACCACAGGCTTCCGCCACGCGCTGGCGCACGTGCGCACTCGGATCGGCGAGCATCGTCACGAGGTGTGTGCGTGCAGCGGGCAGATCGACCTTCACGGCTTCGCCCGCCGCAGCAGCGCGAATCTCGCCGTTGGCGTGGCGCATCGCAAGGAGCATCCGGTCCAGGCTGCCCACGGCGATCACGCGCCGCAACACCGGCGTGACGTCCTCGGGCGCAAGCTTGCCAATCCCGTCCAGCACACGCGTGAACGGACTCTCATCGATGCGCGCAAGCACTTCGAACAGCGAGCACTTCTCCGAGCGCGTGACGACGGTGCCCTCGGCCAAGGAGAACAACTGGGGCAGTTGGGCCTTGTCGGGAAGGCCGTCCTTGCCACGCGCCTCGGTGAGTAGCCGTTCGAGTGCTCGCTGGCGTGCCGGGGGCGACAACATCGGCAACGCCGCCAGCGCCAGGTCGATCACGTGGCGACGCCGGTCGACGTCCGTCTTCATGCCGGCAAGGGCGCGTGACTGGCCAATCCACCAGTTGCGGCGGCCGGCATCGTCGAGACGTACCGGGACGTATTCCTGCCACGCTTGTCGCGCGACACAGCGATCGAGCGTGCGGCGCAGCACGAGCAGGCGCAGACTGCGATCGTCCGCGAAACCGTCCATCGAGCGGCCGCCCGGACCTTCGACGAGCATCGTGAAGCGCTCGGCGCGTCGAGCGTTCTCTTTTAGACGCAACGTCAAATCGAACAGGCCATCGACGCTCAGCTTGGTCAGTAGCGTGACTAACTCGACGTCCGCGAGGCGCAGACGTAACCCGCCACGATCGCGGGCCGGCTCGATCGCATCACGGCCGAGCAGCCAGAGTTGCTCCTTGTTACCGACCGAGTAGACAAACCGCGTTTGTGCCACGACGTTCGCTTCCAGCCGCGGCGCCATGCGCAGGACCTCGAAGCCACGCTTCTTGGCGTCGCTCCACCAGGCGCGCCACATCCGATGGTCGGCAGCGAAGTCCTTGCCCGTCAACAGACGCAGCACGGACAGAGCCCAGTCCTGGCAGAGCGGCGACTCCGGGTAGTAGGAGCGCACGTGGGCCACATCGAGGAGACCCTGCATCTGCTCGGCATCGGTCGCCGCCCCGAGTGAACCACCCGTCTTGGCGAACCCCTCCGGGTCGCGGAACATGCGCATTCCCGCGATGATCGCGGCAACCGCCTTCTGCATCGGCACCGCACCGAGGCGGTGTCGGGCCAGGTGAATCAGACTCGTTGCCGGTAGCAGGTCCTTCTTCTGGATCAGCTCACGCTTGGCCAACAGCAACGCAGCCAGGAACCAACTCTCCTGGTCCGGCGGGTTCTCGACGAGGGGCAGCAACAGGGGAACGACCGCGTCGCCACGCTTGGCGAGGTGGCGTGCAGCCTGCTCGCGCAGGTAGCCGTCGCGGTGACGCAAACAACGCAATAGCGGGTCGACGGTCTCGGCAGGATTCGCGTCGAGCCAACGGGCGAGCACCGACAGCGCGGAGACGCGCGTGCCTTGCTGCTTGTTCTCGAGCAAGGCGCGCAGGTGCGGCACGTCGGTGCGCTCCATCATGCCAACGAGCGCACTACCAGCCGCGGCACGGATCTTCTTGTATTTGTTCTGCAGCAGTTCGAGAGCGATCATGCGCGACCGTTCACCCGAGAGGAACAGCACGTGTTGGACGAGTTCGCTGCAGCCGCGCCCCGGCCTACGGCTATGCAGGACAACCAGCAGCGGCTGCGCGCCCTGACGTTCACCCAGAGTTCGGTAGACCCGCGCCAGACGCACGACCGCGTCGTCGGGCAGTCGGTGCGCGCGGTGACTCAACGCCGCTTGTTCGGTCGGCGACAGCAGTGAGTACTCAGCAACCAGTTCCGCCGTGGACAACTTCTTGTCGCTCATCAGCGAGGCGACGAAGTCCCCCATCGCAGCCGGACCGGTGATCGGCAAGTCGCCGCGCTGGCCCTGAGCCTGGCGCGGCTGCACTGTGGCGTTGGTCTTCTGCAACAGCTGGCGCTTGGGTAACACGAGAGCGCGCGCACGCAGTCGCTCGTCACCCTTCGACTTGGGCAGTCCGATTACCTTGGCGGCACCTGGTTGACCCTTTTGCGGCGGGTTGTCGGGAAGGGGTTTCTTGACCTGCGCAGGAAGGGCGAGCCCAATCAGTCCGACCGCACACGGAATCAGCTTGGAAAAGGACATTGGCAAGTCTCTATGGCGGCCAGGGGGGCAGCCAGGGGGGCGGCCAGGGGCGGAAAGATGATAGCGGCAAGGGGGCCTCAGACCACCCGCCGCCGGCTCGCCTCCAGGACTTCCTCGACCGTGATCAACTTCATGCAGCGATGATCGGTTGTACAGACCGGCAAATGACAGGGTCCGCAGTCGACATCGTGGCGAAGGACGGTCGTGAAGTCGGTGTTGCTGCTCGTGTAGTCTGGATGCGTACTCCCCATGAGAACGACACATGGCGTGTCAAAGGCGACCGCGATGTGACGGGGCCCGGAGTCGGTCGTGACCATCAGATCGGCTCGGTCGACGAGCGGTTTCATGAGGTCGAGCGGCACCGGCGGCAGGGTTGCCACGACGCGATCGGATCTTGCGAGGTCGGCGATCGCGCGCGCAACGTCCTCTTCGCCCGGACCGCACAGCACGAGCACGCGCGTCGCCGGCTCGTCGATGAGCGCCCTCGCCAACGCCGCCCAGCGATCGTCGTACCAGAGCTTGCTCGGACCAAAGCCCGCTGTTGGAGCGAGCAGCACGAGGCGGTCGCCCGGCTGGATGCCGTAGTGCGTGAACAGTTCGCTTGCACGACTTCGCTCGGACTCGGTGATGCGCAGGATCGGGTGCGGCCCGACCTTTGGCATGCCGAGCTCGTCGAGCAATGAGAACCAGTAATCGATCATCGGCACGGGCGTGCGGCGCGGCCCGCGCTTCTTGAACCAACCCTTGGTGCCGCCACGAAAACGAGCACCGTGTGTGATCAACAACCGACGACCGTGGGCATAGCCAACACGGCGCGGGATGCCGGCCACCGCACAGACGAGCGCAGAGGAGATGGAGTTCGGAAAGAGGATCGCGAGATCGAACTTCTCGCGCCGCAGCAGCGAGGCTTGGCGGAGCAGCCCGCGCAGTCCGCGGGGCCTACTGACGTGCAGGATGCGGTCGAAGGACTTGCTACTGGCGAGCACCTGGTCGTGGCCCTTCTTGATGCCACAGACGATTTCGGCCTCTATGAGGAAGCTGCGAATCCGAGCGAAGGCCGGCGTGGCCATGATGACATCGCCGAGCCAGTTGGGCGCGCGCACGTAGGCTTTGCGGATCGCTGAGGCATCGAGCGGCGCTGACATGATTGGCGTTATGGAGGGCGGGCAGGTGATAGACAAGGAAACGCCACCCTCTGCTCGCACCGACGCGGACGCCGGTAGAGGACGACTGGATGGGCTGACGGAGCGAGCCGGCGTTCGAGCCGTCTTGCGGCACCGTGCGCGCGCTCCCTAAGATGACGCCCAGGAAACCTCGTCCTGCATGACGTCCATCCCATTGTCCACCACAACGACCCAAGATCGGGTTCTGAGGCGTCTCGCCCAAGAGTTCGACAGCCCGGATACCAGCATCGCCACGCTGGTCGAGTTGTTGGACTCCGGCTGGGGTATTCCCTATCTGTCGCGCTACAAGTCGCGCGAGACCGGCGGGATCGCCGAGCAGCGGATGTACGAGCTGCGTCAGCGGGTCGCCGAAGTGCGCATGCTCGAAGAGCACAAGACCGTCATTCTCGAGACGGCCGAACGCGCTGGCTGGCTCGACGACGATGTGACCTCCGCGGTGCTCGCGTTCACCGGGCTCGACCGACTCGAGGACTACTGGCAGACCCTCAAGCGCCGCAAGAACGGTCCGGCCGCGATGGCACGCGCCAATGGGCTCGGCCCGTTGGCCGACGCGTTGCGCGAGCGCAAACTCAAGGAAGGCCAATCGCCGCTCGAGCTCGCCGAGGGCTTTGTCGACGAAGCACGCGGCGTGCCCGATGCACGCACGGCACTCGACGGCGCCAGGACGATCCTCGGTGAGGAAGTACAAGTCACCAAGCAACTGCGCGATGCATTGTGGAACGTCCAACTGCGCGCAGTGCCGCATAAGACCGGCAAGAGCCTGCCCAAACCGCTCGCTTCGCTGGCCGGCTTCGCCAAGCCGGCACGCCAGGTGCAGTGGCACGACTTACTGCGGTTGAAGAAGGCGGCGCGCGAAGGCTACTTGCAACTCGACTTCTCGCTTTCGGAAGAACGCGCGCACCAGGTGCTGTCGCAACAGATCCCCGGCGAGCTCGGCGCCACCGATCCGCTGCGCGGCTTCTGGGACTCGACGATGCGGCAAGCTTGGCTCGACCTGCTCAAGGAGCCCTGCGAACGCGAAGTGATGCGCGAACTCAAGGAGCGCTCCGACCGTACGGCACTGCGGACCTTCGCACAGCGCTTTGGTGACCTGTTGCTCGACACTGCGGTCGGGGCACGCCGCACGTGCGGCGTGCTACCCGCGATCCGCAAGACGACGCGCCTGGCCGTCGTCGACGAGAACGGCGCCCTCGTCGCACACACGAGCTGCCAAGCACTGAAGGAAGACAAGAAAGCGGAGAATCAGGAGCGTCTGCGGACGTTCTTGGCCGAGCACGCAGTCGAGGTCCTGGCGCTCGGCAGTGGTCCGGGCTGCCGCGAAGTCGAGGCCTTGCTACTCGAGACGCTGCAAGGGGTCGAAGGCCGGCCGCAGATGATCACGGTCAACGAGGACGGCACCCTCGGTCTGGCCAAGCGCAAGGCCGGCAAGCAGGACATCGCGACCCAGAAGGCCCGACTGTTGGCCCGGCGCGCCCAGAATCCGCTGAACGAGTGGATCCGCGTAGACACGGCTGAGCTGCCGATCGGCGATGAAACCACCGAGGTTCACCAGGGCCTTCTCCTCAAGAGCCTCGAAGACGTGCGCGAGGCGAGCCTGCACCGCGTCGGCGTGGACTTGCAGACCGCGAACGAGGATCTGCTGGCGGTGGTCTGCGGCATCGACCGCGCCGCAGCGGGCAAGATCGTCAAAGCCCGCACCGCAGGACAGGTCACGAGCCGGCAGGCTCTGCGCGACCTGGATATCCTGGACGAGAACGCCTTCGCGCAAGCGGCGCCGTTCCTGATCCACCGCGGCAGCACCAACGCTCTCGATCGAACCCGGATCCCGCCCCTCCACTACACCACGGTCGAGGGCATGGCCGCTTCGATCGGTTTGACGGTCGCGCAGTTGCTCGAGCAGCCGGGCCAGATCACCAAGATCAAGCTCGACGCCTTCCACTCGGACACCATCGATGCCGACACGGTGCAGGCAATCCTCGCCGAGCTCCGCGAACCGTTCGCGGACCCGCGGCGACCGTTCGAGAACGTCGCTTTCAACGCGCGCCTCAAGACCCTCGAAGACCTCGAGATGGGGATGGACATCTCCGGTCGCGTGACCCGCATCGCTGACTTTGGCGCCTTCGTCGACATCGGCGTCGCGCCGGGCGGACTGCTGCACGTTTCGCAGATGTCCGAACGCTACGTCGGCGACCCGAGCCGCATTGTCAGCGTCGGCCAGGTCGTGCGCGTGCGCGTGCTCGAGGTCGACCGCAAGGCCGGGCGACTGTCACTGACGATGCGCCGTGGCGACATTCGCAAGGTACAACGCACGCTTGGCGACATGGCGGACGGCAAGCGCCGCCCGTCGGCCGTCGTCGTGCCACACGGTGCCGAGGAAACAGGCAGCGAGGTTCGCTTGCGCGCCGCCGCCAAGCCCAGCGCCGGAGGGCGGGGCGGACGTGGTGGACCCGGCGGTGGACGTGGTGGACCCGGCGGTGGACGCGGCGGACCCGGCGGTGGACGCGGCGGCCCCGGCGGACGCGGTGACCGCAGCGACTTCCGGCGACGCGACGGGGACGGGCCGCGCGGACGCGGTCCGGTGGTCGTCGAGAGCGACGACATCAAGGAAGTCGAGAAGCAGAGCCGCGGCTTTAAGGGCGAGCTCAAGAGCTTCGCTGCCCTCGCGTCCATGCTCGGCGGCGAAGACGACGCCAAGAAGGGAAGCGGGAAGAAGGACAAGACACCGACGCCCGCACCCGAGCCGACACCGGCGGTGCCACCTGTCGCGCCGACGACCAGCGAGGAGACGCCAACGCCAGCAGACGCACCGCCAGCAGACGCACCGCCAGCAGACGCACCGGCACCAGACACACCGCCAGCAGAGCCAAAGCCGTTCGGTGAAGACTTCGTCTAGCACCGGCCTAGGACCGCACGTTCTTCCGGGCGGAGACTCATACGATGCGCCGCCCTCAGCAAGCCTCCATGAACCACGACGTCGACGTCCCTCCTGACCGCCACTACGACGAAGCCCGCCATCTCTGGGCACAGCACGACGCCAGCACAGGCAACGTACGCGTCGGGATCGATGCGATCGCGTTGGAGTCGCTCGGCGACCTCGCTTACGTCGCCCTGCATGAAGTGGGCACGGCGGTCACGCGCGGTGACACCGTCGGTTCGCTCGAGGCGGCAAAGATGACGACGACGGTCGTCGCGCCGGTCAGCGGTACGGTCATTGCACGCAACGATGCAGCCATGACCGACCCGTCGACCATCAACCAGGAGCCGTATGGAGCAGGTTGGCTCGTCGAGATCGCGCCGAGCAACTGGGAGCAAGACGCCGCCGACCTGATCTCTGGAGAAGCGATTGCACCTTGGGTCGTCGCCGAGCTGGAGCGATTGCGGGCGGAGGATCGCGCCTCCTGATGCCCTGGCGGCTGATCGAGGATGACGGGGTGGACGCTGCTGCGGGCCTGGCCGCCGACGAGCTCCTGGCCCAACGCCTCGGCGCTGGCACCTCACCGCCAACGCTGCGCCTCTACACCTATCGCCCCCACTCGGCGTTGGCCGGTCGCTTCCAGAACGTCGACAACGAGATCAACGTGGCGCAATGCGATGCGCACGGCATTGAGGTCAACCGGCGGCCAACCGGTGGCGGGGCCATCCTCATGGGGCCGGATCAACTCGGCATCGCACTGACCATGCGCGGGCGCGGCGACGGTCAGCTGGCCAAGCCACGAACCCTCATGCAGCGCTTTTCGGCTGGGATCGTGCAAGGCCTCGGCATGCTCGGCATCACGGCAAGCTTCCGCGGTAAGAACGATGTTGAGGTGGACGGACGCAAGATCGCCGGGCTCGGCGTCTACCGCGATCCGTCCGGCGGACTGCTCTATCACGCTTCGCTGCTCGTCGACCTAGACGTTGCACTGATGGCACAGGTGCTGCGCATGCCCTTCGTCGACCTCGACGATCGCGAGTTGGCCATGCTAGCGACGCGGACGACGAGCGTGCGCGCGGGTTTGCATCGTGCTGTCAGCGTCGCCGAGGTGCGGGCGCGCATGGCGGCCGGCTTCAAGAGTGCGTTCGCGGTCCAGCTGGAAGGCGGCGAACTCTACAGCGATGAAAAAGCTGGCGTCGCTGCGCTGGTCGACACGAAGTACGGTACTCGCGCCTGGGTCCACCAGGACACCACCGTCGAGGACACGACCGGCGGCGCGCGCACGCGCACCGCCAGCGGCGCCATCGAGCTACGCGTCGCCATGGCAGGCCCAACGCTCAAGGCAGTGCACGTACGCGGTGACTTCTTCGCGGCGGACGCGGCCATCATCGACCTCGAAGCGCGGCTGCGCTGGCACCCGGGCGCGCGCGACAAGATCACGGCAACGATCACCGAATGGGCCCAGGCCCATCCTGCGGAGTCCGTGGCGACCGATGCGTTGATCGACACCATCGAAAAGGCCGTGCGGCAAGCCAGCGGGGAGCCATACGGCTGCTTCGTGACGCCGGAGCAGTCCCATGCATGACCTGCTCGCACCGACAATCGACCCGGCATGCCTTGATCTCCGCCGCAACAACTTCCCGAACACGATCGGTTTCCACGCGCCTGGCTTGAAGCGTTACGAGACTTCGGAGTTCGCATCACAGGACGCCGCCGAGTTCGTCTCGATCAGCGTGACGGGTTCAGCCTGCGCCCTGGCGTGCGAACACTGCGAGATGAAGGTCCTGCACGGCATGGGCGACCTACCGCGCTTCGAGGGCTCGATCTACGAACTGTGCGCGCAGGCCGCCGATCGTGGCGCGCACGGTGTCCTCGTGTCGGGCGGCTGCGATGCACAGGGACGTGTCCCGTTGCTCGAGAACGTACCGGATCTCCTGCGCGCGCGGCGAGACTTCAACTTGGTCGTGCGAGTCCACCCGGGGCTGCCAGACCGCGAGACCTGCGAGGGCCTCGCCGAGATCGGCATCGATGGCGCGATGGTCGACATCATCGGTCACCGCGACACGATTCGTGACGTCTACCACCTCGAAGCGAATCCGGAAGACTACGATCGAGCGCTGGCCAACCTGGAAGACTGCGGCGTGCCAACCGTGCCGCACATCATTCTCGGCTTGCACTTCGGCGAGATGCTCGGTGAACGCCGCGCGCTTGAGATCGTCACGAGACACGATCCGAGCCTCTTGGTGCTCGTCGTCTTGATGCCGTTGAGCGGTACCGGCATGGCGACCGTGATGCCGCCGCCGCTGACCGAGATCGGCAAGTTCTTCGCCGAGGCCAGGTTGGCCATGCCCACCACGCCGGTGATGCTCGGCTGCGCCCGCCCACTCGGCGCGCTCAAGGTCGAGATCGACCGCCTCGCCGTCGACGCCGGCCTCAACGGCATCGCATACCCCGCCGAGGGAATCGTCGCTTACGCCCGGGACCGAGGTCTCGAACCTACTTTCGTCAATGCGTGTTGTGGAGTGACCTGGTGAAGCACAGCCCGGAGTGGGTTCGCATCAGCATGGCCGCGGCCATCGAGCTCGGCCTGAAGCCGGGCAAGATCCACGGTTGTCACTGCGGCTGCATCAACCTGCTGCAGAACTACCCCGAGGGGTGCTATGCGAACTGCTCGTATTGCGGGCTCGCGCGCCACCGTCCCGGCTCGGCCGAGGAGAACACCTTCATCCGCGTCGCTTGGCCACTGTTCCCGACGGATCAGGTGGCGGAGAAGATCGGCGAACAAGAAGTCACGCGCCGTCACCTGGGCGGCATCGGTCGCGTCTGCATCGCACAGGTGCACACACCGAACGCCAACGACGACCTCGTCGATATGACCGAACGCGTGCGCAAGGCCGCGCCCGAGGTGCCGATCTCGGCGCTGGTCAGCGCCAACCTCCTCAACGAAGACTGGCTCGCCTCGATTGAGGGCGCCGGCGCCGACATCATCGGCATCGGCCTCGATGCCGCGTCGGAGGAGACCTTCCGTGACACGCGCGGCCGTGGCGTGCGCGGACCGCACACCTGGGAGAAACACTGGGACATCGCGCGGCGCGCGCGGCAGCGCTTCGGCGCCTGGAAGGTCAACTTCCACGTCGTCGTCGGCCTGGGCGAGAGCGATGCCGAGCTGGTCGATCTCTTCTACAGCCTCGTCGACGAGGAGATCCGCGCCTACATCTTCTCCTTTAACCCGGAGCCCGGCACGACCATGGAGGACGTAGCGCGCGCGCCGCTCCAACGTCTCAGACGCGTGCAACTCGTCAAGCACCTGATCGAGAAGCGCGAGCTGCAGCGCGACGCGATTGAGTTCGACGCCGATGACGGCATCGTGCACATCCATGCGCCCGACGAGTTCGTGCAGCAAACCATCGACAGCGGTACGCCGTTCATGACGGATGGTTGCCCGAACCGCGCCGGCGAGGTTGCGTGCAACCGCCCGTACGGCTCGTATCGACCAGGCGAGGAATACCGCGACTACCCCTTCCAGCCCGCGGCGAGTGACCTCGCCGACGTGCGCAGGCAGTTGAACTCGGCCCCTTGAGCCGCAAGGAGTGGCTCAAGGACCCGCTCCTCGAGCGCCTGTACGCCGCAGTGCGTGGCGCGGGACCGATCCGCTCGATCTCGGTCGATCTCACCAACGTCTGCAATCTTCGCTGTGACGGTTGCTACTACTTCTCGGAAGGAATGGACACGCATCGCACGAGCGACGCGGCGACCCTGGAGACCTTTGTTGCGAGTGAACGCGAACGCGGCACGAACTTCGTGACGATCGTCGGCGGCGAGCCGAGCCTGCTGCTCGACCGTTTGCAGACCTTCTACAACGCCTTCCGCCTCAGCGTCGCGACCAATGGCCTGATCAAGATTCCGCGCGATGGGTTCGAGGACCTACCGATCGGCGTCGCCGTCTGGGGCGACCACGCGACGGATCGTGACTTGCGCGGCGGCGGTCAACGCGACGTGTTCACGGCGGCGCTGCGCAACTATCGCGACGACCCGCGCGCGTTCTTCTACTACACCGTCGCACCTGGCCACGCGGACGAGGTCGAGAGCGTGGTCGATCAGTGCGTCGCCAACGGCAACCGCGTACTCTTCAACTTTTACGGCGACCTCGAGGATCGAGGTGGTGACCTCAGCTACGAGCAGGGCTTCGGCGCGGTGCGCGACGCGATCAATCGCGTCATCGAGCAGCATCCCGAATCCATCCTGATGACGACGGGCCTAACCAAGGCCATCACGACGGGCCAGCTGTTCGGCGAGACCTGGGGACACGCTACCTGCACGAGCATCAGCTCCGACCACCCTTCCAACTCGGAGCGGATCGACAACGGCAAGCCGTACAACAAGCACTTTCGCGCCTACAACGCCGACCTCGCGACGACACGACGGTGCTGCACTGCAGTCGACCGAGACTGCGCCTCGTGCTTCGATACCTGGGGCCATTTCTCCTGGGTCATGCTCAACATGAAGTCTCACCTGACATCGGAGCGCGACTTTATCGAGTGGCTCGCCACGACGTATCTGTTCTACTTCATCAATCGTCTCGTCGACGTGGACGAAGGTGCACGCCTGCTGCCCGAGATTCATCGACGCACGCCCGGACTCGTAGGAGCCAACTAGTGGACATCGCCATCGACAAAGCCATCGACTGCAAGGGCCTGCTCTGCCCGATGCCGGTCGTGAAAACCAAACGCGCGATCAAGGGCATGGAGGTAGGGCAGGTGCTCGAGATGATCGCCACCGACCCGGGCGTCGCCCCGGACATGGTCGCCTGGGAGAACCAGACCCGGCACGAGTTGCTGCTATCGGAAGACCAGGGCGACGGAACGTTCCGCTTCCTGATCAAGAAGACACACTGAGGGCGTCACGGTGTCCGCGATCCGGTTGATAGATGCGGGTCGCGTCTCTCACCTGCGCTCACAGACGCTCTATCACGGGCTGGCGCATGCGCGCACCGATGACTCGCCGAACACCGTCGTACTGGCGACGCCGGCCGAGCCATACGTTTGCATCGGTTACCACCAAGACGTAGAGCGTGAGGTCGACGTCGAGTTCTGCCAGCGACAGGGGCTGCCGATCCTGCGCCGCGAGACCGGCGGTGGCGTGGTCTACCTCGACGATCAGCAGCTCTTCGTGCAGTGGATCATGGCGCCCCTCAGCCTGCCACCGCGCGTCGACCAACGCTTCGAGTTGTTCTGCCGCCCGCTGGTCGACACCTATCGCGACTTCGGCATCGATGCGACCTTGCGTCCGATCAACGACGTGCACGCGGGTGGGCGCAAGATCTCCGGAACGGGGGCTGCGCAGATCGGCAACGCCGAGGTGCTGACGGGCAACTTCCTCTTCGACTTCGACACATCGATCATGGCGGGCATCGTGCAAGCGCCGTCAGAGACGTTTCGCGCCCAGGTCGCGCATAGCCTTCAGCGCTACATGACATCGATGCGGCGGGAGCTCGACGCCATCCCGGCGCGCGACGAGGTCGCGCACAGCTACGCACGCCGGTGCGCGGACGCGCTCGATTGTGAGCTCGTCGCTGGGGAACTCACCGATAGCGAGGTGCACGAGATCGAGCGACAGGACGAGCGGCTCGGAAAAGCCAACTTCCTGCACCAACCGGGCCGCATGCGACGCGGCGGCGTCAAGATCCACGAAGACGTTTGGGTGGTCGAGGCGGAGCACTACCTCGACGAATGCCG
>PVBE011368421.1_pt1 | contig 14099 bp, 14 predicted proteins | sample 1631181 | NCBI WGS metagenome assembly PVBE01 (sample SAMN08397723, study PRJNA350692) | Marine metagenome, whole genome shotgun sequencing project. | isolation source: water | place: Pacific Ocean | collected 2012-04
AGTGGGCAGTTTAAGAAAGACCTCGATGAGCGTTTTAAGGGAAACGATCAAATCTTAACATCTGAGATCCGGAACAAAGAGGGGATCTACGACAGTATCAAAGACTTTCTGGGGAAGGGGAAGTAAAGGGGCATGTCAGAAACGATGCGGAAACGGCTTGGGCTCGGTCCTACCGGTATTGTGGATGAACTTCGGATTGTTCAGGACCAAATCCTGGAGCATGCCCTTGCGTATGGGCTCGATCCTTTTCGGACCGTTTTTGAATTGATCAGTCATGACGAAATGAATGAAGTGGCGGGGTATGGCGGATTCCCGACTCGATATCCTCATTGGCGTTTTGGAATGGAGTATGAGGAACTTCGGAAAGGCTATAACTACGGACTCTCAAAAATATACGAACTGGTGATCAATAATGATCCTTGCTATGCCTATTTGATGAAATCCAACGCGATGGTCGATCAAAAGATGGTGATCGCCCATGTTTATGGCCACAGCGATTTTTTCAAAAACAACATGTGGTTCTCCCAGACCAACCGGAAAATGATTGATGAGATGGCAAACCACGGGACCCGAATAAGGCGCTATGTGGAAAGATATGGCGAAGAGAACGTGGAACAGTTTTTAGATGCGGCCCTCTCATTGGAAAGTCTCATTGATTACCATTCGGTTTACTCTCCTGGTCGCCAGAGGTCCCGGTACGATTTCTCCGGAGAAGAGGAATCTCAAAAAGAAGTTCAACGGTTTCGTTCCAAGGGATATATGGATCGGTATATCAATCCTCCTGAATTCCTGGAAAATCAGAAAACAAAGATCGAAGAGGAAATGCGGAAAAAGAAACGGTTCCCGGAAGAACCGGTCCGTGACGTCCTCGAATTCCTAATTAAATACGCGCCATTGGAAAACTGGCAGCGAGACATCCTGTCTATTGTTCGGGAAGAAGCCTATTATTTCGCGCCTCAAGCCCTTACGAAGATTATGAACGAAGGGTGGGCCACGTATTGGCACTCAATGCTCATGGCGAACAAGGTTGTCGATGCCTCTGAGGTGGTTGATTTTGCCGATCACCATTCTTCTACCTTGGGGACTCAACCCGGAGTGCTTAATCCATACAAACTTGGCGTTGAACTCTGGCGGGATATTGAAGATCGATGGAACAAGGGGAAATTTGGCCAGGATTACGAGGAGTGTGATGATCTGGAGATGAAAAGGACCTGGAACAGGGAACTAAACGAAGGCAGGCAGAAAATTTTTGAGGTTCGAAAAATTTATAATGATCTCACCTTCATCGATCACTTTTTGACGAAGGAGTTTGCCGTTCAACAGAATCTGTTTGTATATAAACATAACTCTCAATCAGACCAGCATGAGATTTCCGATCGGGATTTCGAAGCTGTAAAAAAGAATCTTCTGTTTCGACTGACCAACAGAGGTCACCCCATGATTCAAGTTGTGGAGGGTAACTTTCGTAATCGTGCTGAACTTCTCCTTGAGCATGCTCATGAAGGGTCGGATCTTGATATTCGTCTTGCACAAGATACTCTTGCGAAACTTCATCGGGTTTGGCAACGGCCTGTGAATCTAAAAACGGTTCTTGATGATCAGGTGAAAATCTACAGTTTTGATGGAGAAGGGCATAAAGAAGAGACCGTAAAAGACCCCTAGAGACCACACAATGAGGTTTGACCCCTTCTGGCACTTTTGATATTCTTTCCATTATGCAGTGGGCCGAAGAGAAAATTAAGAGGCTTCAATCCGCCAGGGACCGAATGATTAAAGAATATATTGATCTGCAGGATCGTGTGGATGAGATGAATTCTCAGATTTATGATCTTTGCACGGAGATCGAATCGATGAATCAAGAAATCGCGGTGATACGAGAAGCCATGAATGAAAGTGGGACTCCCGTCCCTGATAAGCCTGAGCCACGGGAAGTGGTCCCCCCTCCGACCCAATCGGATAACCAGACGGAAGCGGCTTCTTAAACATTCTTTCCGAGTGTTTTTCCCTGCAAGATCCACAAATGATGTTTATCGAGTTCATCCTGCGTGGAAAAAACAGGAATTCGATCCGTTCTTTCTTCTGAAAGGGCGATGAATCCCGGGCTTAAATGTGCGCTGGGAATCTTTTTCCGGAGGTCGACTGCCAATTCATATAGGGAACAATCTGAAATATTTTCACTGATTCGTAATTCGGTCCAGGGGGAAGTCAGAAACAGGCATAGAAAAATTGATTCATCCAATTGAGCGCTTGTCATGAGATAGACGAAGTCTGGATCCCGGACAATAGAAGTTCCCGTTTCTCTCTCCCACCCCAGATGTCCATTAATTGTAATTCTATTTGCGATTTCCAGGAGAGGAAGTTCGACCATTCTTTTTTGAGGATAAAGAGCGCAGGGAAATCCCATCTCCTCCAGAGTATTGCGAAGTTTTTCCGCTCGAGGAAAATCCAGGTTGTCCGCCACCACGTGGGGGTAGGTCGTTTCCGGTAAGATCTTTTCTATAGCGGAAGACGGTTCTTCTTCATGGCGAGAGAGCAATGCAAATGAACTATTTGGGGTCATAAGGGGACGATTTGAAGCCGGAATATACTTTAACTGCGCGAACGTGGCGGATAAATTTTTTGGACCCTTATGGGGATTCTCAGGATACCCTCGAAATTGGGTACGCAGGAGAATCAAAACGGCCATGACCCCACCGAGAAAGCCCCCAACATGTGCCCAATGGGCCACCATTACATCTTTGCTCATTACGATGGCATAAAAGACCTCAATTCCGGCCCAGAAGAGAACAAAGACTACGGCACGAGCTTGGAAAGGACCCGCAATAGAAAAGACGGTCACAAGCCGCCCCCGGTAGAGGGCCAGATACATCCCGGTTACTCCTGATATGGCTCCAGACGCTCCCACAAGGGGTGTATCACCGGAAGGGGCCATCAAAAGAAATAGTCCCAGAGACGTAAGCCCGGACAGAAGGTAGAAAATAAGATATACGAGAGGTCCTAATCTTCTTTCTACATTTAGCCCGAAAAAACCCAGGAAAACCATATTGGCAACGAGATGAAATCCTCCTCCATGCATAAACATATGGGTGAGAATTGAATGAGCCTGGAATTGATCCGGCACATATCCGTAGGTTTTATATAAGGAAATCAAGTGATCTTCATTTCTGGCTGCAAAACTTATGAGGAGGAGAATGATGGAGTTGATCGCAATCAAAGCATAGGTGATATAGGGAGTACGGTCGTTTATTTTCCGATCAATCGGCAGAATCATGTTTGGATCTTATAATTCAGGACAAGGATGAGAGAGAGCGCGATCATCGAAACGGCGCCAAGAAGAATTCCGGCTTTGGCAAATCGAACACCTTCCAGGTGAGGATTCTTTTTCGATTCGCGAAAAGCATGCAATCCCATCAGAATAGAGACAGGCCCAAACAGATAAGAAAGAGGAAAAAGAATCAGGGCAAGAATACCCATAATGAGAGAAGGGCGAGACCCGGGAAGGTATCGATCAATGATTTGGCTTGCTCTTTGAACCTCACGAATCTTCTGTTTGTCTTTTGCAATCGCAAGTGCACGATCAATAATTTCACCGCAAAACCGACATTTTCGAGCCTGATCGAGAATGGTTTCTGCGCAAAAGGGGCATGGTTTCAGATGTCGGGGTTGTTCTGCATCAACAAGAATAACTGATGCACATTGGGGGCATCGAATTTTCTGATTGCGATAGGATTCGGGGAGATCCCGTTCATAATGGCATAGATCACATTTGAAAAGGGCTTCCATGAACGATATTGTACCCCGAATTGAGGCTCCTTTTGGTGCAAAAATAGAGGGGGGGAGGAAGATCAAAGATCTCCCTCCCCGGATCCGGATTCCACAAGAGCTTTAATTAGGGATGACCAAACTCCACCCCACTTTTAATGGGGTGTTGTCGGTGAGAACCTTCGGATTTGCAGAGATGATTTCCTCAATAACCCGAAGGATATTTCGGCCTTCCCGATATTTTTCAGCTATTTTCCAGAGGGAGTCGTTGGATTTCACTTTGTGTATTACATTTCCGAGTAATTCTTCGCCTGGAATCGAATCAAATCGGGTGGGGGGGATTGTTGTGGTGGTCGTGGGAATGTCGGGTAATTCGAGTTTTGTTCCCACTTGCAATTGATCGGGGCTTTCCAGAAGGGAACGATTCTCTTCAAAGATTCGATCGGCATGTTTTGTCGTATTGTACACCTTCTTCGAGATCCCACCGAGCGTATCTCCCGGTTGAACGGTGTAGGTTCTGCGCCCGGCAATGGTTTCAATGACGTTATCTTTTGTTGTCAATGTGGGGCGGGAAGGAACCTTGATCTTTTTTCCTACGCGCAGTGCATTGCTTCGGATCCCGGGGTTCGCGTTGGAAATCACTTTCCAGAGATTTTGATTTCCATATTTCCGTGCCGCGATGGAAGAAAGTGTATCTCCTGGTTTAATCTCGTATTCTTCAAACTCCATTCCAACAATATCCACGGCCTTAATCCGATCTGGTGATTTTATTGGATTGGTTTCTGTTTCCCCTTTGATCGTAACTTCGGATGGAGTTGTTTTCGTGCCCTTTTTCGGGCCGGGTACTACTGTTGTTTCCTTTGCCGGATTCCGGAAGATTAATTCGGTGGTCCGGTTTGGTTCCGCAGTTGTTCTGGGAGTTTTCCGTGTACGGGAAAAGATTGATTCCGAATTTTTCCTGTCGGTCTGTTTTTCCGTTTCCTGGCTGGCCGGATTACTGGTTTGATCGATAACGATCAGGACCACAAGAGCGATCATAATGACCGCTGCGATGGTGACTTTCACTTTCATGTTCATAATTCCCTCTCTCTCTTATCCTTTGGAATCCAAATCTATCTCTTGTTGCCTGTTACCAGGGCATTGCCGGTTGTGGAGGAAGAGCTTGTCCGATGGGGACCGTTATCTTCAATGTACCTATGGGAGTAGGAAAGGCTACAGGGGCCCAGGCAGTGGGAACCGGAGCCTTCCTGGCTGTAGGCGCGATGAACGCCGGTACCGGAGCTGATAAGGCGACCGGAATCGCGGTAGGGCAGGGCGCCAAAAAAGCGGAAGAAAATTTTGGAGTCGAAGCGTTCTTTCCAGGAAGAAACCTCAATGGTTGCAGCCCTCGATAATGGGGGAGCGGTATGGTCCTCTGCCAATTTTCCCCGGTAAAGGGAGGTGCGGGTCGGTGGTCATTTGAAGCGGCCGGTTCTTGTCGAACTGGATCTTGCAGCGGAATACATATACAGGCTGCAAGTAGAAGTGTGATCTGCGGAATCCCCATGAGTACCCTCTCCTTTTCTTGATTTCCCTCTATAAAGTTATCGGACGAAGAAAGGGGTGGCTTTATATATAAATTATATTTTATAAAATAATATTTAAACAGACCCTACCTGAAAGGGCAGGGTCTTGATATTTGCTTATTTGCTGGTTTGAGGTTTCTTTCCGCGGAAAAGCCACATGACGGAAGAACTTGCGACGTAAATACTGGAATAGGTTCCCACAAGTACACCGACAATCAATGGGAAGGCGAATTCAGAAACACCTCCCGCTGAATTCATCGTGAAGACGTACAGAACCACGACCACGATGAGTGTTGTGAAGGAAGTGAGCAAGGTTCGTGACATTGTCTGGTTCACACTCAGGTTGATAATGTCACGGAATGAATCTCGCTTTAGAAGCGTGAGGTTCTCGCGAATCCGATCAAAGAGAACAATCGTATCATTGATCGAGTACCCGACGATCGTCAGGAGGGCGGCAACCGTCACCACGTTCATTTCGAAGGAGAGCCCCCATGTCGCGGGGATCAATGCTCCACAAAGAGCCACCACTCCCATCGCAATAATCCCGTCATGGATCAAGGCAAAGACGGCCGCGAGACCAAACTTCCAGGACGTAAATCGAATGGCGATGTAGAGGATCATGAGCAACCAGCCGATCATCAGAGCCCAAATGGTAGAGTCTCGCAGGTCACTCGCCACGGAGGGCCCAATCTTGCCGGCCGATTCAAAGGGGCTTCTGGAAAGGGTAACCTCTCCTGCTGCGCCCTTGCTGATAATGGTGTCCCTCCAGTGCGCCAGGTTTGCCGGTTCGGTCTCTTCTTCCGTTTTTTCCATATCCGAGGCCGCAAAGAGGACGCGAAGTTTTATGAGGTTCTCCGGGGCCTCTACCAGTTGATCAATCTTGATGTTCGTTTTTCCGAGGTTGTCCCGGGAGAAACCGAGGTATTTTGCGCGTTCACGGAAGATTTCTTCCGCTTTCGCAAGAGAGAATCCTTCTTTTACCAGGTAAACATCGGTCCCTGCTCCGGCCGGTTCTTCTTCCGAAGGGCCATCATCCACGGCTACCTGGAAAGTAAATTCTTCCTCAGAGGGGATCTCTGCTTCGGGAACGGCAGAGAAGGGAACATGGGACATCTGGTCCTTGAATTTTTCCTGAATCTTGGACTGAAGAATATCCTGATCCTGTGTGGAGGAACGAACCTGGAAGGTATGAGAATCGGTGGTGGCAAAGAGTTTGAATTTCGTTGCCGAGGATCCTTCCTCTTCGGCCATGGCGGTTACTTCCGCATCGCTGAAAAAGGGATCCCCGTTTTCATCAGCAATCTCTTTGATTTTGTCCCGGACATCCTTGATCGTACTCTTCTCGTAAAGTCGAAAACTGAGACGGGTTCCTCCCCGGAAATCCATTCCCAAAAGCGGGGGCGTTGTTCCATCTTCACTCGGCTCAAGACGTTCAGAGAAGGTGAGGGCTCCCCCGATAACCGCCAGGATGGAAATAACGATACAGGCGGGCATAATTCGGACAAAGTTGACCTTGGTCTTTGACCAGATTTTCATCATATGGAAATTCCGCAAGGTTCCACTCTGGATCAAAAGTTTAATCAGGACTTTGCCGAGAACCAGAACGGAGAACATCGTGGTCAGGATGCCGATGGAAAGGATGATCGCGAAGCCACGTACCGGGCCCGTTCCAAAGTAGTACAAGACCCCCGCAGCAATAAGGGAGGTGATATTGGCATCAAGGATGGCGGAGAAGGCTTTGTCATGTCCCGATTCAAACGCCTGAAGAGCGGTTTTCCCCTTTGCCATCTCTTCCCGGATTCTTTCCAGGATCAGAATATTCGCGTCAACAGCGAGACCCACCGTCAGGACCAGGCCGGCCAATCCAGGAAGGGTGAGGGTCGCATTAAAGATCGATATGATCGTAAGGAGATAGACCAGGCTGCAAATCAGAGTAAAGACCGCAACAAATCCGGCCCCCCGGTAGTAGAGAATGAGGAAGAGGATCACCAGTCCGATACCGACCCCGGCAGCGGCAAGTCCCCGGCTCAAGGAATCCTGTGCCAGGGTGGGGCCTATGAATCGGACGGCCTCCGGTTCTCCCGGTCCGGCCTCGTGACTTCCAATTTGGACGGGTAACTGCCCGTTGGAAAGAATGATGGCGAGATTGCTCGCTCCTTCCTTGGAAAAGTTTCCGGTGATGATTCCCGATCCGCCAAATTTCTCCGCATTGATAACGGGTTTTGATTGGATCTTTTCATCCACAATGATGGCGGTTAATCCCTTTGGAGTCTGGTTGTATAGTTTCTTTGCCGCCCGGTCGAACCGGTCTCCTCCTTCCCGGGTAAGAACAAAGCTGACCGACCATCCACCACTTGAATTAAGATCCTGCTGTTTGACCGCTCTTTCGATGTCCGTTCCTGTGATGATCAGATCGTTCGAGACGAGGATGTAATCTCCAGCCAGGTAATCATAATCTCCCGACATTTTCCGGTCGTTTTCAATGGCAAACCAGCCTTCGGGAGCATCCTCAGGGGTTCCATCCCAGAGTTCGTGCAGTTCCCGGGTTCCTACTTCCCGTTCTTCCAACTTTCCCTGTCTCTTGAGAAGATCTTTATATTCCTGGAGAGCGTCTTCGGAGTGAACGGCCAGCTGGATGACGATTTGATCTTCGTTCATCAAGTTGATTCGGGGCTCTTTCAGACCTCTCTGGTCGACTCGTTTTCTCAGGATATCGATCAGTTTCTGCGGAATCTGTTTTTTGGTTTGACGCTCCTTCTCCTCTTCGGATTCGTAAAGGATGCGGTAGGTCAGTTCCGCTCCTCCCTCCAGATCAATTCCCGGGGTGACCTTAAAGTCTTTGAGGAAGCCCGGCTTTTTCTGAATGGGGGCAACGATAAACCCACAGACGAGGGTTAGAAGCAAGAGAACGATGAACCATTTTCGAGTATCCATTATTTATCCGTCAAAAAAGGGTTTGTGAACTATTTCGCGGCCTTTACCGGCTCTGACTTTTTCTCTTCCCGGCCGGAATCTTTGATCAGACCGGCAATGGCAGTTTTGGCCAGACGCATACGTACGTCACTCTTTTCGTCGATTTTAACGATGAATTCCTTTTCTTTCACCTTGTCTATAATGGCGAAGAATCCACCATTGGTCAGAACATGGTCGTTCTTCTTGATATTATCGATCATACTTTCCCGCTCTTTCTGCTGTTTCCGCTGTGGGCGGATCATCATGAAATAGAGCACGACAAAGATCAATAACATGGGGACAACAAGGCTGAAGATAGAGCCCTGCGACTGCGTGGCCCCTTCCTGTGCCAGGAGGAGCGTTGATACGGCTAGATGCGTCATAATCCAGTGATCCTGAATGGGTTGAAAAACGGCTCGCATTATAGCAACGGGGGGATTTGCGGCAATAGAAATCCCCAGGATCACATGTCGGGTGTGATGGCGATGATTTCCTCGTTCAGAACGAGAAGGAGTCGTTTTCCGAGTCCCAAATAGGGAAGAATACCGGGATGACGATCCATGAGAAGGAAATAGTCTTCGCTGAGAAACTTTACCTTCTGGACTTGGTCTGACATGCTTGGAGCGTCATATTCCAGATCCACCCAGACGCCCATATTCAGTTGGAAGCTCTTTTCCCCTATGGACCTTTCTGGCTCTACGTTGGCCATCAGGGGGGAAGTGCCGATCAGAATCATGGCGACTGTCAAAGTTAATATTTTCATCATTTTACTTCTCCTTATTGCTCCTGGCTTTGACGCCAGTCAATAGGGAGAAGTTCCGTTATTCTTCCGATTTGCGGACAAAACGGTCGATGACATTTCCTTCGATATCGATGACCTTGACGGTGACTCGGTCGTTGGTGACCTGGAAATGGAGGAAATGGTGTACCACACGTCCGTTTTTTAATTCGGGAATCTTTTTCCCCAGTGGGTAAAGAGGGGCTCCGGCGCCTCCAGAAGTAATGTAGGTCACCCCATTTTTCTCTGCGTGTTGATAGTTATGGTTATGGCCCTGCAGGGCGAAGGAGACCCGACCTTGTTCCAGGATCTTTCCCCAGATGGAATACATTTGAGCAGCTGAGAAACGTCTCAGCTCAGTGAAAGTGCAGGTTACCGCTGGATGATGGTAGACGGCAAAGGTGAACGGTTTTCGAGTCGCAGCAAGATCTTTTTTCAGCCATTTTAGAAAGGTATCGTCGCTCTTGTACTTTCCATTTGAGTCCAGGACCACAAAATGAGCGGGTCCGTAGTCGAAGGAGTAGTACCGCTCTTTTCCAGGAAGAGCAAAGAAATCAAAATAGTGCTTTGAATTTCTTTCATGGTTTCCCAGGGCTGGAAAAAAGGGGGTGTTTCGGAGAAGAGGGTCAGAAAGTTCAAAGAAGTTCTTCCACTGGGAAAGAATTCGCCCATTCTCTACCAAATCACCCGAATGGACTACAATATCAGGGTTCAGCTTTGCAATCTGGCGAACGACCTTGCCGTAGGTTTTATGGCCCGTCCTCCCATCCCCAAAGAGCACAAAAGAGAAGGAGTCTTGATTCCCCGGGGCGGTACGAAACCTACCTTTCCAGGAACCTACCTTATAATAGTAGAGGGTTCCCGGGGATAGGTCGTGGATTCGAATCTCGTGCCTGGTTCCTTCCGGGCCTTCCTTCCGGTTTTTCAATTCCTCCGTCTTCCCGTACCGGACGATCCCTTTTGATCTCTTTGCGGTTCTCCAACAGATCGTGATCCTTGTTTTTGTCACGTTTTGAAGGAAGGGGGCGATTCGAAACGGTTCCGGTTCGGTCTCCTGAGGGACGAACAGGAGGAAGAGGAGAAGGACGTTCATGGGGTCCAAGGTACAGGGGAGTTTCTTCCAAAGAAAGATTTATGACTCTTTCTTTGGTGGTCTCAGGAGGGAAAAGAGCATCGATCCAGCGATCAGGCTTGAGATGACGGTGAGGGTGATCCAGGTTGGAACATGATCCCAGAGCCAGGGTTCACCGAGCATTTTTGCTCCAATGAATGCGAGGACCAATCCGAGACCTATATTGAGATAGGAAAATTTCTGCATGATCCCCGAGAGAACAAAAAAGAGCGCCCGAAGACCCAAGACAGCAAATATATTGGAAGTGAAAACAATGAAAGGGTCTGTGGTTACGCCGAATGCGGCGGGGATGGAATCAACGGCAAACAGAATATCGGTTGTCTCGATCACAATCAAAACGAGGAGGAGGGGGGTAGCGATTCTCTTTCCGGCCTCCCGGATAAAGAAGGAGGCTCCATGATACTGGTCGGTCGCAGGGAACCATTTTTTGTAGAGTCGAAGGGCCAGATTTTTTTCTGGATCCACATCGGGATCCCCTTCAAAACAGAGTTTGATTCCGATGAAGAGGAGGAATCCTCCAAATATATAAAGGATCCAGGAGAAAGAAGCGACAAGGACGGCTCCCGTTAAGATGAAAATTCCACGAGTGACCAACGCCCCAATGATTCCCCAGAAAAGGACCCGGTGTTGTACCGATTTGGGAACGCGGAAATGGGCAAAGATCAGAAGGAAGACGAAAAGGTTGTCTACACTAAGCGCCTTCTCCAGGAGGTAGGCGGTGAAGAAATCGGTTCCCAGGTCTGTCCCATTTTCGAATCCAAAGTAGATCCACCCGTTAAAGGCGAGAGAGAGGAGGATCCAGAAGGCGCTCCAGAGAAGGGCTTCTCTTAATTTAATTTCCCGACTCTTGCGGTGGAAAATACCGAGGTCGAGGACGAGAAGAAAGAGAACGATTCCGAGGAAGATTCCCCAGAGAAGAGGGGTTCCGACAGATTTGTCGCCCCCCAATGCATTGGCCAGTCCGAGAAATGGATAATTCAAGATAGGATATGAGAGCATTCCCTGTTTCTGGTTGTCAAGAGGAGGGTGCTGATTTGAAAAAAAGGGGACATCCCCGTTACCGGAAACGTCCCCTTTTCTGGTGGGGGTTGGAGGGGGAAGATTAAAAGAGCGGGAGGAGTAGTCCCGCGTTGTTACTGTTTGAGGAGGTGGATGGATTCTTAAAGAGAGCGTTCACCATCAGGTCATATTGGAACTCAACCGCCCTTCGCGTGTTACAAGGTTCCTGGCCATGAGCGTCATGGTTCGCGCAATATTCCTGTACGGCGGACATCCAGAAGAAAATCGTTTCTTCCTTCACGTCGTCACCCGAAAGCAGATCCTCATGGATCGATTGCCCTACCTGGTACAAAGTTTCAAGATCCTGTCCGGCAAAGCAGTTGTCCCGACGCTCCGTTTCCTGAGGAAGGTTTGAAAAGGCGGTCAGGGCGAATGCGGCCACTCCCGTAAGAAAAAGGACGGGAATTCGTTTCCAGGTTTTTGACGTTTTCATCTTTCGTTCTCCTTGTTGTTTTGGTTCCAATCCATATCTCTGAAAAGGAAACCGGTTCGGTTCATTAAGAAAAATTGAAAATCGTTACGCTTTCTTGTCTTCCTGGGCAAGTTCTGCTGCAATTCGTGCCCGGAGAGCATCCATCTGTTCCACTCTTTTTCGAAACCATTCGGTATCCGATTTTTGGGGCTCATTCCATTTCGTCATCGTTTCGCTCCTTTTTATCACTTGCCGTTGCTTTCCAATCCACTCTCTTGAAAAGGGAAGTGTTCCATCTCATTAGGCAAAAATGAAAAAAGAGGGCCCGTTTCGGGCCCTCTTTCTGATGAGAGAAGCTGAAGTTAGCTCGCCTGGCTCAATTCTTTCCGGCGTTTCTCCATTTCCTGTCTTAAACCGAGGGGGAGATTTCCCTGTTTCACTTCTTCCAGATCCTGGAGGAGATCCGCTGCATTCGGGTAGCGGTCTTCCGCCAGTTTCCGGGTCAATTTTCGGACAATATAGTCCACCCCGATCGGAATGTGGTTCTTTTGGGCTCGAGGGGAGGGGAGCGGTTCGCTCATATGGCTCGCTACGACTTTGACCGGATTACTTCCGGAAAAGGGAACTTTTCCAATGAGCATGTGGTAGAAGGTGATCCCGAGAGAGTATAGGTCGGCGCGACCGTCCACTTGTTTCGATCCGAGGGCATGCTCAGGGGAGATATAGTGAGGGGTTCCTATTTTTGTTCCTGGATTCGTCTTCCAGGTGTTGGTTTCCTGGTCATTCCGGGAGATGCCGAAATCACACAATTTTACATTTCCTTCTTCATCCATCAGGATGTTATCCGGCTTGATATCTCTGTGGATAATTCTTCGAGAGGCTGCATGGCGGAGCGCTTTCGCTACTTCGGTGACAACAGAGCAAGCGGTTGACACATCCATCGCTCCCGTTGTAGCGAGTCTTTTTCCGATTGATGTTCCGGCGAAGTATTCCATTGAGAAATGGTGAATCTTATCGGTTTCTCCGGCATCGATTCCACTGATGATATTGGGATGGTTCAGGCTCGCCAGCACCTTCGATTCCTGGATGAAACGTTGGCGAATCCGTTCATTCCGGGCATTTTTGGGAGGAAGAACTTTGAGAGCAACGACTCGGTTTACGGAGAGCTGTACCGCACGGAAAACCGCACCCATGGCTCCGATACCGACTCTTTCCAATACCTGGTAGCCATCAATTTCTATCTGGGGGGTCCCATTCTCCATCTGGGGCCTCTTTTTCGGGGTTTCGAGCTGTGCCTTGTGAATATTTCGTGCGATCTCTTCATGAATCTCCTCGGCGAGTTCCAAGAATGCGACTCCAATCTGGAAGCGATTTCTTCCCCGGCGACGATTTCGAACGACTGTTCCTTGGACGCGCGTGATTTTCTCATTGAGAACTACATCGATTCCGATTTTGGTTCCAGGAGTGACATTCCGATCGGTTTCAAATCCAACCCCTCCCGCACTGATATCGATCTTCCCAAAGCTGTCCCCATCACTGAGATTGTTGGAAAGGAGGATCTGGCGAATCATGTTGTCCGCTTCAATTCGAACGTGATTCCGGCGTTGGATCCGGAGGAACGATCCGGGGTTACGAAGGGTGACGATTGTTCCCATTTCTTCCTTCATTTGTAGAACGTCGGTCAGATTACCCCAGAATTCGATCGATCCTTCAAACCCCAGGATTACTTTGGCTCCCGACCGGAGGGGGGTAAACCCACGAGTTCCTTTGGCCAAAGAAACGGTCACTTCGTTTTCATTCGCACTTAGAACCGTCGCTTCCCATTCCTGTGGCATCGCATTTGAAAGTAACTGGGTTCGACGAGAGAGATTAAGTTTTTGCCCCTTTTTAAGGAGTTTTTCCGCCGGAACACGAGATGTTTTCGGGGAGAGCATTCCAAGGACGTAGTGGGCTCGAACCTGGTTGGGGAACTGCGCTACAATCCATTCCAACTGCTCTCTTGTTTCTGCCCCTGGTTCTCTGGAAACCATCGACATCGCCAGATTTCCGAGAATTCGTTCGTTTTCGGGCGCGAGGCAGGCTGCAGTTTGGAAGGCTTTTATCGCCTCTTCTGTTTTCCCGCAGTCCATCTGATTCACCCCAAGTTCATTCCAATACAGGGGGCCTTTTGTTGTCGATTTCCAGTTCCAATCCGCCATTTTGGCGGTTTTGGAACGATAAAGCAGTAGGGAGTATTCTGCCAGGAGCTGATTTCCGGGGGTTTCCGTTTCAAAGGCCCGGTCAAAGCTTTCTTTGGCTGAGGGTAGGTTTCCTTTTGCCCAGGAAATTCGAGCATTTCGGAGGTGTGTATCGGTCGAATTTTGGATCTTATTGCGCATATTCCCGGCTCCCAACTCAATTCATAAACAAGCTCTATTCCAGAGAAAAGGGGGGGAGGGG
>PVBE011513154.1_pt1 | contig 14099 bp, 10 predicted proteins | sample 1631181 | NCBI WGS metagenome assembly PVBE01 (sample SAMN08397723, study PRJNA350692) | Marine metagenome, whole genome shotgun sequencing project. | isolation source: water | place: Pacific Ocean | collected 2012-04
GGTCCTCGGGGGATTGCCCGAGGATTTGGAGGGGGTCGATTTGCTGGTTGGCCCTGAGGGCGATTTTTCTGTCGCGGAGAGCGAGTCTGTGGAGGCAGCTGGATTTCAGTTGGTGAGCTTCGGTCCCCTTATCCTGCGGTCAGAGACCGCCGTAATGTATGGGCTCAGTGCACTGGGCTATGAATTGCGGTAAGTATCAGGCTGCTCCAAAAGCTTGCGAATTGCTCCGGGAACCCTGACACTATCGACCCGTGCTCAAGCGCCTTTGGCCCTACACACGCTACCTTAGACCGGTGCGCTGGCAGTTTGCCGGCGGGATTCTGGCCGGAATTCTGTATTCCGTGGCCAGCGGCGTGGGCCTGCCGCTCATGATGAAGGTGGTGATGCCGGTGATCTTCGGGGAGGCGACCTCGGACAGTTCGGCCTACGTCCGCTGGATGCAATCATGGATGAGCGACATCTCGCCGGAGCGCCTGCTGCTGTTCAGCTGCCTGTGGATTCCGTTCGCATTTTTGCTTCGGGCGATCGGGGGGTATTTCAATGCCTATTTGATCAACCATTGCGGGTTCAAGGTTCTGGAAGGCCTGCGGATCGATCTGTTTACCAAGCTGCAGAAATTGCCGCTGTCATTTTTCGGGCGCCATCGGTCCGGTGATCTGCTGGCCCGTCTGACCGGAGACACCGAGGTGCTGCGTCAGATTATCGCGCAGGCCAGCAGCGATGTGATCAAGCAGCCGGTGACTCTCCTGTCAGCGGTGGGATTTCTCACCTATCTTTCGCTCCGCGATGAGGGCGCCTTCGTGGTCCTGATTGCGATTGTGAGTGTGCCGTTATGCGTGTTGCCCATCCGGCTCGCGGCGAAAAAGCTGATGAAGCGGGCGGTGGAGTTGCAGCGCGGCCAGGGGGATCTGAGCGCTTACATTTCCGAGAACCTGCAGGCGCCGCTGGAGGTGCGGTCCTACAACCTCCAAGAGCAACAGAACACGAGCTTTGTGCAGAAGATCAGGCAGATTTTCCGCTCGTCGATGAAGATCGTGAAATACCGGCAGGCGATCTCGCCGTCGATTGAGGTGGTGGCAGCGGCAGGGTTTGCGTTGGCGTTGTTCCTTGGGAAGGGGACTGGAATGACCTTCGAGACCTTCTCGGCGATGGGGATGGCGCTCTACATGGCCTACGAACCGGTGAAGAAGCTGGGCAACCTGCATGGCTTGTTGCGTCAGGGGGAGGCATCGCTGGACCGGATCGAGATGATCATGCAGGCAGAGGACTCGCTGCCGGATCCGGAGGAACCCAAGGTTTTGGGTCATGCCGATGGAGCGGTCGCGTTCCGGGCAGTGGATTTTGGCTATGGGGATGAGCTGGTCCTGACGAGCATCACGGTCGAGATTCCGGCCGGGCAGTGCATCGCCTTGGTCGGCGCGAGCGGGGCCGGGAAGTCGACTTTTGCAACCCTGATTCCACGGTTCTATGATCCGGTGGGGGGCGAGGTCTTGTTCGATGGCGTCGATGTCAGGGAGCTGTGCAAGCATGAGTTGCGTGCGCAGGTGGCGGTGGTCCCGCAGGCCCCCATCCTGTTCTCCGGATCGATCCGGGAGAACATCCGGATCGGGCGGGAGGGAGCATCGGATGAAGACGTTGAGGAGGCTGCCAAGCGGGCGCACGCGCACGAGTTTATTCTTCAGAAGCCCGGGGGATACGACGCGCAGGTTTCGGAGAAGGGAACGAGTCTTTCCGGCGGCCAGCGGCAGCGGATCGCGCTGGCCCGCGCCTTCCTGAAGGATGCCCCGGTGCTGATCCTCGACGAGGCGACGAGTGCCTTGGACAATGAGAGCGAGTCCAAGATCCAGGAGGCGCTGCAGGATCTGGTGAAAGGACGGACGACCATCATTATTGCGCACCGCCTGAGCACGACCCGCATTGCGGAGCGCGTTCTTGTGTTCGATCGGGGCCGGATCACGCAGGACCTGGCTTCATCGGATTTCCACGGGAGTGATCGCGCTGCCGAGGTGTTGCCGGAAGGGATGCCCTAAGCTACTCCTTCGGATTGCCGGGGATGCACAGGACCTCGCTAGTGGTCTTGAGGTCGTCGCCGATGATGGGGGTGAGCTGGTAGCCAAGATCCTCGAGATGCTTGCAGCAGGCGGCATGAACTCCCGCACCGTGGGTGGAGAGGAAAATGACCGGCCGGGCTTCGGTCAGGACCTTTTGGGCTCCCTTGAGAACGCTGAGCTCGGCGCCCTCGACGTCGATCTTGATGTGGGTGGGCATGACGTTCTGCTCGGCCGCCATCGTGTCGAGCATGCAGGATTTCACCTCGAGTTCCCCCTCCTCGGCCAGATGACCGGTGCCGGTGCCGGTGCCGGCGGCGAAGTGGAGGGTGCCATTGCTGTCACTGGCCGCGGTCCGCAGGACGGTGACATTGTCGGCCCGGTTGATCCGGACGTGACCTTCCAAGAAGGCGGCGTTGTGCGGATTGGGTTCCAGCGAGATCACGCGGCCTTTCTCGCCGACCAACCGGGCACTGAGGAGGGAATAGTAGCCCACGTGGGCGCCGACATCGAAGAGCACACTCCCCTTCTCCAGATGCTCGGCGAACAAGGCGGTCTGCTCGGGTTCGTAGGTGCCCAGGAAAACGCGGAGAATCTTGCCGCCACTGGACGGGAACCAGCGCGTTCCCTTCATGGGGCCGGCCATGATGGGCAGGCGCAGCACGGGGAGTTTGTGCTGATCGGCGCTGTTCTCCGCATCGGGCGTCATGAGGCCGGAAGTGTTTGCCGCTCTCCCGGCGACCACAAGGAATTTGTCGGGGTGGAGGAGGCTGCGTGGTGCCATGAGAGGTCCTCCTGGCGACGACCTTGACTCGGGAGGTTCAATGCCTTCTGATCGCAGGGGTGTCGGGAACCCGGACCGCACCACATGCCTGGCCTTGTCCTTTCCCTGACTTCCAATCCGAAGATCCCACTGGCTCTCCGCCGGAAGATCGGAAAGGCGTTTATCAAGCGGGATGGGCGGGACTTCTGTATTGAAATCGACGGACGTCCTTTCGAGGGAAAGCTCGACAACTACATCGAGTGGCTGGCCTACGTGACGCGGGACTATTTCGAGTATACTTACATCAACCTGTTGCGTTCGCTGCTCAGTGGAGGCACCGCTCTGGATGTCGGGGCGAACGTGGGGAACCACACGCATGCCTTTTCGGGGTTTTTCGACACCGTGCATGCCTTTGAACCTTTTGGGAAGGTGGCGGACCGGCTCGAGGCGAAGGGGGCGGAGCTTCCGAACGTGGAGGTGCACCGGGTCGCCCTGAGTGACCAGGTGGGCGAGTTGAGTTTTGAGGCCCCTGCCGATGAGAACTGGGGAACCGGCAAGATCACCGATGGCGGTTCACTGAAAGTTCCGGTGGAGATCGGGGATTGTTACCTGCGCGACCGCGTCGATGGCGTCAATTTCATCAAGATTGATGTGGAGGGTCATGAACTCTGCGTCCTGCGTGGGCTGACGGAGACAATCCGGAAATTCCGTCCAGTCGTGATGTTCGAAGTGCCATCCGAGTGGCGGAAGAACGGCTGGGAGGGCTTGGAGGAAGCGGGAGAGATCTTCCCCGGCGACTACCTCTTCGTCGGATTCCGCGGGCAATCGACGTTCCCGGTCCAGACGTCGCTGGCGAAGGTGGTGCCGGTGGATTGCCACGATCCCTCGTCCATTTCCGGGAAGCTGAGTTACCTGCTGGGATACGGGCCGGAGCGGGGTTTCTCATTGCGGAACGGCCGTCTCCAGCGGGGCTAGAACAGCGCTGTCCAGGGGGGCAGAGGGACCGACCTGACCGGGGCGCGCCGGATGCTGAGACAAATGGCTTGTCTCCCCCCTCCCCGGAACCACATTTGCGTAGAGCGTGTGTGTGATCCGATGAACAATTCGAATGCCGGCGGGGAGGTGCCGGACCTCGTGATCCGGGTGGATGCCGGGGGGGCGCTGGGAGCCGGGCATGTGATGCGTATGATTGCCCTTGCGCAGGCCTATCAACAGGTTGGAGGGCGGGTCGTGTTTCTTCACGCGCTGTGTCCGGAGGGACTTCTGAAGCGGTTGGTGGACGAGGGGTTCGGCGAGGAGCGGATCGAGGCCGGGAAACCGGGGGACGGTCCGGATGCGCGGCAGACCGTGGAGAAGGCTCGTGGTGCCGGGGCGGAGTGGGTGGTCGTGGATGGCTATCAGTTTGGAGAGGATTACCATGCTTCTTTGGCGGATTCTGATTTGAAAGTTATTGTGCTGAACGACTACGGTCATTGTGATGCATGGCACTGCGACGCGATCCTCGACCAGAATCTGGGAGCGGAGTCCCGGGTGGTCCGGGGTGCCGGAGGATCGGTGCCTGCTTGTCTCGCGGGATCGGGCTATGCCCTCCTGCGTCGCGAAGTGCTCCGGGCCAGCCACGAAGGCAGGCGGCCGTGGAAGCGGGTCGGGAAGCTGCTGGTCACGCTGGGCGGAGTGGACCAGGAAAACGCCACTGGGCGGATGCTGGACGTGCTGGAGCACTGTGTGGTTGACGGGCTGTTCGTGCGCGTGATCACGGGGGCGGGCAACCCCCATCGTGCCGAGTTGCTTGGGCATTCCGGTCGGCATGACCTGGAGGTCGTGGGGCCGGTGACGGACATGAAGGCCCAGTATGTATGGGCGGATGCGATCATTTCGGCCGGCGGGGGGACTTGCTGGGAGTGGTTGCATCATGGACTACCGGCGGCGGTGGTCACGCTGGCTGACAACCAGGAGGACGTCGTGGCGAATCTGGCGGAACGGAATCTGGCCCTGTCGCTCGGATGGTTCGATGAGCTCGATCCCTCGGCAACCTCGAGGGTGTTGACAGATTGGCTCAATGATCCCGGGGCGATGCTGGATCAAGGGCGGGTGGGCGAAGTGATTGACGGTCGCGGGGCGGGGCGTGTGGCGCGTTTCCTCGTGACGGGAATGGTTCTTCGGGGCACGGAAGAAGAAGATTGCGGCCTCTATTACGAATGGGTGAACGATCCGGTGGTGCGGGCTACGGCGCTGGTGCAGAAGGACATTTCGTGGGATGAACACCAAGCATGGTTCCGGAAGCGGCTGGGTTCTCCCGACGCGAAGCTCTACGTGGCGGAGGTCGGCGGGGAAGCGGTCGGGCAGGTGCGCTTTGAGCGGGGCGATGGCGAGCGGTGGGAGGTGAGCATCTCGGTGGCGCCGCTCCACCGGGGCAAAGGGTATGCGGGGATGATCCTTGAAGCGGGGCTGGATTTTCCGGGGTATGACCTTGGGGCATCGGTGGTGGTGGCTCGGGTGCGCATCGACAATGCCCCCTCCATGAAGTTGTTTGCCCGGGCCGGGTTTGGACGAGTGGAGAGTGTGCAGGATGGAGTCGCCCGATTTGAAATCACAATGTAGGATGCCGCGAAGCGTTGATCCGGAGAACACAAGCGAACAGCAGATGAAATTTTTGGAGAAAAACAGGACCTGGGTGATTGCGGAGTTGTCGGCGAATCACAATGGCGTGCTGGAAAACGCCCTGGAGTTGGTGCGAATGGCGGCGGATGCGGGAGCCGATGCGGTGAAGGTTCAGACATACACACCGGAGACGATGACGCTCGATTGCGAGCGGGAGGAATTCCTGGTGCGGGGAGGAACACTTTGGGACGGGCGGAAGCTGTTTGACCTCTATCGTGAGGCGCACCTGCCGTGGGATTGGCACGGGGCGATCTTCGAGGAAGCGAAACAGGCTGGCATTCCTTGTTTCTCGACCCCCTTTGACGCGAGTGCGGTGGATTTTCTCGAGCAGTTCGATCCGCCGGTCCACAAGGTGGCGTCCTTCGAGTTGATCGACCACCCGTTGTTGGCGAAGATCGCGTCGACAGGGCGCCCGGTCATTCTGTCGACCGGGATGGCCACCGAGGCGGAAATCGGGGAGGCGGTGGATGTGCTGCGCGGGGGCGGGTGTCCCGAGATTGTCCTGCTGAAATGCACGAGTTCCTATCCGGCTCCGGCGGATGAGGCGAATCTGTCCAGGATCCCGGACATGGCGGAGCGCTTCGGTGTCGTTGCCGGTCTGTCGGACCACACGCTGGGCATCGAGGTTCCCATTGCGGCGGTGGCCCTCGGTGCGCGGGTGATCGAGAAGCACTTTTGCATGTCGCGCGATCTGCCGGGTCCCGACTCGGCATTCTCGCTGGAGCCCGACGAGTTCCGGGAGATGGTGCGGGCCGTGCGGGTGGTCGAGAGTGCGATCGGCGAACCGACCTACGAGTGCACCGCGGCCGAGGAGAAGAGTCTTGCGTTCCGGCGGTCCCTGTTCTTTGTGCGGGACATGGAGGCCGGCGAGGTTGTTGGCTCTGATGATGTGCGGGTGATTCGTCCCGGGCATGGTATTCCCCCGAAGGATCTGCCGCAGGTGCTCGGTCGGCGGGTGACGCGGGCGGTGACACGGGGAGCCCCGGTGGCGCACGACTTGCTGGGTTGAGCGGAAACCGTCACCACGCGGTCCATCCGCCATCCACCACCAAGGTGGAGCCCGTCATGTATGAGGAGGCGCTGGTGGCCAGGAACACGATCGGGCCGGCCAGCTCGGCCGGTTGGCCGATTCGTCCCAGGGGAACCTTGGATTCGAGTCGCGACACGAACTCGGGATTGGTCTCGCGGACGGAGTCGGCGGGGAAGGGGCCCGGCACGACCGCATTGACCCGGATTCCCTCTGGGCCGAACTCGCAGGCCATGTAGCGGGTGAGTTGCAGCAGGGCCGCCTTGGCGGCGCCGTAGTGCGGAGGGTTCACGGCCTCCGGCTGGTCGTAGACACGTGGATCCGGACTCACCAGTCCGTACATCGAGCTGACGTTGATGACCGAAGCTCCACCGGAACCGGCCTTCCGGAGCAGCGGGAGGGCCCGCTTGACGATCCGGGTCGCGGCTGTGACGGTCACGTCGTAGGCTTCGGCGTAGTTCTCGGCAGGCACCGTCTCCACCGTGCCGGTTGATCCGCCATAGGCGTTGTTGACGATGGCATCGAGCTGTCCGCTCCGTTCCTCGATCAGGGAGATCCCTGCGTCGATCGCGTTCCCGTCCGTGACATCGAAGGCGGTCACTTCGGCCTGGCCGCCCTGTGCGGTAATCTCGTCCCGGAGCGCCTCCAGTGTTTCCTGACGTCTACCATTCAGCCAGACGAGAGCTCCCGCATCGGCGAGTGCTTTGGCCATGCTTCGGCCGAGATGTCCTCCGGCTCCGGTCACCAGCACGTTCTTGTCATCCAATCGAAACATGATTTTGTCTAGTTGTTCGGCCATTCGGCCGGGTTCAGAAGCCACTCGGGAGCGTGCGGCAGGGCTTGGTCCGCGACCGCGACCTCGTCATCAGTCAAACATGGATTCGTCATCAGGGCCAGATTGGCTTGCAGTTGGGCTTCGGTTTCCACCCCGACCACGATGCTGGTGACAAAACTCTGCGCGGCGACGTAGGCGAGACAGAGGTCATCCCGGTCGGATCGGTTCAGGGTCCCGACAAGGTTGTCGAGGCCGCTGGTGAATGTGCCGGCATCCAATTCGCTCGAACGCGGCCACCGGTCGGGATCGCTCAGCAGGAGTCCCTGCAGGTAAGCGCTTCGGACGTCAATCTCGACATCCTGCCGGGCCTGGACGGCCTTCAGGAAGGCTTCGTCGCGCCAGCGCCAATCGAGGATGTTCATCGGAATCTGCATGCGCTTGATGCAAGGTTCGTCCATGGCGGCGACGGCTTCCCGGACGGTGGAGACCGATGCTCCGAGCGCCTTGATCACGCCCGACTCGCGCAACTCCAGCAACCGACTCCATACGGCTCCGCTCCATGCCGAGTAGTGTTCCCATCGATGCAGAAGCAGGGTGTCGATGGTTTCCCGGCGCAGGTTCCGGCGGGATTGGGAGATGCTGGCATCGACCCGGGCCCGCACCTCGCCCGGGCCGGCATCCGGACCCAGGTCGGTGAGGGGATCGAGCTTCGTGTAAACCTCGCACTGGCTTTCGAGTCCGCCGTCGAGGATTTCACCGAGGCGTTCCTCGGCATCGCCGTAGGCCTGCGCACAGTCGATGGCGGTCACGCCGTGATCGATGGCACAGGCAACAATGCGTCGTGCGGCATCGGGATCGGGTCGGCCGGCCTGGTTGGCGATGCCATAGTGAGGGAGTCCCAGTTGGGCGGTTCCCAAGGTCATGCGGCCCCGGGGTGCACCATTGTGTTCGGAAAACGGGATCCGGAAGTCGGGTGTGGAGTCGAGGGAGTCGAGAATGCAGCACAGCTCTTTCCATGGTTCGCGGACCGGGTCCTCCACCCGCGCGAAGACCTCCTGCAGGCGCGTGTAGTCGTCGAACGTGTCCATCGTGCAGCGGAGGTGGTTCATGGACGGGAAGTCGCGAGGCTCGAACCGGGCGCTCGAAATGCGGCGCCGGACTCCGAGGGTCACATGCTCCTTTTCCGCCGCGTCCGCATCGGGAGCGACGGAACGAAGCGCGCCGGCGGTGACTGCTTCGGCGGACATGCCGTAGGGCAATCCGTCGAAGGGCGAGTGGGTGCCGAGGTACGGGGACTCCGATTGACGGGCCGCTTCGAGTAGTTCCGCGATGAAACTGCCATCGGGAAACACATTGTCGCCGGTCAGTCGGATGATCCAGTCGTTGTCGTCCATGTCACGGGTGACCTCCAGGAACCGCTGCAGCACATTGTTGAGCGGACCCCGCGCCGCCGGGACACCGGCTTCGGCGAGCGTTTCGCACAAGGCGTCGTCGGAAGGCTCGACGGAAGTGGCCACCACGACCTGGTGCCCCTGGTTCGCGGCGCGTTTGGCGGCCAGAACCGCGGTGGCGATTCCACGAATCGGCAGCAGGGCCTTGCCGGGCAGACGAGCACTTCCGGTCCGGGCCTGAATGACGATCAGTGGATTGCTCATGGGCTGCTGATGGGGGTGGTCAGCCCAGCGATTTGACCGTGCTGATGACGTGCTCCAAGTCGGCCTGCTTGAGTTTTGGATACAGCGGGATGCTGAGGGCCTGCTCGTAGACCCCTTCGGCGACCGGGCATTTGCCGGGGGCGTATCCGTAGGTCTCCCGGTAGTAGGGATGGAGGTGGACGGGGATGTAGAGCACCTGGCTGCCGACGCCTGCCTCGCGGAGGGCTGCCATGGCTTCGGTTCGGGTGGTCCCGAGCTTCGCGAAATCAATGAGAAGCGTGTAGAGATGCCACGAGATCTCGCTTTGGTCCGATTGGTTGCGAAGCCGTGGGGTGCGGAGCCAGGGCATGTCCTGAAAGGCCTCGTTGTAGAGGCTGACAATCTCGCGGCGGCGCTCGACGAAGCCGGGAAGCTTGGCGAGTTGGGTGCGCCCGAGCGCACACTGGAGGTCGGTGATGCGGTAGTTGTATCCGAGTTCCTGCATTTCGTAGATCCACGGGCCCTGCTCGGTCAGGGTGTCATTGCCGGGATCACCGAAGCCACGGAACGCGTCCCGGTCGCGCACGATGCCGTGGGCCCGGAGTTGGCGGGCACGTTCGGCGAAGGTGTCGTTGTCGGTCACGAGAATGCCGCCTTCGCCCGTGGTCATGGTTTTGACGGGGTGGAAGGAGAACGTCGTCATGTCCGCCCACGGGTGGCCGCCGAGTTTCCAGGAGGTGCCCTCGTGGGAAAATCCGCCGCCGGTGCCGTGGCAGGCGTCCTCGATGACGACCGCGCCTCGATCCCGGGCGACGGACGCGATGCGGGGCATGTCGGCGGACTGGCCGGCATAAGCGACCGCCACCACGGCCTTGGTATCGTCCCTCCATCCGGTTTCGAGGGCATCGGGGTCGAGGTTGTAGTCGTCTTCCCTGATGTCGCTGAAGTCCGGGGTGGCACCGACAAAGGCGGCGCAGTTGGCCGACGCCACGAAGGTGTTCGGGGTGGTGACGACGCGGTCGCCGGGGCCGATCTCCGCGACGACCATGGCGAGGTGCAGAGCGGCGGTGGCATTGCAGACCGCCACGGCGTGATTGGCTCCGACGAGTTCCGCGAACTCCTGCTCGAAGGCCGCCACCTCCGGTCCGCAGGTGAGAAAGTCCGAGCGGAGGATCCGCACCACCGCGGCGATGTCATCCTCGTCGATGGTTTGGCGACCGTAGGGGAGCATGGTTCGAAAGCAGGGAGTGGGATCAGGCCTCGACAAGATGCTCCGAGATGAGTTCCCGGATTTGCTCCACCGTGAGGAAGTCCTGGTTGTCACCCGAGGTGTAATTGAATCCCGGGGGGACCAGCTTGGCATCGAACTCGGCGCAGAACTTCTCCAGGTCCCAGATCGGTTCCTGGGGCAGGATGGCGTAATACCTGCCGAGGTCGTAGGTGGTGAAGGAGTCCGAACTGGTGATCATTTCCTCATGGATTTTTTCGCCCGGACGAATGCCGACGACCGGGTGTTCGCAGTCCGGGCCGATGGCCTCGGCCACGTCCGTGATGCGGTAGGAGGGGATCTTCGGGACGAACAGTTCGCCGCCCCACGCCTGGTCGAGGGCGTGAAGGACCATCTTGACGCCATCCGCCAGCGAGATGTTGAAGCGGGTCATGTTGGGGTCCGTGATTGGCAGGACGCCGCTGTCGCGTCTCTTGAGGAAGAAGGGGATTACGGAGCCGTTCGATCCCATGACGTTGCCGTAGCGGACCACCGAGAACGTGATGTCCTGGGTGCCCCGGATGTTGTTGGCGGCGATGAAGAGCTTGTCGGAGGTGAGCTTGGTGGCTCCGTAGAGATTGATGGGAGCGCAGGCCTTGTCGGTCGAGAGGGCGACGACCTTGGACACTCCGGAACTGAGGGCGGCCTTGATGACATTTTCCGCGCCGCCGACATTGGTGCGGATGCACTCGTCCGGGTTGTATTCGGCGATGTGCACATGTTTCATCGCGGCGGCGTGAATCACGTAGTCGACGCCCGTGAAGGCGCGTTTCAGGCGGTCGAGATCCCGGACATCACCAATGAAGAAACGGATCGCGGGGTATTCGGCGGCTGGATAATCCTGCGCCATCCGGAACTGCTTCTGCTCGTCCCGGGAGAAGATCACGAGGCGTTTCACATCGGGCCACTTTTCGAGGATGGTCTTGGTGAGTTCCTTGCCCAGCGATCCGGTGCCGCCGGTGATGAGAATGGACTTGTTGTTGAGCATGAGAGTGTCCGTCTGGCGGTGGTGGTGGGGTTTGGAGTGCCGCGGAATCCCGCCATTGCGGATGGCGGGATCGGGAGAGGGTAGGCGGAGTCGTTGTCCACGGGGCCGGGCGTCAGCGGGTGGGCCGGGGGGTGCAACGAAGTCGAAATGGTAGCGGGACGATACGGGGATTGCGAGGTCGAAGCAAGCCCTCCGTGGCGGTTGGACGTGGCGATTCAGTTGGGGTCGTGGGGTAGCGACGTGCTCGGGGCATGATGAACGGGAGGCCTGGCCGCCGTAGCGGTGACAGGGCCGGGGCCTGAACAAGGAGTGGACAGAGACAGAGAAGAAGTGGATTGTTACTCTCGCCAATTCGGTTTCTACTGTTTCAGATCCTCCTCCTCTTCGGCGTCCCTCAAGCGCCCATCCAAAAAAGGAAAATTCATGCAACCGGTGCACAGAATCATCTATTCGAAGCTGAGATATTTCCTCAATATGGTGAAAGGGATTATCAAGTTTACAGGTTTGCTGCGGAAGGCCAGGTCCACCCGTACTTCGATAGACAGCAGAGAAGAATACGACCTTTTGGACAACAGGGAGCAAGTCGCCTATGAGACCAGTTCAAGGACTGTAATGGTCAATGGCGTGTTCCGAAAGATGCCAGTCAAGGAGGGCAGGCAGATTTATCTCTCGCACCTCTACAATTACCTGGACCAGGTCATCGAGGATAGCAGCGGTACGCCAATCAGGGTATTGGAGGTGGGTTGCGGGAATTGCATCAATGTCATCAACCTGATTGAGAAATACGGTGATGCACTTGAGATCACGGGAATGGATATATCCGACGAGCGCATCAAGGTTGCCAAAGCGCACTACGGAGAAATGCTGGATGGTGTGGAATTCTCGGTCGCGTCGATCACGGAAGGTCTGGATTACCGGGACAACGGGTTTGACGTGGTATTCAGCATGCATTGCCTGGAACAGATTGCATACGAGACTCGTGATGCGGTGAGGGAGATGTACCGCTTGGCCAGCAAGTTCGTTGTGATGATTGAGCCTGTGTTTGAGAATGGAAACGTCGTACAAAGGCTCTACCTGATCAATGTGGATTACTGCAGGATTCTGCTTAAATGCGTCGTGCAGCTTGGCTACAAAACCGTGGAGAACAGGGTGCTTGAGGTTCAGGTGAGTCCGTCTAACCAATCGACCCTGTTGGTTCTCGAAAAGGAGAAGCCAGATTGACAGGCGTGGCGCGGGAGTCAGCGGGCATTCGGTCTCCCTGTCCATGCAATGCTCAGATCTGCCGGGATCAAGAGGGGCGAAGAAGCCATGCGGAACTCGCGTTGGAGATCGCACGCTTTGATTGGAGTCCGGTTTTGCTTCGGCAGCAAATCCTCTATTGTGCCGTCCGCCGAGCTTGGGTGATTCCGGTTGCTTTTGAGCAGGGTGGTCATTAGGGTCCGGGATCAATGCCGGAGAGCGAGTTTGTCGTTGTTGCCTCGGGTGGGTTTGACGGATGTGTGGCTTGCTGTTTTCCCGAGTTGCAGGATATTGGGGTGTGGCGGGAGCTGGGTGGCAAGGTGATGGGCGGGGATGCAGAGGTGCTGTCGGATGGCCGCCACCGGGTGGTGATGTTGCCGTTCAAGTCCGAGGGAAAGGATGTCCGGGTGGCGGTGAAGCGGTTTGGCTGCCAATCCGGATGGAAGGACCGGTATGACCGGCGGCGGGGGACGAAAGCCCGGCGATCCTTTGACGCGGCGAAACGCTTGAATGAGTGCGACGTGGGCACACCCGTCCCTCTGGCTTACATGAACCGTTGGAAGGACGGACGCCTGGTGGAGAGTTATTTCCTGTCGGTCTACGAGGACGGGATGACATGTTTCCGGGACGAGTTGTTCCGGATCTACGAGGAGGGTCAGGACCTGCACCGGTTGGTAGAACTACTGAGTGGAGTGGGTGCCTTCGTGCGCAAAATGCATGATGCCGGGTTCTGGCATCGGGACTTGGGCAATCAGAATGTCTTCATGCGGCGGTCTGCCGATGGCGGGTGGCATGACTTCCAAACGCTTGATCTCAACCGGGGCCGACTCAGGGATTCGTTGAGGCTGGACGAACGGGCGCGAGACTTCGATCGCATGATCCTACCCGGAGTGCTGCTCTGGATCCTGTTGTCGGAGTATAGGCAGAAGAAGCCCGAGCCCGCATTCATGAGCGCCGTGCGGAAGTATCGGGCGCGTTTTAAGATGAAGGCGCGATCTCACCGTTGGCGGCACCCGTTCCGGAAACCGAGAATGGGCCGAAAGTATCCCGAGCCGCAGGAAATCTGGCTATGGGACGATCGCTCCGCCCAGGCTGCCATCGTGATGCTGCCGAGGGAACGGAAGAAGGCCTATCCGCGGGGGCGGGTATGGGATGTGGTGCGGGCCAACGCCCGTGCCGGCCTCGGGGTTCGGAAGATTTTCCGCGAGGAGCAGGAGCAAGCCTGGCAACGGCCGGTCGAGCTTTCCGGGCGGATCGGTATGTCGCTGGAAGCGACCGGAATTGACTTTGGGAAGCAGAAGGAACTGCTGGGACGGCTGGGCAGGATTCCCGTGCTGGTGCGGTTCTGCCATCACGAGGATGCGTCGCAGTGGGAGCAGACGGCGGATCACGTGCGGGAGTTGCATGAAGCCGGACACGAGGTGATGTTGGCGATCCTGCAGGACCGGCGGGCGGTGAAGGACCCGGAGGGGTGGCGGGAATTCCTCGGCCGGGTGATGGAACTGACGGATGGTCTGGTGACGGTGGTGGAGGTGTGTCATGCGGTGAACCGGATGAAGTGGGGTGTGCATTCAGCTCGTGAGCAGGCTGTTCTGTTAGAGCCTCTGAACGAACTTCAACAACGTTATCCGGCGGTGCGCTTCACCGGGCCGGCCTGCATTGATTTTGAGTTTCACTACGTGGTGACGGCTCTGGAC
>PVBE010649176.1_pt1 | contig 14097 bp, 13 predicted proteins | sample 1631181 | NCBI WGS metagenome assembly PVBE01 (sample SAMN08397723, study PRJNA350692) | Marine metagenome, whole genome shotgun sequencing project. | isolation source: water | place: Pacific Ocean | collected 2012-04
CCCTTTTTATGTGCCATATCTCTTCTATCCTTCCCCAGAGCGCGTATCTAGCATTTACGCGTCGTTGCTTTTTGCCTTGCTTGAACCTTTTGCCTTGGCCTTTGCTTTGGCCTTGGCCATTGCTTTGGCCTTGGCCTTTGCTTTGGCCTTTGGCTTGGCTGCGGCCTTTGGCTTGGCTTTGGCCTTTGGCTTGGCTTTGGCCTTTGGCTTGGCTTTGGCCTTTGGCTTGGCTGCGGCCTTTGGCTTGGCTGCGGCCTTTGGCTTGGCTGCGGCCTTTGGCTTGGCTGCGCTTGAAGAATCAAGCGCAGGTCTCGGGCCGATGGAATCAATACGAATCCTGGTTAGTTCTTGTCGATGTCCACGTCTTGTCCGGTTCCGCTTTTTTGCGTGGTAGGTAACGACATTGATCTTTTTGCCTCGTGTGTGGCCGAGAACGGTGCTTTCCACGAAGACATCAGCGAGCATCGGATTTCCAATCTTGACGCCGTCGTCGGTATTGACCATAAGCACATCGCGGAGCGTTAATGGACCAGGTTCGGCGTCGTTCATACGCTCGACTTCAATAACGTCACCGGGTTTGACCCGATACTGCTTACCGCCGGAAGACAAAATCGCGAAAGCCATGACAATTCCGTTAGTAGGTGCTTCAGATGTTAGTACAGGGCGAACTCGAGTCAGATCACGGTCCGCCTATCACGTATCCTACCAACGCTGGGTCGGGAAGGCTACGACACTAGTTACTCGGAGTGCTGATAGTTGAATGGTTGACAGCGTGACCTCCGACATCCAATCTTCGGTTGGCTTCAATGAATCCGGGTGAATCATGCAATATCGAACACTTGGCGATCACGGCCCGCAGGTGTCGGCGCTTGGGTTTGGGTGCTGGCCTATGGGTGGAAGCCGTTACGGTTCGACAGATGATGGTGAGGAAATCAGTGCAGTTCAACGTGCGCTGGATGCGGGTGTCACGCTTTTTGATACAGCTGCGGGGTATGGGATCGGACATTCTGAATCAGTCCTGGGCCGTGCTTTAAAGGACAAATGGAACGATGTCGTTGTTGTCACCAAGACTGGCATTGTCTGGGAGGATGAGCGCGGAGTATTCGTTCGAGATTCTCGACCCGCTTCGATACGCGTTCAGTGCGAGGAGAGTCTCCGGGTGCTAGGGGCGGATCGTATTGATGTCTACCTCATTCATTGGCCTGATCCTGACACGCCGATTGATGAAACAATGCGCGAGATGGAGCGGCTGCGGGCTGAGGGCAAGATCGGCTATGTCGGAGTGTCAAACTTCTCGACGGTCCAGATGGATCAAGCTCGGGAAGTGTTACCGATTGTTGCAAACCAGGTTGGCTACCACATGCTGGATCGTCGTCATGCGGACAAGATCATCCCGTACTGCGCTGACCACGGGATTGGTGTGATGGCCTATGGGTCACTGGCACACGGGGTACTAACCGGAACCTTTGATGTTGATCCGAAGTTCGAAGACGACGACTGGCGAAAGCCTGGTTATGCCTTTGGGCTCCCACTATTCCATTCGGATTTCCTCGCAAACACTCTTGAAGCAGTCGATGAAGTTACTTCGGCGGCCCATACGGCTGACCTGACAACGGCGCAGTTGGCTCTCCGCTGGGTGTTAAACGAACCAGCCATTTCGACGGCCCTGGTGGGATTCAGGAATTCAGATGAAGTTGATCTAGCGGTATCCGCAGTCGAAGTTTCACTTCCAGCTGGAGTGATGGACGGGGCGAATGCAGCGACCCTCGATGCGTATCGACGATTGCACGCGGCGGAACAGCCACAAGATTCGATCGGACCACGTCGAAGGACAAACTAGGTTTTTACGACAACCGCACCAAGTAGATTGGCAGTGGTTCGGTGCAGGATCTCGCTGGCCCGTACCGAATCTTCGCGATTTGATTTTCCATGTGCGACTACCAGCAGTGTTCCATCGGCTACCGATGTGAGGGCGCGTGTATCAGCAACATTGAGCACGGGCGGAGCGGCCAATATCAAGATGTCGTATTGAGCGGCTTGGGTGCGGAGTTTCGCCACTGAATCTTGTGAAGATAGGAGCGTTGAGTCATTGACCGTCACAGCTTGGCTTGTGACAACGGAAAGTGAGTCTGATACAACATGAGCCGTGGGTTCGATCCAATCGTGATGCTGGCCAGGTTGATGTTCGCCATCGGTGTCTCCATCTACAAGCAAAACTCGTCGCCCAGTTTGAGAAATGGCTGTTGCTAGATTAGCCGCGACATGGCGTCGTGGTTCGGGCTGGTTTGGGCTCGTAACCACAACCAGGGCGTGTTGCTGATCGCCCAGAGCTATGAGTGTGTTGGCTCGCAACTCGGAGAAAGCCTTCGGTAGGCTCTCATTTTTTGGAAGATCACCGACGATTCTTGGTTCAGCCACGAGAAGTTCTCGATAGAGGCGAGATTATCCAAATCGATGCAGCGCCGAGGAGCCCTCCGAGGGCCCCGGCCATTGGAAGGGCGACTATAGCGTGCGGCCAGATGGGTGAGGCTGGGATATGTGCGGTGTCAATAACCCCAATTTCAAGGCCGCGTTGCGAGCCAGAGGTGCGTTCTGGTGTTGCTATTTCGGCTACCAGGAGCGCTGCAAGCGCATTTACCGTTCCAGCTGCCCGAGTCGCGTCGGAATCTTCTGCTTGAATGGTGACAAGTAAGCGTTCGGAATCGCCATTTGTACGAATATTACGGACGACTCCGGCGAGCGAGAGACCGGCACGTTGTTCGCTAGTGAGTCGAGCTGCGTATGCTTCGGAATCCACCCAAGCAGCATAATTTTTTACTAGTCGAGCTGCTGCTTCTGCGGCTCCAAGGTCAGCCACACGTGGTCGGATGGAAACGTTAGTTTGCGCTCGATAAATGGGTGTTGCCGCAAGCACGACAATCAAGGCTACGATGACCGCGAGCGTGGCCGACAAAAGGCCGCCAAACACATAGAGTCGCAGCGAAGGCTGCGCTCGTCTGTTGAGGGAGCTCATTGGATGGTTCCAATGACAGGGGTCTCAAGCAGGTCCGGAACGTCGTCGGCAAACAAGCGGTTACCGCGCCAGTCGAAAACAAGCACGACCATCATGGATGTAAGCAACCCGACCAACGCCTTAAGAAAGATATCCAAAAATCGTGTGGCAAACGTTGGTTGGAGCGCTGAATCGGTTTTATCGATTACTTGAAGAGTTCCGAGCTCTTTTAGGCTTGGATAGAGCCTTGTTTGGTCGTCGACGAGCAGTCGAACAGTGGTGTCAATGATGGCTTGTGCATGCAGGGGGTTTTGCCAAGTTAATTCAAGGCGAAGGCCCCGAGCCAAGGGGAATACATCAACAGTTTGGGCTAGGGTTTCAAGGTCAATCAGCACATTTTCTTCGGCAAGTGTGTCAACAACTTCCCGGAGCAGGTTTCGGCCACGAGCGAGACGGACGAGGTCTTGAATGACGACTGACGATGCTTGGGCGCGACTGTTTTCTATTCCAAACTGCCTATCTTCGCTGTCCGGAGGGATCTCTAAAACTAGGAGGAGTTCCGCTTCTGCTCGGTGTGGGACGGGTCCCAGTGCTTGCCACACAAGGGTTGCAGCGATGGTTACGATAGTTACTCCGGCTACAAACCACCACCAGCGACCCAGGACTCTTCCGACACGTGCCGATGCCATTAGGCTAGTGACCGTGCTCTATCACGATGCGCTTCGATTGATTTTTCTACAGCTATCCCAAAGGAGTGGCGAAACTTTTCGATGCTAAACCGGTGGGCATTCGCCAGCAGCCTTTCAGGTGAAAACCTGGCTGACTGCATACGTGTAAGTGCGGTGCCCATCGAGGCTACCGTTTGCTCGCCGAACAAAATACCTGTTTCTCCTTCAATCACCGTGTCTAATGCGCCACCGGCAGCAAAGGCAACGACCGGTCGACCTGCTGCCTGAGCTTCTACCGGTGTAATGCCGAAATCTTCTTCTCCTGGGAATAGCAACGCACGACATCTCGACATTTCATCGCTAACTTCGTGGTCGGGAAGCCTACCAACAAACGTGACTGTGGGTCCTGCTAAAGACCGAAGATTTCCCTCAGCCCTGCCTGTTCCAACAATCCTTAACGGAAGTCCGAGTTCCGTGCACGTGCGTACCGCAAGGTCAATACGTTTATAGGGAACGAGACGTGAAACGATCAGGAAGTGTTCCCCAACACTGCTTGTTGGTGCAAAGCGGTCAGTATCGACTGGCGGATGTACAACTATCGAAGATCGACCGTAGAACTTCTGAATCCGTTCAGCGACTGCATTTGAGATCGCAACGAATTGAGATACTCGCTGAGCTGCTCTGTAGTCCCATCGGCGAGCCAATCTCAACAATGAGGGAAGAATAACGCGAGCGCCTGCTGGGGCCCGCTCTCCGGCTAAATAGTTGTCGGGTGTCCACAAGAACCTGGTGGGAGTTAGGCAATAGCAAATGTGGAGAGCCCCTTTAGGGATACGGATGCCTTTGCAGAATGCGCTGCAGTTGCTTACAACGACTTCACTGGATTTGATTTTGGTTGTCCCGAACGCGAAAGGGTACAGAGGCATCAACGCCTGATGATTGTTCCTCCAAAGAGGCAGACGCTGCATCCATGTGGTTCGGATGTCCAACTGGTCGAAGGCCTCATCAACGAGTTTCGGGTCGTAAAAGGAGGTGTATGTCGGAGCACCGGGGTACATCTTGTGAAGCTCAAGGAGCACGTTTTCTGCACCACCCTGCTGGTTTAACCAATCATGAACAAGCGCGACGTCCAGCTTGGTATTTGGAGCTGCGTCCATGATCAATAGGCACCCCGACCGCTCAGGACTGTCGGAATCGTTTGGAGGAGTATTCGAAGATCGAGGCCAAGCGACCAATTAGCCACGTAGTAGGCATCGAGCATTACCATCTCTTCGAACCGTAGGTCGCTCCGCCCACTCACCTGCCAGAGCCCCGTTAGTCCGGGCAACACTTGCAAGCGATGTTGGGCCAGCGTGTCGTACTGAGCAACTTCAGCAGGTACTTGCGCCCGAGGACCTACGAGGCTCATGTCACCACGTAAAACATTGATTAGTTGTGGAAGTTCGTCAAGGCTGAATCGTCGGAGTAATCGTCCTACCCGTGTGCGTCGGAAGTCGTCAGGTGACTTAAATAGGAGCGGGTGCTCGGTGCTGTCGAACAGTTCTTGCTTCCGATGTTCCGCATCTTGAATCATTGATCGGAATTTGAACAGGCCAAATGATCTTCCGCCGAGTCCGATACGCGTTTGTTGGAAGAAGGCGGATCCCTTGGAGTCCAATCGAATGGCAACGGCGATACAAGCCCAAAGTGGGGCGCTTATTGCGAGAGCTATGATGCTAATCAGAATGTCGAGGGATCGCTTCTGAATACGGCGAAAGCCGGTAATTTCATTTTCGCGTAGTGTGACGAGTGGGATTCCAGCGATAGAGTAAATATCCATTCTTCCGAACTGCGTCTCGAGAAGATCGGGTACGACGCGAAACTCGACGCTTTGACTCTTACAGCGGTTGATTATTGGTTCGAGGCTATGCTGTGTGCTGGACGGCAGCGCCACGTATACCTCATCGACTTGTTTCGAAATGATGACGGATTCTAGGTCAGCAAGTTGTCCTAGCTTTTGAAAACGACCGAATGAGGCTTCGCGGGGATTTGCCTCTGGCTCAAGGTAGCCCAAAACGCGATTTCCAAGACTTGGGCTTGCCGTAAGTTGTTGCATTAGGAACTTAGCGACGACCCCATTACCAACTATCAGTATGCGTTGGTTGTCGTAACCGGCTCGGCGAAGAAGACCAAGACCAACGCGACGACCGACAATCCACAGGGTTGCTAGTGCCACTGCATAGCCGCCAAGGTATAGAAACATCAAGCGAGAGAAAAAGACCGGCCGAAATACGAAGAACACGACAATGATGGCTGCAGTCCCTATTAACACCCCGAGGGAAATTCGTCCTGTGTCTTCCAGTGGCGACGTGCCGCGGTTCGGTTGATATCGGCCCAGTCCAGCGAAGCTGATCATCGTGACTGGGATGAAAAGGGCTCCGACCACCCAATACGCATCTAGGGGTGTGAACTGGAACTCGCTGAGGCTTGGGCCGAGTTGCCACGAGTAACGTGCTGTGTACGCCAGAAGGAAGGCTATGAAGAGTAGTAGGGCGTCGCCAATCGCTAGGATCTTGGGCGACGCCAGGAACTGCCAGGCTGTGTGGTGACTCCGTTGTGGCGATGGAGTCGGGTTAGGGTGCGTGGTCAACCTGGTTCCAAGATGTGTTGGTATATGTTGAGACATTTCTTGGCAGCTTTCGACCAGTCAAATCGGTTGGCTTGCACGAGTCCGTGAAGGCGCATAGCTTTCCTCCGCTCGGGCGATGTAAGCACGCCGGACATGGCGGCAGCCAGTTGTGCCGTATCCCGTGGCTCAGTCATCAATCCGGCATTGCCGATAACTTCGGGCAAGGACGATCGATTTGATGTGATGACCGGCGTCCCGCTAGCCATGGCTTCCAACACAGGGAAGCCAAAACCCTCGAAGCTTGATGGGTATACGACCAAGTCGGCGGAGTTATACCAGAAAGGCAGGTCTCTTTCGTTGACATAGCCAATTTCTCGTATCCGGTCCCGAACAGGGCTTTGAGCGATTGCCGAGTCGATCGCTTCCATGCCCCATCCTCGTCCGCCGGCTAAAACAAGATCTCCATCGAATGCGCGATTACGAATAATAGATCCGAAGGCATGCACGAGGATATCTACGTTTTTTCGAGGTTCCAGGGTTCCAACAAAGAGTATGAACGGTCGGTGTTGACCGACGTTATGACGAAATGCATTAATTTCATTTCCCGATCTGGGGTGGAAGTCTGGTTCAGTGCCTGGGTACAGCACGTGTACTTTTCGTGGATCGGCACCCAGAAGCTTGATTACGTCATTACGAGTGGAAATGGAGTCAGCAAGCACAGCTGCAGCCCGACGGACCGAAAGCCAAGTGGCGGCGGTAAGGTACCAGCGACGTAGTGGAGGATGAGCGGCAGCGACTTGCATGAATGACAGGTCATGAATTGTTACTACGTGTTTCGTAGGAGAGGCGACCGGCACCACGTTCAACATTGAGTGCACGAGATCTAGTCTAGAGATGGCAATATGCCAAGGTGCAACGAAGTGTTCCCACAGGATTCGTATTCCTGTGCGGGATGTGGAAGCCCGAGTTCGTCGGAGTTGTATCGGACGTGTTGGCGTGAACGGAAGTTCCGAAACCTGATCATTTACGAAGACTGTAAAGTCGAGTGCTGGGGAAGCTGTAATGATTTGTTCGACGAGGTTTCTCGTGTATCGACTTGGCCCAGCGTTTCGATATGACGCGTCGGTACGAAGCAGCAACGCGTTTAGGCCGATTGATGCCATCCGACACCTCCGACTGTAGAGGAGCACGTCGACAGTGCGTCGAGTATAAGGGTGCTGAATCAGCAGTTTGTAATACAGAAACATAAAAAACGGACGCAGGTGTCGATATCGACACCTGCGTCCGCAGCATTCCTAGTTCAGGTTTCTCTAGCGAATGACTTCCTGCGTTGACCTATCGAAGAGCTGCATGTTGCTCATATCGATTACAAGGTCAAATGCATTACCAATGGCCGCTGTTGTACGAGGATCAACACGCGCGATGAACGACTCGTCGCCGGCCAACATGTAGAGATAGACCTCGCTGCCTAACGGCTCAGTTACGTCCACCTGCGCTTTCATAACCGCGTCTCTCGAGACCTGGTCTGGCGTGAATGCGGGATCGAAAATGTCCTCGGGACGAACACCAAACACGACGTCCTGGCCGACATAGCTCACATAGGGAGCTCGATTGTCTGGCGGGACAGGAAGTTTGAATGTATCGGTCTCGACATACATGTCATCAGCCGATCCAGTCAATCGTACGTCAAAGAAATTCATTGCCGGGCTGCCAATGAATCCAGCAACGAACATGTTGCCGGGTTCTCCATACACCTCTTTTGGAGGGCCAATCTGCTGCAGCACGCCGTCGCGAAGTACCGCAATGCGGCTACCCATGGTCATGGCTTCCATCTGGTCGTGTGTGACATAGATGACAGTGGCTTGCAAACGCTCGTGCAGTCTGATGAGCTCAGCACGTGTTTGCACTCGCAGCTTTGCGTCTAGGTTTGACAGGGGCTCGTCCATAAGGAACACGGCGGGATCACGAACCACAGCTCGACCGAGAGCAACACGCTGACGTTGTCCACCAGACAGGGCCTTTGGCTTCCGGTCTAGCAGTTCAGCGATGTTGAGCATTTCTGCAGCTTCTTGGACCCTGCGCTCAATTTCTTTTCGTGCTGTGCCGCGAAGACGAAGACCGAACGAGAGGTTGTCGTAAACACTCATATGTGGATACAGAGCGTAGCTCTGAAACACCATGGCGATATCCCGGTCTTTCGGCGGGACATCATTGACCAGGTTGTCGCCGATATAAATGTTGCCGTCGCTAAGCTCTTCAAGCCCAGCAATAAGTCGTAACGTCGTCGACTTTCCACACCCGGAAGGTCCGACCATTACGAGAAACTCCCGATCCTCAACCTCGATTGAGAGATCCTGAACCGCAGTCACTTCGCCAAACCTCTTGGTTACGCGATCAAGGGTGACACTTGCCATAAATAACTCCCCATTGTTTCTCTTTTTGAGTGCAGCTCAAATAAGGCCACAACTCTCTGACCACCGGCTACGTGCCGGGGTCCGGCGGGAACAGAACTGTTCGGCAAAAGCCGTTTCTCCCCGAAGAGCCGGCACGGTCATCCTGACCGTGCCGAACCGCATTCCTTCTACAGGCGTTACTCCCCATGTAGATGGCATACAGACCTGAGGACCGTAACAACCAGTTTGACTTGCGGTCAACCAGTTAGACGCTCGATTTTTTGGACTAGAGCCCTGAGCGCTTGATGGTTGGAGGCCTGCGCCTAGATCAGGGTGACCGATCATGTCTCATAGAGTCGTGGGTGATGTACCGTCACAGACGTGTCGACTGAGCGTTTGTGATTGGAAGAAGGGCCTACAGGTTGCTTGGATCTAATGATGGGATCTTGCGTGTGATCCGACGTGCTCTGCGTGCTACTGCACTTGGGGTGGTTGCCTGGATTCTTGTGGCCGGGTTGGCGATTGCCGAATCCCCGACGCCAAGCATTCCTTCGACATGTGCCGATGATTTTGTGATGGCGGATGGTCATTTTTTTAGTCAGACGGGTAGTGATGGCTCTGGTTTTCTGGTTCATGACGATGACGAGGCTTCATTTTTGACGGCCTTCGTCGCCTATGGCGGCATACCCGTCTTGGGATATCCGATATCGCATCGCTTTGATTTATACGGGTTCCGCGTGCAGGCCTTTCAGAAGGCAGTCTTGCAGTGGGACCCCGTTCGATCCAAGGCAAATTTTGCCAATATCTTGGACAATCTCGAGGCTGCCAGTGCTGATCCGTGGCTTCAGGTGTATCGACAGGTTCCGCCCCATCAAAGTCTTGCAGCGGATCACGGTGTTTCTTTTGACATCATCATCAACAATCATCTTGCGCTGCTTGACGTGAATCAGAACATCCGGCGTACGTTTCTAGCGCAGCCAAATTGGCTTACGAGGTACGGTCTACCGATTGCCTACCATGATTTTGGACCTGTGCGGGTCATGCGCGCACAGCGGACTGTATTGCAAGAATGGACTGTTGATGTTCCGTGGGCACGTGCAGGTGAGGTGGTGTTCGCGAACAGCGGGGACTTGGCTCGGGAGGCTGGGCTTTTTCCGAGTGAGGCGGTAACGCCAACGTTGCCTAGTAGTGCGCGAGTTGTCGACACTGCGATCTCTTTTCCGACGGCAACTTTGGGGCAGGGATCGACGACAGTCGTGACGCTTTCAACTGGACGGCCTGATGTGAGCTTAAGCCTCAATGGACGGTCGTTACCTTTGGCGTGTGTGAAGGGCGTCTGGACATCTATTGCCGGGCTTCCAGCTGATGCCTCTGGCGACTATGTCTTTCGAGTGACGGTTGGAGATCTGATGCGTGATCATCGCTTCAATGTGGTTGCTGAAGAGCATCAGGCCGTGACTCTTGAAATTGATCCGGCACTCGTTGATTTGCTTGAGCCGACACAGTCGAGGCAGGAGCGTGCCTTTATTCAGGGTCTCGTGGACAGGGTGACTGGACCTCCGTTGTGGTACGGGCGATTTTCCCAGCCGCGTGTCGGCCCGTCATCGTCGCCCTATGGACAGCGTCGGATTTTTGAACCTGGTTCGGTGGCCTCTCTGCATGAGGGTGCGGATGTGATGGCTCCATTGGGAGCTGTCATTCGGGCTCCGGCTATTGGCTCGGTTGCTTGGGCGGGCTCTCTAGCTATAAGGGGTCAAACCATCGTGTTAGATCACGGGTTCGGCATATTTTCGGCGTTTGCCCATCTTGAACGTGTTGATGTGGCTATTGGCGACGAAGTAAAACGGGGTCAACCACTTGGATTGGTCGGGACGACCGGTCGGTCAACCGGGTCACATTTGCATTGGGAAGTGCATGTGTCCGGAACTGCTGTGGATCCTGCGGGTTGGACTACCCTGAGTCTGCCTGGTTTTTCTGGATGGACTGGTTATCGTTTTGTTCCGACTGCTCTACCGTCATCCACACAGGGGGCTTCGACCATCAGCACAGCGGCAGTGCCAGTTGTCGCTATGCCTGTGGGCTAGGGATAAGGATGCGTCGGTACTTCGAGGCCGAAATCGGCCAAGATCGAGATAAGCTTCGGAGGAAGTGGCTGGTGTTGAGAAGTCTAATTACGTCAATTCGACAATGGGTGTTCGGGGCTTCTCGATTTGAGAGCTGTGTTCGGACGGCTGAATCCCGGTCGATCGCAGATCTATGGGTGGATTTACTGGTTGATCACGGCATACCGGCGCGGTGCACCGCGCAGCTCTCTTCGGGGTTTATGGGCGACGGGATGGCTCATGACATTCTCGTTCGTGAAGTGGATCGCGAGGAGGCGAAACGTATCCTTGCAGCTTACTGGGAGGATGAGTCCGAAAGTCGTACGGAAGACCCGTGATACATTACCGCGTTACTTGTTGCGATTTGTTATCTAGTAAAGGGGTTTATGTTGGACGGACATTCGCTAATCGTTGAACACGTCAGTGAGATTGCTGTTTCTCCTGAGGATGTTTTCGATGCACTTGGGGACGCTGCCATTCTTGGTGAGTGCCTGACCCCTTTGGAACGAATTTGTATTACTGCCGAAACGGGCGGTCGAATTGGTCTTCGTGATCCAGATCTCGGGGTTGTAATTGGACGAGTCGGTGAATATGAACGTGGCGTTCGGATGACTTGGCGAATGATTCAGAATTGGCCGCGTGTCCTCTCATTTGATTTTTCTGCGAGTGGTGGCGGATGTCGCGTCAAGGTCATGCAGTCCGATTTTGCCGCGCTTCGTGGAGACGGGCCTGACATAAACGATTTATTTGCAGAACGATGGGACCGGTGGATGGCTGCTCTCAAGCGGCGCCTTGAAAGTTAAGGCCTCAGGGCCAGACCTTCGATAGACTCCGTACATAGTTGCGCCCGTAGCTCAGCGGATTAGAGCACTTGTCTTCGGAACAAGGGGTCGGGGGTTCGAATCCCTCCGGGCGTGCCAATCATTTGCAGTTGTTTTTGCCTGTGGTCGTGTAATCCATTCTTTGTCAGTGCCAACATCCGGTTTCTGCAATTCGTACACACTCGGGCATAGGGGCCAATACAACCTCGCAGCGTAGGAGATTTGGTGCGTAGGATCCCGTCTTGACCGCTGGTGTAGCCATCCGTTTCGACTCTCGCCAGAGGGCATTGCTTGGGCAACTGTCGGTCATGACCCGACCGCCAGCGTCTTCGATTTCTTGGGCGTATCCGAGGCGACGTGCTTGAGCTTCAATGGCGTATGCCATGGAGATGAGCAGCGTTACGTTCTCATGCACTTTTGTGCCACGGAGCTCTTTAGCGAGTTCAACGACTTCTTGAAGGGTGGCATGTGGGCACCCGAAGTAGACCAGATCCACCTCGTTCCCGGTCGCCGTAGTGAGAGTTTCGTAAACCTCGGCTAGTTCGGCATCGCCGAAAACAATCGTTTCATCTGGTTCATGACCTTGGAGTGCAGCCTCGAGATTCGGTGCTTCAGGTGTGATGCCGGCGATGTGCAACATTGGTGCCCCGCCTGATGTAGCTAGTGCTGCGCAGAGTTGACGTGCTGACTCGATGCGAAGTGAAGGAAGCCCAACGAACGCCGGGATGCGTAACCCGCCGGTCTTTCCAGCGAAGTATCCGAGGCATCCCCAGTCGGCGTCGGAGGTGATTTCGGTTTCAACTTCAATTACAAATGTCGCACGGCGGTTTTCGGTGCGCAGCACGCCAAACTCGGGGACGAACCCGGTGGCCATTGCTGCGACCGCGCTCTCGTTGCCGTTACGTGTGGTGCGTGCGGCGAGAAACGAGTTAACAAAGACGACGGCATGTGATTCGGTCCAAGCGCAGATCTGCCCGCTCATCGGAACGTTTCCAACGAGGTACGGCGCACACGTCCAGGTCATCGAGACGCCCGCTTCGCGTCCAAGGTCCAGGAGCTCACGTTGGGCTGGGACCTGTCGGAGATCGGGTTGAAATTGCTCAAGACGTTCAAGGTCCATAAAGCTCGCGTGGGCGGTTGCTGTGACTTCAACGTCATCAATCAGGCAACCCTTGGTGTAGTTGATATAGCCCTCGATGAGCTCGAATGGAAGGTCCCCAAGGGTTCGGTTGGGAACAAACAAGCCGCCAGGCAGTACGTTGTCTACTTCTATAAGGCGTTCTGCTCCAACGGATTCCCCCCATTCGACGAGCAGGCGAAGGTGCTCGGCGCGTGAATCCCCCTGAGCGCCCTTAAGCATTTCTTCCTGGATCGATGTGAGTTGAAGTTCTGAGTGCGTCGAAACATCGTTTGTTGGGGCAAGACGGGGTACTGGTTCCCTGTCGGAATCAACCTCAACAATGCCCGTGTCCGCGTTTATGCGAACGAAGTCGCCGGTTTGGATAGCCGTAAATGGATCGGCGTTAAGGTCGGTTATTAGCGGCAGGCCGAGAGCGACACACGCTAGCGTGCTTAATTCATCGAGTTCAGTATTGATGAAGGCTACCGGAGCGTTTCCAGCCATTTTTGCTAATCGCAGCATCAATGACGTCCCTGAACTGCCCTTGGTCGATCGAAACACGAGAATCTTTCCAGCAATGTTGGTGCCTTCGACGGGACTTCCTACCTCAACGATATCCCCGGATGCAGGATCAAAGCCGCCCCAAAACGAGATGCGTGTATCCGCGACGACTGCATGGCCTTCGGCTAGACCCCCGACTATCTTTTGGCAGCTGTAAGTCTCGGTTGACACGGGCTATGCATCAAAGGTTGTTGGCAGGACAGATAGTTCTAACAGGTCTGATGTCGAATGATCAATTACGCACGGGTGTTAACTGATTGCTCTGCTCGGGACTCGCTAAGCCTGAACGAGCAGGTTCAACAGAAAACTGAGGCATTTAGGAAGAGGATGTTTCTGCTGCGGCACGGCAATGTTCCGGTTCATTCTTACCGTGCGTTTAAAAAAAGGGGGTGCTAGTCCTTTTTTCCGTCCTTGTGTTTAAGCGTTTCAAATCCGCCACCACCACACCAGCCCCCTGGGCATTTGTCGGGTTTTATGATCGAGAGGTCCTGGCGCTTAAGTTCTCTATCGGAATCGGATCCGCAGGCAGCCTGGCTTGCTACCACAGTGGCGAGAATAATCGTGGATATCGACCTCACCACGTTTTTCCGAAGGATGGAACGGTGTCTCAATAGTGGCTTCATTAACTCGTAGTGTTGGGTAGGTCCTCCGTAACGTGCTTATGTTAGGGGACGGGCAGTTAAAGCGGCAAAAAGCAACACGCCCGGCCGGATTTCTCCGACCGGGCGTGCCCGGTCCTGTGACGCCGAGGCGCCACAGGATTTACATCGTGACTACGGGTATACCGGAGCCGACAGTGTTGGTGCCGGTCCGTCGTAGTTTCGAAGGTGCC
>PVBE010913213.1_pt1 | contig 14097 bp, 14 predicted proteins | sample 1631181 | NCBI WGS metagenome assembly PVBE01 (sample SAMN08397723, study PRJNA350692) | Marine metagenome, whole genome shotgun sequencing project. | isolation source: water | place: Pacific Ocean | collected 2012-04
CTCGACCTCAAGGTCAAAAGCTACGACGTGCGCCACATCCAAGAGATCGAACGAAGCGCCGCCGAAGGCAAATGGCCGGGAAAACGGGGCCCCGAACTCGATCGTTGATATCGCGTGAAATGGGCGGTGCAGTGATGCTACCGGGGGGCGGAGGCCAAGGGCGCGGATGCGCCCGCCCGGCGAGGGGCCCTAGCAAAAACTAAAACCGCTTGGGTTTGTCGTCGGGCGGACCCTCGGGCATGGTGTCGAAGGCCCGGATGATGGCCGTGACGCGGAAGGTGTAGCGCAGCCAGAGCAGGCAGACCGCGGCCACCACCCATTTGTCGAGCGTGCCGAGTTGGGTGGCCAGGGCATCGCTGGCCAGGATCAAGCAGGCCATGGGCGGCGCACTGACGGCGTAGAACGCAGCATAGGGGTTCTTGGTCAGGCCTAGGAATAGCGCCGTCAGAAACATCGACAGACAGTAGAAGGTCAGCGCCGTGGCTATCAGGTCGCCGGCCGGATCGAGCTTGGCTATGGCCACCAGCGTCCAGATGCCAAACAGCGAGGCCAGGAACCAGGTGTAGATGAAAAGCTCGCTCTTGGCCTGGCGGCGGTTGAGCTTGGCGACCTTGATCAGATAGGGCGTTTTGTCGTCGTTCCAGACGTACTTCCGGATAAAGGTGTACCAGTTCGACGTCATCGCGACGCCGCCCAGCGCTGTCGCAAAGTCAGGCCTCGACGGCAGCTTCCTCCTGCGCCTTTCTCGCCTTTTCGGCTCGCTTGGCCTGGTCCTCCGGCCATTCCAGCGTCATCAGGTGGAAGCGCAGATCGCGCGGCCCAAAGATCACCAGCACCGTTTCGAGCCACACCGCAAAGGCGGCCACGGCGGCCATGACCAAGCCGAACAGCAGCACCGACTTGATGATCCAGCGCATCGGCAGGCCGACCAGCGAGGCCGAGATCTCGTTGGTGATGAAGGCCTCGTAGGCATAGATACCGGCGAAGTAGACCACCAATAGGGTGTAGGGAATCAAGAAGAAGGTGCAGCCGATGAACTCGACCAAGGCCTGGTTGAGGAAGGTCAGTTTTTCGCGCAGCAGATCGACGCGGACGTGGCGGTTGTTGACGTAGCCATAGCCCAGCACCAGGGCGAAAAGCGCCGTGTGGAAGTGCCACTCGAGCTCCTGGATGATGGTCGAATCGAAGAGGAAGCCGACCGGCCCAAAGGCCTCCATGAGCCAGACCTGCATCTTGCCGATCTTGCGAAACAGCACGTCCCAGATGGTGAAGAAGACCAGCGGCAGGATGAACAGTGCCCCCCAGCGGCCGACGAAATCGACGAAACGGCTGAGGCCGGCGCTGAGGCGGATCATTTTTTCAACGGGCATAGAGCTCACCTTCTGCTGGCGACCGGAATTACAATCCACCATAGACGACGCGGGGCAGCCAAAGCGCGACCTTGGGCAGTGTCAGGACGCCGATCAGGGCTACCAGTTGCAGGGTCACGAAGGGGATGATGCCCTTGTAGATGTTGGCGATCTTGACCTCTTCCGGGGCGATGCCCTTGAGGTAAAAGAGCGCGAAGCCGAAAGGCGGCGTCAGGAACGAGGTCTGGAGATTCACCGCCACCAGGATCAGGAACCAGAAAATCATGCCTTCCTGCGAGACGTGGGTGCCGAAATCGAGACCCACCACCAGCGGTGCGAAGACCGGCAGGATGATCAGCGTGATCTCGATCCAGTCGAGGAAGAAGCCGAGTATGAAGACGATGCCCATGATCAGGATGAGGAGGCCCCAGGCGCCCAGGCCGGCCTGCAGGATCAAGTGCTCGACGATGTCGTCACCGCCCAGCGCCCGGAAGACGTAGGCGAAGCAGGTGGCGCTGACGACGATGAAGAAGATCATGCCGATGGTGAGCGCCGAGGTGTGGCTCACACCCCTGAGGATTTCCCAGCTGCAGCGCCGATTGGCCACGGCCAATATCACGGCACCGAAGGCGCCCACCGCGCCGGCCTCGCTGGGCGTCGCCCAACCCATCAGGATCGAGCCCTTGATCAGACCAATCAGAAAGACCGGCGGCAGAAAACTCTTCAACAGCAGCGGCGCCATCTCACCCCGCGGCACGTACAAGAGCTCCTTCGGCAGCGGCGGCGCGATACTGGGCCTGATGCTTGCGGCGATGACGATATAGGCGAGATAGAGGGCGGCCAGAAAGAGGCCCGGGCCCAGCGCCGACATGAACACGGTGCCGACCGAGACCGACATCAGGTCGGCCATGATGATCAGCATGATGCTGGGCGGGATCAAAATACCCAGCGTGCCCGAGGCGCAGATCACGCCTGTGGCCAGTTGCTGACTGTATTTTTGCTTCAACATGGTGGGTAGCGCCAGCGCCGTCATCATGGTTACCGAGGCGCCGATGATGCCGGTCATGGCGGCCAGGATGGTGCCCATGATGGTAACGGCCAGGGCCAGCGCGCCCGGTACCCGGCGCAGCAGCACCTGGCAGGAATAAAGCATGTCGTTGGCGACGCCCGAGCGCTCCATCATCACGCCCATGAAGACGAAGGTGGGCACCGCCACCAGCACCAGGTTCTCGGCCGCCTGACCCCAGATGCGGGGCAGGAAGGCGAAGTATTGGGCCAGGGCAAAGACGTCCAGCGCGTAGCCAACCATGCCGTAGAGAAAGGCCAGGCCGCCCAGGATGAAGGCTACCGGATAGCCGGAAAAGAGCAGGATACCCAGGGTGCCGAACATGAAGACGGGCAGGAAGTCCTGCAACACGTAGAGCAGCGGCGCCTCGTCGTCCTTGCCCATGAAGACCAACAGCACGACCACCGTGACCATCACGACCATGGGGATCAAAAGAACGAGAAGCGACTTGCCCTCGGGCTGTTCGGTTGTGGAAATCGGCTCCTGCATGCCGGGCTCCCGAAGCTTATGGATCACAGACATAGGCTGGAGTTTGCCATGGCAAACTCCAGCCCAGTCTCAAGAAAGCGGAAGGATGATTATCCGACCGCAGAGTTTAGTGCGTTTACTGCAAGTAGCCGTGGTCCTTCCAGACCGCGTACTCGGCGCGGAAGGCCGAGATATGGGCGAGGATCTCCTTGAACAGCGGATCCTTGGCCGCCTGCTCCGCTTGCACCGCTTCCCAGGCCTTCTTGACGGTGGCCAGGAACTCGGGCGACCAGCGATGGATGGTGACACCCTTGGCCTTCAGGGCCTTGAGCGCACCGGCCTGCAGGAACTCGCCGCGGGCCAGGATGTCCTTGACGCTGTTGCCGCAGGTGATCTCGATCATCGCCTGATGCTGTTTGGAAAGGCCCTCGAATTTGGCCTTGTTCATCAGCAACTCGAGCACCGAGGATTGCTGATGCCAACCCGGGAAGTAGTAGTGCTTGGCGATTTGATAGAATCCGAGGTTGAGATCGATCGAGGGCGACGAGAATTCGGTGGCGTCGATGACACCGCGCTCGAGCGCCGGATAGATGTCGGCGGCCGCCAGCAATTGCGTGCTCACGCCCAGCTTTTGCATAACCTGGGCACCCAGGCCGAAGAAGCGCATCTTCAGACCACGAAGGTCGGCAGCACTTTTGATTTCCTTGCGGAACCAGCCCGAGGCTTCCGGAGGAATGATGCCGCAATGGAAGGCCTTGAGGCCATGCTGGGCGTAAATACGGTCGTAGATATCGTCAGCGCCGGCCTCGTAGAGCCAAGCCAGCATCTCGCCGGGGCCGGGGCCGAACGGCACCGCCGTGTACCAAGCCAGGGCGGGAATTTTGCCAACGTGATAGCCGGCCGTGCCCCAGACCGCGTCGACGGCGCCGGCCTTGACGGCGTCGAAGCCCTCGAGCGACGGCACCAGGGCGCCAGGCTCGAAGAACTTGATCTCCAGCGAGCCGCCGGAGATGCGCTTGATGTTGTTTGAGAACCACGGGCCGGACTCGCCGATCACCGTCAGCTTCGAGCCGAAGGTGCTCTGCATTTTCCATTTGACCCGCTTGCCTTGCGCGTCGGCGGTGCTGGCCAGGGCAAGCGCAAACGTGCCTGCGAGGCCGGCAACGGCAACGGTCTTCAATAGCGACTTCATCTTCATATTGCCTCTCCCTCGTTGACTTGAATGCCCCCCGCGATGTTCCTTGCCGGATGGCCTGGCACCGCTGTTTCCAGCCCAAAAGGTTTGGGTCGGCTGGCACTCCTCCATTAACGAGAAGCCATATTACACAACTCGCCTTACTTGGCAACGGAAGAGGGCGATGATTTGTAATTGGCTGCCGGGCAGTATGATTGATCTTGCCGAGAAACCGCATGCCATGATTAGCCTCGACGGCCGGGGTTAACCTACACTCGGGCGAACTGGTTATTGCGGGATGGACAGGGAGGCCGAGGTATGGTGGTCCTGAACGAGCTTTCCGGCGGGCGCCTGCGCTCAATGCTGGCGGCTGGCCGGGATATCCTGGAATGCTACCGCGTGTTGGAGCGCGGCGGCCTCAACATCGTCGGCGAGGTGCTCAGGGAGGGTGGCACTTTCTACGAATGGAACCACTACCCGGACGGTGACATCTTCGATCCCGAGAGCCACAGCCAGCACTACTACCACGCCCACCGGGCCGAGGAGCACGGCCACTTTCACACCTTCCTACGCCAGCCCGGCATGCCCAAGGGCAGCCGCCCCATGGCCAACAAAAGCAAGGAGAAGTGGCCCCGCGGCAAGGATGCACTGAGCCACCTGATCGCCATCTCGATGGACGGCTACGGCTTTCCCATCCGGCTTTTCACCACCAACCGCTGGGTTACCGGCGAGTGCTGGTACCGGGCCGACGACGTCGTCGCCATGCTCGACCTTTTCGTCATCGACCACGCCGCGCCTTCGTGGCCGGTCAACCGCTGGGTCAGCGGCATGATCCGCCTCTTCCAGCCCCAAATCGCCGAGTTGGTGATCGAGCGCGATGCCACCATCAAGCGCTGGCGCGACGGCCACCCCGAGAGCGACGTCCTCGAAGATCGCCAGCTCGACATCACCTCGGTGCTGGATATCTCGGTCGAAGATCAAGTGACGGCGGTAGAGCAAGCCCTTGGCGAGGCTTGATTCATGGTCATGAGTGACGGCGCCACATTCGCCGGCGACAGCCGGGCCGCCGGCTGGCTGCAGGTCGAGGAGCGCCAGGGACGGACCGTGGTTGCGGCCGGTGGGCGCTGGGACATCGCCAGCGCCGGCCGCCTCAAGCAGGAGCTCGGCCGCTTGGCTGCCGACCCCGGCCGGCCGCTGCAGCTCGATGCCGGTGCCATCGAGGCCATCGACACGGCAGGCGCCTGGGTGCTCTACAGCGCCATCAAGCGCTGGCGCGGCAGTGACGGCGGCCTCGATCTGGCCGCCCTGGCGCCGGTGGTGGCCGACATGCTGGCCCAGGTCGAGGCCAACGACCGGCCGCCCTTGCCGGCGCCGCCCCGGGTCAATGCCATCGTCCACATGCTCAGCAAGCTGGGCGCCAACACCGCCGAAGTAGCCCGCGAAACCATCGACCTGCTGGGCTTTTTCGGGCTCATTTTCGCCACCATCGGGACCGTCCTGGTGCAGCCCCGCAGGCTGCGCCTCAAGCCGCTGATCTACCACATGGAATACGCCGGGCTGAATGCGCTGCCCATCGTCGGGCTGATCTCGTTCCTCATCGGTGTGGTGCTGGCCTACCAGGGGGCGACCCAGTTGCAGCGTTTCGGGGCCGAGGTCTTCGTCGTCGACCTGATCGCCGTCTCGATCCTGCGCGAGGTCGGTATCCTGCTCACCGCCATCGTCGTGGCCGGCCGCTCGGGCAGCGCCTTTACGGCCCAGATCGGCTCCATGCGCGTGCACGAGGAGATCGACGCCATGCAGACCATGGGCCTCGACCCGATGGAGCTCTTGGTGCTGCCGCGCTTGCTGGCCTTGGTCATTTCGCTGCCCTTGCTGGCTTTCCTCTCCGACCTGATGGGATTGTTGGGCGGCGGCCTGATGGCCTGGGTGGTGCTCGACATAACGCCCAGCATGTTCCTCGAACGCCTCAGCGCCTCGGTCAGTCTGTGGACCTTCGCCATCGGCATCATCAAGGCGCCGGTCTTTGCCTTTTTGATTGCCATGATCGGCTGTTACGAAGGTTTCCAGGTCTCGGGCTCGGCCGAAAGCGTGGGCCGGCGCACGACACGATCGGTGGTCGAGGGGATCTTCCTGGTGATGGTCGTCGATGCCGTCTTTTCCATCTTCTTCGCCTACATCGGGGTCTGAAGCGATGACCGACGCCGACGCTCATGCTCATGACATCGCCATCCGAGTGCGCGGCCTGCGCACCCAGTTCGGCAGCCAGGTCATCCACGACGATCTCGATCTCGACGTGCGCCGCGGCGAGGTGCTGGGCGTGGTCGGCGGTTCGGGCACCGGCAAGTCGGTGCTGCTGCGCACCATCATCGGCCTCAACCGGCCGGCGGCGGGCGAAATCGAGGTGCTGGAGCAAAATCTGACCCGGTCCACGGCGGCCCAGCGCCGCCGCATCGAGGAACGCTGGGGCGTGCTGTTTCAGGACGGCGCGCTGTTCAGCTCGCTGACCGTCTTTCAGAACATCCTGGTGCCGCTCAAGGAACACACCGATCTGGATATGCGGCTGATGTGCGAGATCACCGACCTCAAGATCGGTCTCGTCGGCCTGCCGCCCGAGGCTGCCGACAAGTATCCCTCCGAGCTTTCCGGCGGCATGCGCAAGCGGGCCGGGCTGGCCCGGGCGCTGGCGCTCGATCCCGCCATCGTCTTTCTCGACGAGCCCACGGCCGGCCTCGACCCCATCGGCGCCGCCGCCTTCGACGAGCTGATTGCCCGGCTGCGGGCGGCGCTGGGGCTGACCGTTTTCATGGTCACCCACGACCTCGATTCACTGCACGCCATCTGCGACCGCATTGCCGTGCTGGCCGAGAAGCGTGTTATGGTTTGCGGGCCCATGTCGGAAATGCTGGTCAACGACCATCCCTGGATCCACGAATATTTCCACGGCCCTCGGGCCCGGGCCGCACAGGGCGGAAACTAGGCTGAGGGGGAGGCATGGAAACCCGCGCCAACCATATGCTGATCGGGGCCTTCGTGCTGCTCGTCGTGGCCGGCATCTTCGGTTTCGTGATCTGGCTGGCCAAGATCGAGATCGATCGCGAATTCTCCTACTACCACATCTATTTCGAGGGCTCGGTGTCGGGCCTGAACAAGGCCGGCGAGGTGCGCTACAAGGGCATCCCGGTGGGCAGCGTCAAGGAGATCGTCATCGATCCCCAGAACCCCAACCGGGTACGGGTGCGCATCGAGGTGGCGGCCAACACGCCGGTCAGGGAGGATTCGGAAGCCACGCTGGAGCTTCAGGGCATCACCGGCGTTTCCTACGTGCAGCTCTCGGGCGGCGATCCCAAGAGCCCCAAACTGAAGCGCAAAAAGGGTGAGGCCCTGCCCATCATCGCCTCGCGGCCGTCGCAGTTCGAGGAGTTGTTCGCCGGCGCGCCCGAACTCATCAACCGCGTCATCCTGCTGGTCGGCGAGGCCACCAAGATCTTCAGCCCGGAGAACCGCGTGGCCGTCGGCGACATCCTGGAGAACCTGCAGATCCTCAGCGCCTCCTTCGCCGACCGCTCGGCCAAGATCGAGAGCATTATCGACGACGTCGAAAGAACCAGCCTCGAGGTGCGCCAGGCGGCGGCCCGGGCCAACAGCGTGCTCGAGGGTCTGACCGAGCAGATCGACATCCTGGTCGAGGGCGCCGACACCACCATGGCGGTGGCGCGGGGCACCATGTCCGGTGTCGACCAGGTGTTGGACCAGGATATCAAGCTGTTCCTGGCCGATGCCCGGGCCACGGCGCATTCCTTCGCGCAGGCCGGCACTGAGCTTGATTCGCTGTTGCAGGACAACAGCGAGACCATCACCGGCTTCATGGGCGAGGGCCTATACGAATTCACCCGCATGATCACCGAGATGCGCCTGATGGTGACGAACTTCTCGCGGCTCACATCGCGCATCGAAAGCGACCCGGCGCAATTCCTGTTCGGCGATTCGCAGCATGGCTACAAGGCCAAATAGGAGGCACAGGCGCGATGACAGGCAGAACATCGATCACGGGCCTCATGGCGGTGCTGCTGCTGAGTGCCCTGGCCGGCTGCACCGGCCTGGTGCCGGGCAGCGGGCCACCGGCCGATTACTACATGCTCTCGCCCAAGAGCACCTTCAGCGACAAGATCCCCGTGATCAACTGGCAATTGGTGGTCGAGGAGCCGCAGGCCTCGGGCGTGCTGGCCACCCAGCGCATCGCGCTGACGCGCCAGGACATGCGCATCCAATACTACGCCGGCGCGCGCTGGATCGAAGCGGCGCCGCGCATGGTCCAGACACTGCTGGTCGAATCCTTCGAAAACACCAACAAGATCGTCGCCGTCGGCCGCCAGGCCGTGACTCTCAGGCCCGACTTCAACCTGAAAAGCGAGCTGCGCGAGTTCCAGGCCGAACTGGGCGGCGCCAAGCCCAAGGTGCGGGTCAGGATCAACTCCAAGATCATCAAGATGCCCAAGCGCAAAATCATTGCGTCGCGCACCTTCGAGAGGCTGATCGAAGCCGAGGACGCCAGCATGGATGCCGTGGTCAGGGCTTTCGACAAGGCGCTCGGCAAGGTGCTCAAGCGGATCGTCGAGTGGACCCTGATGACGGCCAAATAAGGCCGGGATCCGGGGGCGCGCTCTACGACCGCATCGGCGTCGGCTACGACGGCACGCGCCGGGCCGATCCGGGTTTGGCAGGCGAGTTGCACGATCATCTTGGGCCGGCCCCCGGCGCCGTCCTCGACCTCGCCTGCGGCACCGGCAACTACACCTCCGCCCTGGCCGCCCGGGGCCGCCGCATGATCGGCCTCGACCGCTCGCCGCAAATGCTGGCGCAGGCCCGGCTCAAGGGGGCCGAGCCCCGGGTGCTGGCCGACGCCGCCCGGCTGCCCTTTGCCGAGGCCGCTTTCAGCGGCGCCATCTGCGTTCACGCCGTGCACCACTTCGCCGATCTGAGGGCGGCCCTGGCCGAGGTCGGCCGGGTGCTGGCCCCCGCCGCCCGGCTGGTGATCTTCACCGGCTTTCCCGAACAGGTGCGCAGTTATTGGCTGAACGCCTATTTCCCCGTCGCCCTCGAACGTGCCGCCCTGCTGGTGCCGTTAGAGACCGAGATCGCCCAGGCCCTGGCGGCGGCCGGATTCGGGCCGCCCAGGGTGCTGCCCTGGCAGGTCAAGCCCGATCTCGTCGATCTCTTCATGTATGCCGGCAAGCACCGGCCCGAGCTCTATTTCGACACCGCCGTGCGCCGTGGCATCTCGACCTTCGCCAATCTGGCCGACGCGGCCGAGGTCGAAGACGGCCTGGCGCGATTGCGCGCCGACCTCGACAACGGGCGTTTCGAGACCATCGCGGCCGGCTATGGCAGTACCGTGGGCGACTACAGTTTCATGATTGCCGGCAAGGCCTAAAGATCGAGCGTAAGCTCCGGGGTTTTGGCCCGCGAAATGCAGATGCACAACTGGCCTTCGGCCTGTTCGTCGGCGCTCAGCGTGTGGTCGCGGTGGTCGGGCTCGCCTTTCAGCACCTTGGTGGCGCAGAGGCCGCAGATGCCCATCTTGCAGTCGAAGTCGGCCTCGACCTTGGCCTCGAGCAGCACCTCGAGGATGCTCTCGCCCGCTGGCACCGTGTAGCTGATGCCGGACTTGGCCAGGGTGACTTCGATGGCTACATCTTCGGGCTTGGATTGGCCGGCCTTGAAGAGCTCGTAATGGACTGCGGCCTCGGGCCAGCCCCATTCGTGGGCCTTCTCGCGTACCGCCCCGATCAGGCCGGCGGGGCCGCAGACGTAAAGCTGGCAGCCCTCGGGACGCTTTTCCAGCAGGCCTTCGAGATCGATGCCCTGGGCCGGGTCGCCGCCGTCGAAGGCAAGGTGCGCGCGAGCTCCGAGCAGCGCCTCGATGTCGGCGCGAAAGGCCATGTCGGCCGGCGAGCGGGTGACGTAGTGGAGCTCGAATTCTCGCTCCTGCAGCGCCAATACGCGGGCCATGCTGAGGATCGGCGTGATGCCGATGCCGCCGGCGATAAGCAAGCTGGGCCCGCCGCTTTCGCTCAGCGGAAAATGGTTCTTGGGCTCCGAGACCGCGAGCTCATCGCCCTCGCGGATGCCCTCGTGCATGAAGGCCGAGCCGCCGGTGCTGTTCGCATCCCTCAGGATACCCAGCCGATAACGCCCCGCCTCGGCCGGCGAATTGACCAGCGAATAGGAGCGTTTGTCACGGCTGCCGTCGGGCAGGGTGACGGCTACGTCGACGTGGGCCCCGGCCGTGAACGGGGGCAGCGTTGCGCCGTCCGCCGCCACCAGGTCGAAAACCTTGATGGCCGGGGTCGCCTCGACGATCTTCTCGACCTTCAATGTTAGATCGTTCACGGGTTTCTCTCCGCCGCGACCGTCTTGGCGGTCAGTTCAGCTTGACGTATTCGAAATCGATCGGCTGGCGGTTTATACCGCGAGCCGGTGGCGCAATCCAGTTGGCCATGCGGCCGCGCTCGACCACCGGGGCCATGAGCGAGGCGACGTAGGCCCGGTCGGCGGCGCTGGGCAGCCACTGGTCGCGCCCGGCCTGCCATTCGGCGGCCGGAAGGATGGCGCCCTGGGGTGTCACATGGAGGGCTTCGAAGCTGCCGATGCGGCGGTGAAAGGCGCGGTGGGGGAGGCGCAATTCGAAATCGATGCCATGATCGGCGATGGTCTTGTTCCAGCGCTCGAGGCCGCGCTGGCAGTCCTCGGCGTAGTTGTCGCGGAGCCGCTCGTTGACGGCGTTGAGGGCGGGGTGCTCGACGCTGCGAAAGCCGCTGCCGTCGGCTTCCAGCACCGGGTATTGGGCCTGGCGCAACACGTGGTCGTCATCGAGCTTGGCCTCGCCGAAGCGGCCCTTGAGGCCGCCGGAGAAGTAATTGGCGGCGTTGGTGGAAACTTCCGAGCCGAAGAGATCGAGCGAGACCGAAAAGTGAAAATTGATGTAACGCTGGATGAGATCGAGCGAGATGCCGCCCTGCGGCCTGAGATCGGCCGTGTCGTGCTCTTGCATCATTTCGCAGGCCCGCTGCACCACGCGGCCGACGCCGGATTCGCCGACGAACATGTGGTGCGCTTCTTCCGTCAGTATGAAGCGGCATGAGCGCGACAGCGGATCGAAGCCCGATTCGGCCAACGAGGCGAGCTGGTACTTGCCGTCGCGGTCGGTGAAATAGGTGAACATATAGAACGCCAGCCAGTCCGGCGTCGGCTCGTTGAAGGCACCAAGGATTCGCGGCTTGTCGGCATCGCCCGAACGGCGTTCCAGCAAGGCCTCGGCTTCTTCGCGGCCGTCGCGGCCGAAGTGCGCGTCCAGCAGGTAAACCATGGCCCACAGGTGGCGGCCTTCCTCGACGTTGACCTGGAAGAGGTTGCGCATGTCGTAAAGCGAGGGACAGCTTTGGCTGAGCAGGCGCTGCTGCTCGACCGAGGCCGGTTCGGTGTCGCCCTGGGTGACGATGATGCGCCGGAGCGTGCTGCGATATTCGCCGGGCACTTCCTGCCAGGCCGGCTCGCCCTTGTGCTGGCCGAAGTTGACCTGGCGGCCTTCTTCGGGCTCGGCCAGGAAGATGCCCCAGCGATAATCGGGCATCTTGACGTAGTCGAAGTGCGCCCAGCCCTTGGCGTCGACGGCCACCGCGGTGCGTAAGTATACCTCGCTGGCCTGGTAGCCCTCGGGGCCCATCTCGGCCCACCAGTCTCGAAACTTGGGTTGCCAGGCTTCGAGGGCACGCTGCAGGCGCCGGTTGTCGGCCAGCGAGACGTTGTTGGGAATTTGTTGGTTGTAGTCGATGGCCATGGTTCAGATTCTTCCCTTGTCGAATTTGGCGCGATCGCCGCTGCCGTAGCGTTGCAGGGCACCCTCGGCACCCACCGCGTTGGGGCGCTGGAAGATCCAGTTCTGCCAGGCCGTGAGGCGGGCGAATATCTTGGTTTCCATGGTTTCCGGACCGCCAAAGCGCAGATTGGCTTCCAGGCCCACCAGGGCGTCGGGCGAGAAACTGGAGCGTTCCTCCAAGGCCAGGCGAACCTCGTCTTCCCAGTCGATGTCGTCGGGGATGAAAGTGACGAGCCCGAGCTGGTCGGCCTCCTCGGCCTCCAGGTCGCGGCCGATGGCGCTCCGTAGCGTCTCGAGGTGCTGCGGATCATCGAGGAAACGCGCCTCCAGGCGGCTCAAGCCGTGTCCCATGGGGTAGCTTTCGAAGTTGAGCTCGGTCAGCCCGAGCGCCGCCGGCGGCCGGTTGTCGCCCTCCACCCGGCCTTCCAGCATGTAACTGCGGTCGGCCGCCAGGACGAGTTCCAGGAGTGTGCCGACGAAGCAGCTGCCGGGCTCGATCAGCGCGATCAGCGAGCGCGAGCTGAGATCGAGGCGTTTCAATGTGCGTTTGAGGTAAAGCGTCACCTCGCGCACGAACCAGTTGTCGGCCTGGGCCGCCAGGGCGGTGTCGGCCGCCGCCACGAGTTCAGCCTGGCCTTCCGTGCGCAGCACCCAGGTGCCGATCTCGGGCTCGTTGAAGCGCAGGTGCAGCATGGCATCGTCGAGTCCGCGGGCCAGCGCCAGCGGCCAGAAACCGGCGCCCTGGGCGAGCATGGCGGCGGCCTCGGTGGGTGACGCCTGTTCGGGCCCACGGACCACGATGGTGGCCATGCCGGCGGCCCGGTCGATGGCCACGGCAACGGTCGAATATTCCAAACGGTCGCCGTCGATACGCCGCTCCAGCGGCTTCAGCTCAACCCCGGCGGCCTCGGCCGGGCGGTCGCTGCGGGCCGCAAGTTCGGCTCCCAGTTCCGCCACCCGTGCGGCCATCCGCGAGGTCGGCACGACCTCGTCGACCAGCCGCCAGTCGACGGCACGGGCGCCCTTCAGACCCTCCTCGACGGTGCAGAAGAAATCCGCCCGGTCGCGCCGCACCCGGCGCTTGTCGACCAGCCGGGTCAGGCCGCCGGTGCCCGGCAGCACCGCCAGCAGAGGCACTTCCGGTAGCGCCACGTTGGTATTGCCGTCGTCGGCCATGACGATGTAGTCGGTGGCCAAGGCGAGCTCGTAGCCGCCGCCGGCACAAGGGCCGTTGATGGCGGTAAGGTATGTCTGGCCCGAATTTTCCGTAGCGTCCTCGATACTCAGCCGGGTCTCGTTGGTGAACTTGCAGAAGTTGACCTTATGGCCGTGGCTCGAGCTCGCCAGCATGCGGATGTTGGCACCGGCCGAAAACACCCGCTCCTTGCCCGAGGTGATGACCACGGCGCCCACTTCGGGGTGCTCGAAGCGCAGGCGCTGAACGGCGTCGTAGAGCTCGATGTCGACGCCCAAGTCGTAGGAATTGAGTTTTAGCTCATAGCCCGGCGCCAGGCCGCCCGCTTCGTCCACGTCCCAGGCCAGGGTGGCGACGGGGCCTTCGACGCTAAGCCGCCAGTGGCGGTAGCGGCTGGGCTCGGTGCGGAAGTCGATCATGGCGGGCCTCGACGGGTATTAGATTAATAACGATTCGCAAAAGGTATTATAATGCATGTTTCAGCCGGTGCAAGCACTATTTTGCGTTTCAAGATTGGCCGGGTTTTGGCCCTGGAGGAAGGCGGCCGAAACCTGGTGAAGTCTTGTTCCGCAACCTTGGCGGTGCCATATTTGTGATCTAGCAACACCTTGTTCGCTAAATTTTGGGATGAAACCTGCGGTGCAGGAGATCAAGCATGCGCGTTCATGTGCTCGCCAAGTGGGATGACGAGGCTAAAGTCTGGGTGGCCACCAGCGACGACGTGCCGGGGCTGGTCACCGAAGCTGAAAGCCGGGAGGAACTGATCGAAATCCTCCGCGTGCTGGTTCCCGAGTTGTTGGAGGCAAACGATGTCTGGGAGGAGGGCGCCGTGCCGGGCGTTCCCATCGAACTGCTGGCGACCTGGCAGGAGCGTATCTCCCTCCGCTAACGCATGGCGGATTTCGCCCCCAAACTCAGGAAGATGTTGCGCGACGCCGGATGTTCTGCGGTCGGCAGGGGGCGCGGCAA
>PVBE011458974.1_pt1 | contig 14097 bp, 13 predicted proteins | sample 1631181 | NCBI WGS metagenome assembly PVBE01 (sample SAMN08397723, study PRJNA350692) | Marine metagenome, whole genome shotgun sequencing project. | isolation source: water | place: Pacific Ocean | collected 2012-04
AAAATCCTTTAAGATTTTTAGATAAGGCCATCCATAAATATAAGTTTGACAACATCCCCAACACAATAGATTTTATCGGAGTCGAACCATTGGAAAGATTCGAGAAACTAAAAAAAATTCTTGATGATTTGGAATTTGATTATGTGGTCAACAATCAATTAATTAGGGGCATAGACTACTACAATGATTTAGTGTTTGAAGTAACATCTAAAGACTTGGGGGCTCACAATGCAATACTAGCAGGAGGGCGATATGATACCCTGGTTCACAAATTAGGTGGTCCTAAAACTGACTGCATAGGATTCGCTGCAGGAATAGAGAGAATAGCTCTTCTTCTCAACCAACAACAACCTAACGATAATCGAATAGAAACGGTAGACTTTTATGTCGCATACCAAGACTCTCAATTTAAAGATTATTCGTTCAAAATTGCGAATAAGTTGAGAAATAATAATTTTAAAGTCGAGATTGAATATGAGGCAAAGAGCTTTACAAAACAGATGAAAACAGCAAATAAGATATCTAGTAAAAGAGTTGTCATAATTGGAGAAGACGAATTTAACAAATCTTTGGTTAGAATAAAAAATATGTCGAGCGGCGAAGAAAAAGTAATCAATTCTGAGACAGAACTAGAAAAATTCTTAAAGGACACTGCTAATTAAATAGGTTAAGAAGATATAGTTGTGAATAAAAACAAAATATTCTATGGTTGGGTAGTAGTTTTTGCTGGGGTCATGTTGGTTTTCCTTGATGGACTACTTCTCTATTCTTTTGGAATGCTTTTACCGTCGATACAATCAAAATTTGATTTAACAAAAGCATTAGTTAATTCAATCTTCGCAATTCGATGTCTCGTATTTGCTTTTTCAATGGTCGTTTTTGGAAGATTGATTGATAAACACAAGCCTGAAAAAATTATCTTTTTAGGTGGGGTCATAACCGCCCTAGGTCTTTTCTTAACAGCATATTCCGAAACCAAAATTGGTCTATTTATCAATTATGGCATATTGCCTGGGATTGGTGATGGAGCTTTTTATATTCCAGCAGTAGCTATAGCTCAAAGATGGTTTAACAAAAGGAGAGACTTCGTTGTCGGCATTATTACAGCTGGAGTTCCAATTAGTGGATTAATCATTAATCCTTTATCGGCATTCATATTAAAAAATACCTCTTTAGAATTAACCCTAATATCTTTGGCAATAATTGCATTTATTTTCTCATTCGCAGCATTTCTAATGAAAGGGAGCCCTAAGGAAATGGGCTTAGAACCCTACGGTGGATTAAATCCCATAAAAAAAGAAGAGGAATTACAAGTTTGGTCAACAATGGAGGCAGTAAAAACAGTTCCCTTTTTTATTCTTTATTCGTTAATGATTTTTGGAATGTTAGCTTTTCTAATCATCATAACACTACAATTTGATTATGCTTTAAGCAAAAATCTTGGTCTGTTAGCTGCTTCAGCAGCACCGGCAGCAATTGCCGTTGGTAGTTTATGTGGTAGGTTGGTGACAGGATATTTAGCTGAATTCACTCACAGAAACAAGATTCTTTTTGTAGTTTTTCTCGGTCAGGGTCTGTCAATTTTAATAATAACCAATGCTAATGATATTTTATCGTACATTATATTCGGAATCATATTCGGTTTTTGCTATGGTGGTTGGATTCCTATCTTCCCAAGTAAACTCAAGGATTTTTTTGGAACAACCAATGCCGGGCAAATTTTTGGTGTGTTTGGAACAAGTTTTTCAATTTCTGCCATAATTGGACCTCCTTTAGCAGGCTTCCTTGTAGACCAATTTCATACCTATTCATATGGATTATACTTTTCCATGATTGTATGTTTAATTGGCGCGTCCATGACATTATTTGTTAAAAAACCTATAAAATAGAATATTTACTATATAATTATCCTATGTTTGGTTTAGGTTTCTCCGAGATAATTTTTGTTCTAGTTGTTTTTATTCTTTTGTTTGGTCCAGATGAATTACCTAGCATCGCTAAAAACTGTGCCAAGTTCTATAGGAAGATAACAAATTTAAAAGATGAATTAAACGAGTCTGTCAACGAAGAAATTAACGATATTAAAAAAATTGTAACAGACAATACAGACCAATCTAAAGATTAGATATCCAGATTTGTTACATTGAGAGCATTTGTTTCGATAATTTTCTTTCTAGGTTCGACTTGATCTCCCATTAGGTCTTCGAATAATTTTTCTTCTTCTCTGTCTTTTTCGAGGTCTTCAACATCAGCCACATTGATTACTTTTAAAACTCTCAAAGAAGGATCTAGCGTTGTTTCCCATAGTTGTTCAGGATTCATTTCGCCCAAACCCTTATATCGTTGAATTGAATATCCCTTCTTGCCAATTTCAATACACTGATTAAGAAGCATCTCCAAATTCAGCGCTTTATAAGATTCGCCAGATTTAATAGTAAAATTGAAGGGGAAATTTAGCTTATTGATACTCTGTTGAAACTCGGTAACGGCCTTCTTGAATATCTGTGAATCCAGAAGTGGCTTATTTATAATTGTTATCGTCTCCCTGCCTTTGCTCCTAGCCGTCATTGTAATCGAGATAGGATCTTTCTTCGAGGTGACATTGTAATTGATCTCGGAAGATGCGTTATCTTGCTTGAATTCATCTGTCACCATGCGCCCTACCTTGGATTTAGAAAAATCAATTTTATCGTTCTCCGCAGATAATCGTAAAACAATATTCAAAATTCTTGGATCATCGCCTGAGCGTTCCATTGTCTGAACCAGGTTTTTAAATCTTCTATAGTGAGATATGCTAGCCAATAAATCCTTCGGGGAAATCTTGTTCTTTTTAAAGCTATCCTCCGAAATTATTTCATTGATTGAATTTCTTAGAATAAATTCGTCGAGTTCGGTTTCGTCTTGAACATACTCCTCTTTGTTTCCTCTTTTTAATTTAAATAAAGGTGGTTGAGCAATAAATAATTTTTTCTTTCGAATAATTTCTTTGTAGTGGTTATAGAAAAATGTTAGCAATAAAGTTCTAATGTGGGAGCCATCAACATCAGCATCGGTCATTAAAATAACTTTCCCATATCTTAGTTTTGAGATATCAAATCCGTTACCTTCTTCTGAGCTCTTATCATTTGGAGCTCCAATACCTAGTGCGGTAATCAATGTACCTATTTCGTCGTTACCCAGAACTTTATCTAGTCTCGCTTTTTGAACATTAATAACCTTACCTTTTAAAGGTAATACAGCTTGGGTCTTTCTATCTCTTCCTTGCTTAGCAGAACCACCAGCAGATTCACCCTCAACGATAAACAATTCACATTTGTCCGGATCTTTTTCTTGGCAATCCGCTAATTTCCCAGGCAGTGAACCTAAATCCAAGGCCCCCTTACGTCTTGTTAAATCTCGAGCCTTTCTAGCAGCTTCTCTTGCTTTTGCAGCATCAATTGCTTTATTTATAATTTTCTTTGCCTGAGAAGGATTCCTTTCGAAATAATCACCCAGGGAATCATTAACAAGCGATTCGACAATACCTGAAGTCTCAGAATTGCCCAATTTGGTCTTTGTTTGACCTTCAAATTTCGGCTCAGGAATCTTAATACTCAGGACAGCTGTTAAGCCTTCTCTCGTATCATCACCCATAATCTGCGCAGTGCCATTCTTAAGTAGGTTTTGATCTTTTGCATATTTATTAATTGATCTTGTCAGGGCACTTCGAAAACCGCTTAAATGGGTCCCTCCCTCAATGGTATTGATATTGTTCACATAAGAATACATCGTTTCTGAATATCCTTCATTGTATTGAATAGCAATTTCGACAATATTCTCGTCTTTAGAGCCAGAAATAAATATTGGCTTAGAATTAATTAATTTCTTACCGTCATTTAAATGCTCTACAAAAGAATTAAGTCCGCCCTTGTAAAAATAATTTTCCCCGGCTGATGTTCGTTCATCATTTAATGTAATTTTCAAACCAGCATTTAAAAATGCAAGCTCACGAGCTCTATTGCACAGATAAGAAAAATCAAATTTTGGTTCAAAGTCATATCGTCCATTTGTATTAATTACTGGTTCGAATATAGTTGAATCGGGCTTAAAAGTAATTTTCGAACCTGTTTTTTTTGTCTTGCCAATAGACTTAAGTTTCGAAGCAACCTTTCCAAATTCATATCTCTGATGCCAAACTTTACCATCCCGAGATATTTCTACTTCAAGAAATTCGGAGAGAAAATTAACAACGGTTACGCCAACGCCGTGAAGGCCACCGGACACAGCATATGTTTTAGAGTCAAACTTACCTCCAGCATGAAGAGTAGTTAGAATGACCTCTACAGCTGGTTTTCTCTTTTGAGAATGCATATCAACTGGTATTCCTCTACCGTTATCCTCCAACGAGATGCTTTCGTCTTTGTTGATAGTTATCGTTATAGAATCACAGAATCCTACCAGAGCTTCATCCACACAATTATCCAGAACCTCTATGACTAGATGGTGGAAACCTCGTTTTGTTACGTCGCCGATGTACATGCCCGGACGTTTTCGTACGGCCTCCAAACCCTCGAGAGCTTGGATAGATTTGGCGCTATATTGACTGTTAGGAGAGGTTTTTTTTACCACTGACATATTGTTTAGGTGAATTCTAACATGGCTCGAATTTTATTAAAGAGCTAATCTTTCATCTTCGGTAGAGTGATGCCAGTCTGACTTTGATACTTCCCTTTTTTGTCGGCATATGAAATTTCACAGGGTTCATCACTTTCAAAAAATAGGACTTGAGCGATACCTTCGTTCGCATAAATTTTTGCAGGCAAAGGAGTGGTATTAGAAATTTCAAGTGTCACATAACCTTCCCACTCTGGTTCAAAGGGAGTTACATTAACGATAATGCCACATCTTGCATATGTTGATTTCCCAACACAAACAGTAATCGTGCTTCTTGGAATTCGAAAATATTCGACCGTTCTAGCAAGAGCAAAAGAATTTGGTGGAATAATGCATTCTTTGCCAACAATCGTCACAAAGGATTTTTCATCAAAGTTTTTAGGGTCTACAACAGTATTAAAGACATCAGTAAAAACTTTGAATTCATCACTAACCCTTATATCGTAGCCATATGCGGAAACACCGTACGAAATAGCTCCTTTTGTTGTTTGTTTGTCTACAAACGGCTCTATCATTCCGTGTTCTAAAGCCATTTTTCTTATCCAATGGTCCGGCCTTATGCTCATATTTTCCTCCGATTATTGAAACTGACTAAGAAACTTTAAATCATTTTGGTAAAAATATCTAATGTCAGTTATGCCGAACTTAATCATGGCCAGCCTTTCAATTCCCATACCGAAAGCTAGGCCAGAAAGTTCGTTAGAATCATAGCCCACAAATTCAAAAACTTTTGGATTCACCATTCCACATCCAAGTACTTCCATCCACGTCTTGTCCCCTGCTTTGTCAATCCATTCAATATCTAATTCGGCACTTGGTTCAGTAAAAGGAAAATAGCTAGGACGAAATCTTATTTTGGTGTCTTTGCCGAAGAATCTTGAACAAAATTCCATAAGAATACCTTTCAAGTTTCCAAACGTAACTAATTCGTCTACCAATAAGCCTTCTACTTGATGAAACATGGGGGTGTGTGTAACATCGCTGTCACATCTGTACACTTTGCCAGGTGAAATTATTTTAATTGGTGGTTTGTTATTCTCCATAATGCGAATTTGCATCGGCGAAGTATGAGTTCTTAGTAGCTTATTATCTTCAAGATAAAAAGTATCTTGCATATCTCTTGCGGGATGATCCTTGGGAATATTGAGAGATTCAAAATTGTAGTAATCCGTTTCAATTTCTGGACCTTCGGTAATCTCGAATCCAAAATCTGTAAAAATCTTAATTACTTCTTGTAAAACTTGGGAAATAGGGTGTACGCTACCAAACGATGTCCCCCTTGAAGGTAGCGTGACATCGATTCTTTCTTCATCAAGTTTGTTGCTAATTAATTTATTTTGTATCTCATCAAGCTTATCTTCTAACAAGGACTCAATCTGTTTCTTTGTTTTGTTAATTTTTGCACCTTCGGTTTTTCTATCTTTAATAGATAAATCTTTCAATGAATTTGTCAGAAGCGTAACTTCTCCCTTCTTTCCAAGATATTTGGATTTGATATTCATCAACTCATTCTTAGATGAAATTTTTTTTAAGTCTTTTTTGATTCTTGTTAAATAGTTATCAGACATTTTTATTTATATTTCCTTTATTTAATAAATACATAACATATGGGGCAAACAAGATGGATGAATAGGTACCAATGATGACTCCCATAATCATAACAAGGGCAAAATTCTCTATTTCAACTCCGCCAAAGAAATAGAGAGGCACTAGTACGATTAGTACAGTCAGTACCGTTAAAATTGTTCTTGATAAAGTCTGAAGTATGCTCGTATCAATTATTTCATTAAGAGATGATTTAAGTATTTTCATGTTCTCTCTAACCCGATCGAATATAACTATTGTATCATTAACCGAATACCCTATTACAGTTAATAATGCAGCAATCGTAGAAAGGGTTATTTCGATATCTAGCAATGTAACAAGCATGGCTGTGATAATAAAATCATGAAACAATGCGGAAACCGCTGCGAGTGCAAAACTAAAACTAAATCTAAAGAAAACATAAATTAAAATCGCCACGGACCCAAAGATTATGGAATATATTCCGTTTTGAATTAATTCTTTACCGACCTTTGGTCCTATAAAGTCGATTCTTTTTAACGAATATCTGTCGGGAGAAAAATTGTTCTCAAGGAGATTTTTTAATGTGTTTCTGTATGTACCCAAATCTGCATCTTGTGATTGTTTATCGATGGGCAATCTAATTAAAAATTCATTATCTTTTTCGTTGCCATAATTCTGTATTGAAACATTTGAGAATCCAGAATCTGCAAAGAGATCTCTAATCGTATCAATCTTGATATCTTCATTAAAATCTAAAACAACTTCCGTCCCACCCATAAATTCTATTCCATATCTTAATCCTTCTTTGTTTATCTGATAAATACTTAGACCAACTAAAACAAGTGAGACTAGACAGGTGAATTTCATGCAATTAAAGAAACTAAGATTCATTTGTTGTCTCCCGAGAGGACTGCGGGATTGATTAAGTATCTTGTTAGAACCCTAGTGAATACGATATTGGAGAATATAGTTGAAAATATTCCTATTGAAAGAGTTACCGCAAAACCCTTTATTGGACCATCCCCCAAAAGAAACATGCAAATAGAAGCAATTAAGGTCGTAAGGTTTGCATCAAGTATTGTCGATAAAGACTTTTCGAACCCTACTTCAATGCTCGCCATATTCTCTTTTCCTTTAGCGAGTTCCTCTTTGATTCGTTCGTAAATAATTATATTTCCGTCGACCGCCATTCCTAAAGTCAAGACAAGCCCGGCAATCCCAGGGAAAGTTAGCGTTACTCCGAATAAGGATAATAAACCAAAAATCGAAATGAAATTAAATACGAGCGCCAAATCGCATACGAGACCAAGTTTTCTATAATATAAAATTATAAAAATAAAAATTAGGATTGATGCGAAAATCATTGAAGTTTGACCTTTACTAATAGAGTCAGAGCCCAGAGATGGCCCTATGGTTTTTTCTTGCAATATGGAAATTGGGATAGGTAGTGATCCGGACTTTAATATAATTGCCAGATCATGTGCTTGCTCAAAAGAGAAATTGCCGCTAATACTACCCTTGCTAAATATTTGATCTCGCACAACAGGAGAGGATTTAACTTTTCCATCAAGGATGATTGCAATCTGATTTCCTATGTTGTCTTTGGTAAGTTGGGAGAAAATCTTCGTACCTTCGGAATTAAGAGTGAAAGCCACATAGGGCCTATTAAATTCATCGTACGCAACATACGCATCAACAATTGTAGATCCTTTTAGTGGAGATGCTCTGTCCGTAACGATAAATCTATCAGCTTTATCTGAAGGGCCGGCAGTTTGGTATATCTCTAAATTATTACTTTGATTCGAATTCGACTTGTATTTTGAATACAATAATGCTTTGGAATCAGATTCTTCAATTACAGGTTTGAATTCTAGCATGGCAGTTTTAGATACGATATTCAGTATCCTCTCTCTGTCTTTTGCATCTACGCCTGGTATTTGTATAACAATTTTTTCGCTCCCTGAAAGCTGAACAGAGGATTCCACAACTCCGAATTGGTCAATCCTGTTGGATAAAATGTCCTTTACTTGCGAAAGAAGTTTCTTCTTGGTAGCGGATATAAAATCATCTGACAATAGAATAGTTATCGAATTGTTCGATTCGGTAATTAAATAAGAAGAATTCTCAGATAAGAAACCGTGGGATTCTTTCATGCTTTTCTCGTCATAAAAGCTAAGTGTTATTTGATTCTTTTTTGTTTTTGAATCTCTTAATAGTATCTTTTTATTAATAATTGAACTTGTTATTCTTTCTTGTTCTTTTTTCGTTATTATCGATTCAGAGATAGTCTCATCTAGACCCATGACAACAAAGACACCTCCTCGTAAATCGAGACCTAAATTGATCTTGTTAGCCGGGAAAACAAATTCCCACCAGTCCGGCAAATTCTTAGAATTAAAAGTTGGATACATGAACACAAGAGACAGCAAGAAAACGATTAGGGACAGAAGTCTAAATATTCTTAATTGGTTCATATTAAATTAACTCTTATTTCTTTTTGGTATCGACGTCAGATACCGAATTCACGAAGTCTTTTTTAATTTTTATATTAACTCCTTTGGAAACTTCTATTAAAAATACATCATCATCAAGTACATCAATAATCTTTCCAAAAACCCCCCCATTTGTTAAAATGTTGGTTCCTTTTTTTAAAGAGCCTAGCATAAGGTTTCTTTCTTTTTGCTGTTTACCTTGAGGTCGAATAATAAGAAAATAAAACAGAAGAATGATAAGGGCAAAAGGTAAGAATGGGCCTATTGAACCAAGGAGGGATGTTTCTCCATTTGACGGTGGCGGTGCACACGAGGTAATTAGAAATATTGTCCCGCATAGTGTAAAAAATAATTTTTTAGTTTTCCTCATCTTTGTACCTCTCTAAGAAAGTTTTCTTAAAATCCATGAAGCTACCATCTTTAATAGATTTTCTAATAGAATCAATCAATTGTTTATAAAAGTAAAGGTTAGATGATGACATAAGAGATAAAGCTGCAATTTCCCCTGACATATACAAGTACCTTATGTATCCAATAGAATAATTTTTACATATATAGCAATCACAATCAGAATCGATAGGCTCATCTGACATCGAATATATGCTATTTTTTATATTAATCTTACCATTGGAGGTATATAGGGTACCATTCCTTGCATTTCTAGTTGGTACAACGCAATCAAATATATCAACACCTTTCTCAACAGAATTAATTATGTCTTCTGGCTTTCCTATCCCCATAGAGTATCTCGGTTTATTAGTAGGCAAGAAGGAACAAACGTAATCGGTAATTTCATAAGTGGTATCTTGCCCTTCCCCTAAACCAAGACCACCAATTGCATAGCCATCAAAATCGATATCAAGCATATGATTAATTGAAAGCTTTCTTAAGTCTTTGTAAATTCCACCTTGAACAATCCCAAATAATTGGTTTTTTGTCTTTTTGGCCTTTTTTGATCTCAGAGCCCATTGTTGGGTTCGTTTAATCGAGCTAAGAATTCTTGAATACTCAGAATCAGATTTCGGACAGTCGTCTAATATCATCATAAGATCTGAGCCTAAAGACTCTTGAATTTCAATTGACAATTCTGGGGTTATCAGATTAGTTGAACCATCAATAAATGATTTGAAAGATACGCCTTCATCCTTAATCGTTGCAGAAGAAGATAGGCTAAAAATCTGAAAACCACCGCTATCAGTTAGGATAGTATCCTTCCAATTTAAAAAAGAGTGTAATCCTCCAAAATCTTTTATCTCTTTATGGCCAGGCCTTAAGAACAAATGGTAGGCATTAACTACTATCAAATTAAAGCCTATGGAGCTAAGAGCATCTATGCGCAAAGCTTTTGGTACACCGCCAGTACAAACAGGCATAAATACTGGGGTTTTAATTTCTCCTGACGAAGTTCGAAGAGTCCCCACCCTTGCATTTGAATTTGAATCTTTATATTTAACGATGAAAGACATGTCAACTTTATTGTATCAAGTCGAAGATTGAATAAAACCCTTTTCGTTTTTTCAACAATTCCCTACCCATAATCAATGCTCCACTAGCAAAAATTTCTCTATCTAGAGCTTCGTGAGTAATAAAAATATTTTCTTTGTTTCCATATGAAGCCAACGTGTGTTCTCCAACGACATCACCTTCTCTTTTGGAATCTATATTTATTTTAAATTTCCTATTAGCCGCTTCTAGAATTGTACTTTTGATTAATTTTGCAGTTCCACTTGGACTATCAATTTTACCTTTATGGTGCGTCTCGGATATTTCCATGTTTGTTGTTCTAAAATACGAAATATTTTCTTTTAAAATTTTTAAAACGATGTTGACTCCTACGCTCATGTTGTACGATTGTAAAATTGGTATTTTTTTTGATAAGGCCTGTAGTTTTTTTAACTGTGTACTTGTAAAACCAGTTGTACCAGTTACAAACGGTATTTTTAAATCGTGAGCTTGGTGTGCAATTTTTAGCGCTGAATTTGGTGTAGAAAAATCAACCACAAAATCCACTTTAAATTTGTCAATTGACTTTTCTATTGAGATATTCTTTAAAGAATATTTTTTTTTATCCTTACCAGAATACAAACTCGTACCTATTTTGCTATGTTGAGGATGTTCAAGCGCATAACGTATTTCAAAATCAGGACTGTTTCTACAAACATTCACAATTGCCTGTCCCATTCTCCCGCAGGCTCCGTTTAACAGTACAGTTCTTTTGTTTTTACCCATAAATAAAGCATAATACTTGTATTAAATTGTATTGCAAAGGTTTAGAGAGCATTAGATGACAAGAAGCATGACGGGTTTTTCCTCCGTATCAGGATCGTTACGTTTAATTAGTTTTGTCATACAGCTAAAATCTGAAAATAGTAAAAATTTAGAAATTTTAGTCAACGACGCATCTAACGATTTTAAGCTACATGAAGGAATTAAAAAACTAATGCGGCAGAATTTTAATCGGGGCAAAATCCGAATTTCAATCAGCACGGTCGCCGAAAAGGAATTTCTCAATAAAAGAAGAGTGGATAATCGTTTGATTGAATTTTCAAAAATAGCTAAAAAACACAATCTGAATCCTTCCATCTCGCTTTCGGAATTGAACCAATTAGCAGATAAAGAGTTTCGCGATGTACAAAAGTCTTCTGTAATTCAAAAATATCAAATTGCTCTTGTCAAAAAAGGGATGAGAGAGTTGGTAAAAAATCAGACCCAGGAAGGCTCTAAGATGATAAAAGACATCAGAAAGAAAGTCGATAATATTCTAAAAATAAGCAATAAAATTAAGAGCCAGTCCGCAAAATCCAATCGCAAGATTAAAAGTAAGTACACAAAAGAATTACTAAAGAACTTCGATGATGATTCCGTGTACATTAAAAAAGAAATTGGCAACATGATAGAAAGAATCGATATAGAAGAAGAAATTTTAAGATTACATTCTCATTTACAACAACTAAAGAAGATTTTACAAAGTACAAAACCTAAAGGGCTGATAATCGATTTTTATATGCAAGAAATAAACAGAGAAGCTAATACCTTATCCTCTAAAAGTAAAGATTTGTTAATATCCGATTGCTCAATCAAGATTAAGAATGTATTAAATCAAATAAGAGAAATTGCCGCTAATATTGACTAGTCTACAATGACGAGGTCAGAGGTTATCACGTACAAGACATTCTTCCTTGAATAATTACTTGATGAAAATTGGTACCTGTATACGTTCCTGGCTTGTCTATGGAGTCTACAGATAGCATTGTAACTGAGCTCAAATGGTCGACCTTTTTTGTCAGGCAACACTATAGAATCAGGTCCTCCATAATACAAGAGATAAATTTGTCCATCTTTTGGTATTACATCATCAAAGTTTTTTTTTGACGAACTTCTCAAAAAAATTCAGAACATCGGGAATTTTCCCTGTTGCTCTACTGATATACAAGTCTGGAGGGGCTGTTCCTAGCGCCAAATTTTCAAGTCTTGAATTGTGAATTTCAATTAAATCTTTACCTATTCTTCTTGCTATCTTTGGCTTTATCAAATGAAGAAATTCTGTTTTCTTTCTATTAGAATCTAGCAAGTCTATTTTGTTAATTAATTGATTATCTTTGCAAATTTGATCATATAACAACAAAGGTATTCCGGGGAATCCAGCGCCCGATCCAACATCCATTATGTGAAAACTATTCTTTAATGATTCATTTTCTATAAATTTCTCAAAACCTAATATCGAATCAACAAAATGTTTATTTATTATATCTTCAGGAGTTGTAATTCTAGTTAGGTTGTATTTTTTGTTTTCGGATACTAATAATTTCGCATATTCTTCTAAGGTCTCACCTAAAAAATCGCTATATAGAAGCTCGTTTCTTTCGAACTCTTTAATAATCAACCTTTGAAAATCGGAAGGCATTATATCGACTTACTCTCCTTCGTAAATATAAATCCCACGCCAAGAAGGATTAAAACAGAAGCAACTTGGAACATTGTAGCAAACCCCCAAAGCTCTGCGATGAATCCATAGAAGAATGTCATCAAATTTACTCCAATGCTAAATGATGAATTAAGTGCACCAAACAATCTCCCGGTTAGCGATTGGGGTTTGCCTGCAACTACAATAGAAGACAAGAAGGGGTACACAAGAGAATAAGTCAAAGAAAAAAGAACCGAGAACAATATTATATCGCTTTTGGAATCTATATAAGGTATAAAGAACAACGTCCCGGCAAAGAGTATGAGCATTAATAATATTTTGTTAAACAGATTCTGTGAGGAAAATTTATCAGAAAAAAATATTCTTACTAGAGAAACGACAACACTATAAGAAATAAAAAAGTAACCGACCGTTAAATTGTTATTCCTTAGAAACAAGGATAAAAAATTCATTACCACCCCAAAACCAGAAGCAAGTAAAAAGTTCGCAAATAAACAATTAAAAATCTTTTCTTCTTGTATAATTCTAAAAAAGCTTAAAAAATTAACGGTCGAATCTTTTTCGGAATCTTTTTCTTGAACAAACCAGATTAAAACCAATGACATTAATGAAAACATTGATGCATAGATAAAAAATTCTGTAAATCCGAATTGAATTATTATTTTTTCCGAGAAGAAGGGGCCTAAGATGTACGATATAATCGTAAACGAGCTAAAAAAGGAAAGTCCAATTTGTTTTTTATCGTTATCCAGATTATTTGATGCAATAGCCGAGGAAGAATTAAAGAAAATCGAGAAAGCGGCTCCTTGAATAATCCTTAACAAGACAATTAAAGCAAAATGGCTGATAAAGATAAAGCCAAGCGAGGACACTATCATTAGAGTTAATGCTATAAAAAACAATGTCTTTTTGCCGTATTTGTCTATTAAAACAGAAGTGTAAGGAGTCAATAGAATTGAGGAGAAACCAAATGTAGACATTATTATGCCAATGTCTGATTTTGTATAACCCGTCTGATCCAGGAACAAAGGAAGTAAAAAGAAACATGAAAAATTTACAAAGAAAAAGCAATTGGAGAAAGTTGCAAGAAAAAAATTCTTGTTAAAATTATAACGTTTCATATTAATAGATATTAAACTAGCTTTGACAATAAACGACTACATGATATATTCAAGAGCAGTAAAGGGCCGTTAGCTCAGCATGGTAGAGCAACTCCCTTTTAAGGAGTGGGTCGCAGGTTCGAGTCCTGCACGGCTCACAAGTCCCCATCGTCTAGTTTGGTCTAGGACACCGCCCTTTCACGGCGAAAACAGGGGTTCAAATCCCCTTGGGGACGAAACATAAGGAGGGCAAAAATATGCCTAAAGGTAAAGTAAAATGGTTCAACTCCCAAAAACGTTTTGGTTTCATTGAACCTGAAGATGGAAGCAAAGATGTGTTTGTTCACATGTCTGCTCTAGA